>ERZ808240.126-NODE-126-length-102600-cov-5.783432_pt1 | contig 102600 bp, 97 predicted proteins | sample MGYA00521084_ERZ808240 | MGnify/ENA primary metagenome ERZ808240 (study PRJEB31516, sample SAMN03275571) | gut metagenome | biome: mammalia-associated habitat; material: feces | host: Papio cynocephalus | place: Kenya | collected 2012-08-06 ...
CATTTTTTACCGCTCCTCGCATTTTAGCCTTGACTTTTAATAGTTAGTCTTTCTTATACGGAACCCGTTTCTCATCACGCAAAAACGCAAAGAAATCCTTAGGATCGCCGCCCGTGATGCATCGTTTTTCCAGCACCAGCATCTGATTCTTACTGAGCATCACCAAAATCAACTCCGGCGTATCCACCACCCGGTAGATCAGCTCATACGGTACTCGCGTTTCCCCGAATTTGGTCTGCGACACCAGAGCGGTGTCGGTAAACGACGTTGTATAGGGCAGATTTTGCTGAAGCCGATCGGTCCTCCGGAATTGAGCCACCCGCAAGGCGATGACTCCATACGGCAGCGCCGCCAGCACACAGGCACCAATCAACAATACTATATTCCTTGTCAGTATACCCAAAAGCACAACCGCAGCAGCCAGCGCCGCATAGATCCAGCGGAGCTTCCGCAGCCGGACATACAGCGCCCGACGGTAGATCTCCGCCGTGAGACAGCCGGTGAACGAAAACCGCACCGCTTCTTCCGACATCATTTATTGCTCCTTTCCACCGTCCAGCTTCAGTCCCAGCTTTTGCTCCACCTCGCTGGCGCGCAGCTCCAACAGCTTGGAAACGCCCCGCTCCTGCATGGTCACGCCATACAGGGTGTCCGCCTCCTCCATGGTGCCCCGCCGGTGGGTGATGGCAATGAACTGGCTGCGGTCGCAGATGCGCCGCAGATACCGGGCGTACCGGTCTACGTTCACATCGTCCAGCGCCGCCTCCACCTCGTCCAGCACACAGAAGGGTGAGGGGGTCACTTTCAGGATGGCGAACAGCAGCGCCGTGGCTGCCAGCGCCTTTTCGCCGCCGGACAGCGCCTCCAGATTGAGAATCACCTTGCCCGGGGGCTGGATGAACATATCAATGCCGGAGCCGAGAATGTCCTCCGGGTCGCTCAGACGCAGCTCGCCCTTACCGCCGCCGAACAGCTCGGCAAACACGATGCCGTACTGATAGTTGATCTGCTTAAAGCGCTCGATGAACACCTCCCGCATCTGCCCGGTCAGATCGCTGATCTGCCGCAGCAGCTCATCCTTGGTATTCTCCACATCCGCCACCTGGGTCTTCATAAACTGGTAGCGCTCGTTGACCTCCTTGAACTCCTCGATGGCGTCCACATTGACGCTGCCCAGCGCCCGAATCTTGTTTTTCAGCTCCGTCACCCGCCGGGTCGCCGCCGCCGCATCCTCAATGGGCTGAGCGACCGCCTCTGCCTCCAGTCGGGTCAGCTCGTATTCCTCGTAAAGTCGCCGGGTGAGATCGTCCACCGACTGACGGATGCCGGCGGTTTTCTCCTCCAGGCGGGTCACTTCCCGTCCCAGGCGCTCCCGCTCGTCGGTTTTCTCCCGGGATTGCAGCCGCAGCTCCGTCTGGCGGGCTTCGCCCGCAGCCCGCTCCTTCACCAGCGCGGCGATGGCGTCGCCGGAGGCGGCAGACTGCGCCCGCAGCCCGGCAGCCTCCTCCTGCGCCAAGCGGATTTTTTCTTCAATGGCGGTATTTGCCGCCTCATAGTCGGCGATCTGCTTTTCCAGCAGCAGCCGATGCCCGGCGGCATCCTGCTGCCGAGCGCGCAGCTCGACAATAGCCGCCTGCAAACTCTGAATCTCCTTTTCGGCGCTGAAAGCCGCCAGCTTTTGCTCCGCAATGGCCGCCGACAGCGTCTCCCGCTGCTGGGCCAGCTGCTGCCGCCCGCCGGTGAGGGTCGCCAGCTCCGCCTCCGTGGCCTTTTGCCGTTCGGTCAGCGCCGCCGTCTCCTCTTGCGCCTGGGCAATGGCGGCGCGGCAGGTCTCCGCCCGGCGGCTCAGGGTCTCGATCTCCGCCGCCGCATCCTCCGCCGCCCGGCGGTTCTGCTCCGCCTGCTCCCGCAGCCGGCGCACCTCGCCCTCCAAACGGATCTTATCCTCCTGCGCCGTGGTCAGCTCGCCCCGGGCGCCGGACAGCTGGGCTTCCACCGCCGCTACATCCTGCTGCATAAGCCGGAATTTCTGCCGCTCGGTCTCCAGCGTTTCCATCAGCTTGGTGACATCGCCCTTGAGCCGGTCGATCTCCGCCCGGCGGGACAGCAGACCCGCCCCCTTGATGCTGGAGCCGCCGGTCATGGAACCGCCCGCGTTGACCACCTGCCCATCCAAGGTCACGATGCGGAATTTATAGCCGTGTCGGCGGGCAATGGAAACGGCATAGTCCAGATCCTCCGCCACCACGGTACGCCCCAGCAGGCTCCGGGCAACCCCCTCATACTGGGGCTCGCACTGCACCAGATCGCACGCCAGCCCCACAAAGCCGGGGTCATTCTCCGGAATCTCCGCCAGCCGGTTCCCTTTGGTGGTGGCCAGCGGCAGGAAGGTGGCACGTCCCGCTTTATTCTCTTTCAGATAGGCGATGGCCCGTTTGGCGTCGTCCTCCCGGTCGCACACCAGATTCTGCGCCGCCGCCCCCAGCGCCGTCTCAATCGCCAGCGCGTAGGCTGCCTCCGCCCGGATGAGCCGGGATACCGCTCCGTGGATGCCGGGCAAAGCGCCCCGCTCCCCCTGCTTGAGAATCATCTTGACGCTCTGCTGGAACCCGTCCAGATTGCGCTCCATCTCCTCCAGCATCCGCACCCGGCGCTGCTTTTCCTCCACATCCAGACCGCGCTTATCCAGCGCCTCTTTCGCCGCCGCCAGCTTTTCGGATCGGTTCTTATAGCGGTATTCATAGCCCGCCAGCGCGTTTTGCAGGCTCTCCGCCTTATCGGCGCAGATCGCCAGCGCTTCCTCGCTCTCCTTCAGCTCCGCCGCGGCGCTCTCCGCCAGACTGGTGCGCTGGGCCGAACCGGCAGCCAGCTGGGACAGCCGCAGGGTGATCTCCTGCAAGGAGGATTCATTGGTCACCGACCGCACCCGGGTCTCCGACAGCTCCAGCGCCAGATCCGCCGCCGTCTTGGACAGCTGCTCGATCTGCCCGGAGGTTTCATCGCTGCTGCGGGCCAGAGCATCCATCTCGTCGGTCAGCCGCAGCTGCTCCGTCTCCGCCGCCTGGATTGCCCCTTTCTTTTCTTCGATTTCTCCATAGCGGGCGGCAATATCCTCCTCGATGTGGGTGTTGCCCTCATCGGCGGCGGCGATCTCCTCCTGCACCCGGCGGATATTCTCGGTATTGTGGAAAATGTCGTTGTTGAACACCGCCACTCGGCTGTCGCAGGCCGCTGCCTGCTCCTCCAGCGCCGCCGCCTGCCGCCGGATGGTATCCATCTGCACCTCCAGCTCCTGCGCCTTGGCGGCGATGCGCTCCACCTCTTCGGCGTAAGCGTCCACATTCTCCCCCGCCTGATCGTATTGGAGCCGGGCGTTTTCCAGCTTGGCGTCCAGATCCCGCAGCGTGCCCCGGGACTCGTTCATGGTACGCAGCCACAGGCCGATCTCCAGGGTCTTTTTCTCCCCCGCCAGCTCTAAGAATTTCTTCGCTTTTGCCGCCTGCTGCTCCAGAGGACCCACCCGGTCCTCCAGCTCCTGCAAGATATCGTGGAGCCGGTCCAGATTCTCCTGGGCTTTCTTCAGGCTGTTCTCCGCTTTTTCTTTTTTATAGCGATATTTGGCGATGCCGGCGGCTTCCTCCAAGATTTCCCGCCGGTTTTGCGACCGGGAGGTGACGATCTCGTCGATCCGCCCCTGTCCGATGATGGAATAGCCGTCCCGTCCCAGACCGGTGTTCATGAACAGCAGCCGAATATCCTCCAACCGCACCGTCGCACCGTTGAGCTGGTATTCGCTGCCGCCGGAGCGGTAGCAGCGGCGGGTGACCCGCACCTCATCGCTGTCACATTCCAGCATCCGGGTCTCGTTATTGATGGTCAGCGTCACCTCCGCGTATCCCATGGGACGCCGCTGGGCGGTGCCGTTGAAGATGACATCCTCCATTTTCGCGCCCCGCAGGCTCTTGCTGGATTGCTCCCCCAGCACCCAGCGGATGGCGTCGCTGATATTGGATTTGCCGCTGCCGTTCGGCCCTACCACGGCGGTAATGCCGCCGCTGAAATTCAGCACGGTCTTATCCGGAAAGGACTTAAAGCCGTGCAGCTCCAAGGATTTCAGTATCAAGTTGCCGTGCCTCCTTTATTCGTATCCCATGAGCCGCAGTGCCTCCCGCGCGGCCTCCTGTTCCGCTTCCTTTTTGCTGTGTCCCCGCCCCCGTCCGATGACGTTGGAATTGAGGTGTACCTCCACGGTGAACACTTTGTTATGATCGGGACCGGACGCACCCACCAGGACATATTCCAACTGCTCTCCGGGGTTCTGTTGGACGATCTCCTGTAAGGTGGTCTTATGATCCTTGAAATGGCGGCGGCGCTGATTCTCCGCCTCGGGGATGATGAACCGCAACACAAACCGCTCCGCCGGCTCCATCCCCCCATCCAGATAAATGGCGGCCAGCACCGCCTCATACATATCCGCCAAAATGGAGGGGCGCTGGGCGCCGCCGCTGCGCTCTTCCCCATGGCCCAGCCGCATATAGTCCCCGATGCCCAGCTGGCGGGAATAGGAGCAAAGCGCCTTTTCGCACACCACCGCTGCCCGCAGCTTCGTCAGCTCCCCCTCGGGACCCCGATCCTTCTCATAGAGATACCGCGCCGTGATAAAGCCCAGCACCGAATCCCCCAGGAATTCCAGCCGTTCATAGCATTCGCAGTGGGTGTGCCCCTCGTTGGAATAGGAGGAATGGGTCAGCGCCTTTTCCAGCAGCTTTGGGTTATGAAATTGGTAGCCGATGGCCTCCATCAGCGGCTTCAGATCAGTTTGCATGGCTCTGCTCCTCCCGTTCGATCAGGCGATCCTCCACAAAGGCCACCACATCCTCCACCGTCTCGCAGGCGGCGGCATCCTGCCCGGTCATATCCACGCCGTAGGTCTCGCTGAGGATCAGTGCCATCTCGTCCCGCTCATGGGGCGCGATATTCAGCCTGTCCAGCGTGGCGGGCATCTCCACATCCTCCGGGTCACACCCGAATTTCCGGCAGAACAGCTCCCGCAGCGTCTCGATCACTCGCATGAGGCGTCCGCCTCCTTTGCCGTCTGCGTCGGCGCTTCGGCAGGGACGGCCACCGCCTCGGCGATCGCCGCCACCGCGCCGCTGGCGGCGAATTCCGCCGCCACCCGAATGGCGCTGACGATAGAGGGGGCTTTGGAATTGCCGTGGGCTTTCACCACCGGCTGATTGACCCCCAGCAGCACCGCCCCGCCGTATTCCGACACATCCAGTTTCTTTTTCAGCGACCGCATCCCCGGCAGCACCAGCGCCGCCCCAATCTTGGTGCGCAGCGAGGCGGTGAAAATACCCTTAATATTCTTCAGCAGCATCTGGATGGTGCCCTCCATGGATTTCAGCAACACATTGCCGGAAAATCCGTCGGATACCACCACATCCGCTACGCCGCCCGGCACGTCCCGCGCCTCCACATTGCCGATGAAGTGCAGTCCGCTGTCCCGCAGCAATCCAAACGCCGCCTGCTGCAGCTCGCCGCCCTTGGTATCCTCGGTGCCGATATTCAGCAGCCCCACGCGGGGCGCGTCCTTATGGAACATCCGCTCCATATAGATGCTGCCCATACGCCCGAATTGCAGCAGCATCTCCGGACGGCAATCGGCGTTCGCACCGCAGTCGATCAGCATAAAGGGGCCGCTGTCCGACGGCAGAATCGGCGCCAGTGCCGGACGGGAAACGCCCTTGATGCGCTTGAGAATAAAGGTAGCGCCCATCAGCAGCGCACCGGTGCTGCCGGCGCTGACGATGGCGTCGCCCTTGCCCTCGCTGAGCAGCCGCAGCCCCACCGCCATGGAGCAATCCTTATGTTCCCGCAGCACCGTGCGGGGGTGATCCTCCATCCGGATCACGTCGGTGGTATGGACGATCTCGATATGCTCCAGCGACAGGTTGTTTTCCTGTGCCAGACGGCGCAGCTCCTCCTCGTTGCCGGTCAGCAGAATGTCGTAGCCGTAGGCAGCCACCGCCTGCACGGCACCTTTCAGAATTTCCAGCGGGGCGTGATCGCCGCCATAGGCATCCACGATAATTTTCATTGGGCTTCTCCGTCCTTTCCAAGATAGTGTGCGAGACTGTCCAGCGCCCGATCGGCCAGAGCGGCATATCGGGCTTTTTTATCCCGGATATGAGGCTCGATGGGCGGCAAAATGCCGAAATTCGCCCCCATCGGCTGATAGTGGGCGTTCGGCTCCGTCACATGGCGCTGCAGCGCCCCCAGCATCGTATCGGCAGGCAGCAGCAATTCCTCCTGCCCCCGCAACCGGCGCACCGCATTCAGCCCGGCAATCAGCCCGGAGCCGGCAGACTCCATATAGCCCTCCACGCCGGTCATCTGTCCGGCGAACAGCAAATCAGGGCGATTTTTCAAGTGAAACCCGCCGGTCAGCAGCCGGGGCGCATCCAGAAAAGTATTGCGGTGCATCACCCCATAGCGCATAAACTCGGCGTTTCGCAGCGCCGGGATCATGCCGAACACCCGTTTCTGTTCTCCGAATTTCAGATTGGTCTGAAATCCCACCAGGTTATACAGGGTTCCGGCGGCGTTCTCGGTGCGCAGCTGCACCACCGCCCAGGGGCGGTGCCCCGTATGGGGGTCCCGCAGCCCCACCGGCTTCATCGGGCCGAACCGGGCGGCGTCCATTCCCCGGGACGCCAGCACCTCGATGGGCATACAGCCCTCGTAGACCGTCAGCTGCTCCGGCGTGTCAAACGCGTGCAGGGGCGCCCGCTCGGCATTCACCAGTGCCTCCCGGAACGCCTCGTATTCCGCCTTGTTCAGCGGGCAGTTGATGTAATCCCCTGCGCCGCTCTCCTCCCGGTCATACCGGGAGGCGCGGAAAGCGCTGGACATATCCACGCTGTCCGCTGTAACGATGGGGGCGGCAGCGTCATAAAAGCTCAAGCCCCCGCCGCACAGCCGGGCGATGTCCTCCGCCAGCGGCTGGGAGGTCAGCGGTCCGGTGGCGATGACCGTCACCTCCTCGGCGGGGATCGCCGTCACCTCGCCCCGCCGCACCGTGATGAGCGGATGGGAGCGGATCGCCTCCGTCACCCGGGCGGAAAACGCATCCCGATCCACCGCCAGCGCCCCGCCGGCAGGTACCGCGCAGCCCCGGGCGATGGGCACGGTCAGACTGCCCAGCCGCGCCATCTCCTCCTTCAGCAATCCGGCGGCGCTTTCCAACCGTTGCGCTTTCAGGGAGTTGGAGCAGACCAGCTCGGCGAACCACGGCTGATGATGCGCCGGGGTATACTTCTCCGGCTTCATCTCCCACAGGGTCACCGGCTCGCCCGCCTGCGCCGCCGCATAGGCGGCCTCGCAGCCTGCCAACCCCGCCCCGATCACCGTAATGGCCATACCGTTGTTCCGTCCTCTCGTTTATTTCTCGTAGCCGCAGCCTTCTCCCAGGCACACCAGCCCGTTGCCCTCCTTGCCCTTTTTGCGGAACAGGGTCTTGCCGCAGCGGGGGCAGGTCTCCCTGGTCGGCTCGTTCCAGGTGGCGAAATCGCACTTCGGATAGGTGCTGCACCCATAGAATTTCCGGCCCCGCTTGGATTTCTTCCCCTCCAGCGGCGCGCCGCACTTCGGGCAGGCGCCGGGGGCGGCCTCCACGATGCGCTTGGTGTTTTTGCACTCCGGATACCCGGGGCAGGCCAAAAACTTTCCGTAGCGTCCGTTCTTGATCACCATGCGCCGTCCGCACAGCTCGCAGACCTCGTCACTTTCCTCCTGGGGCACCTGCACCTTTTCGGAATTTTCCTCCGCCGCCTGCAGCGCCTTGGAAAAATCACCGTAGAAATGATCCAGCACGCTGACCCAGTCCTCTTTGCCGCCCTCCACGCCGTCCAGCTCTTCTTCCATATGGGCGGTGAAGTCGATATCCATAATCTGGGGGAATTGCTCTTTCATCAGCGCCGTGACCACCTCGCCCAGCTTGGTGGGTTTCAGGCTCTTGCCCTCTCGCTCCACGTATTCGTGGCTGAGGATGGTGCTGACGGTGGTGGCATAGGTGGAGGGGCGGCCGATGCCGCTTTCCTCCATGGCTTTGATCAGAGTCGCCTCGTTATACCGGGCGGGGGGCTGGGTGAAATGCTGGTTGCCCTCCAGCTTGCGGCAGAACAGGGCGTCTCCTTCGTGAATTTCCGGCAGAGGTTTGTTCTCCTCGTCCTTTTCGTCCTGTCCCTCCACATAGAGAACTGTATAGCCGTTGAACCGCACCGTATAGCCGGATGCTTTGAACAGATAGTCCCCGGCGGTGATATCCACCTGACAGGTGTTACGAATCTCGTCCGCCATCAGGCTGGCCATAAACCGCTCCCAGATGAGCTTATAGAGCTTATACTGATCCGGGGTCAGGGAGGCCTTCACCTGCTCCGGGGTCATGGACGGCACAGACGGGCGGATGGCCTCATGGGCATCCTGGGCGTTGTTTTTCTGCTTATACACCCGCGCCTTCGGGGGCAGATAGTCCGCCCCGAAATGCTCCCGGATATAGTCGCTGCCTGCCTGTCGCGCCTCGTCGGAGATGCGCAGCGAGTCGGTACGCATATAGGTGATCAGACCGGTGGCGCCCACGCCCTCGATCTCTACGCCCTCATACAGCTCCTGCGCCGTTTTCATGGTGCGCTTGGAGGAGAAATTCAGCTTACGGTTCGCCTCCTGCTGCATGGTGGAGGTGGTGAAAGGCGGCGCCGGCGACACCTTACGGGTGCCGGTCTTGACCCCCGACGCCACATAGGTCGCCCCTTGCAGCTTCGCCAAAATGGCGTCCGCCTCCGCCTTGGTTTTCACAGCCAATTTGCCGGCGGCGGTGCCGTAGAATTTTGCCGGGAACTGCCGTCCCTTTTCCGTCACCGACAGCTGAGCGTCCAGCGTCCAATACTCCTCGCTGACAAAGGCGCGGATCTCATTCTCCCGATCCACCACCAGACTCACCGTCACCGACTGCACACGACCGGCGGACAGCCCCTTGCGCACCTTCTTCCACAGGAAGGGGCTGAGCTTATAGCCCACGATCCGATCCAGCACCCGGCGCGCCTGCTGGGCGTTAACCAGATTCATATCCAGCGCCCGGGGCTTGCTCATGCCGGCCTGCACGCCGGAACGGGTGATTTCATTGAATGTGACCCGGCTCTGCTCGTCCAGCGGCATTTTCAGCAGCTGTGCCAGATGCCAGGCGATGGCCTCGCCCTCCCGATCCGGGTCGGTGGCCAGATATACGCCGTCGCTCTCCGCCGCCGCCGTTTTCAGCTGGCGAATGAGCGCGCTCTTGCCGGGGATGTCCACATAGCGAGGCTTAAAGCCATGCTCCACATCCACCCCCAGCAGCGTCTTGGGCAGATCCCGAATGTGTCCCGCCGAGGCGATCACATCGTAGCCGCTGCCCAGATATTTCTTCACCGTCTTGGCTTTCGCCGGTGACTCCATGATGACCAGTTTTGCCATAATCGGCTCCTTTCCTGCCGTCACGAAACGCCGTTACTGTCTGCGGTATTGCTGTCCGGCCTGCTGTGCCGCCGCGCCCAGCATTTCCAGCTCGGTGAGCGCCGCCAGCAGCGCGGGCACGGTCAGACCGGACCGCTGTGCCAACTCGTCCACCGGGCAAGGGGAGTCCGTCAGCGATTCCCACACTCGCCGGGCCGTTTCCGATGCCGCCGGGCAAGCCTTTGGGGCTGCGGCCGCGTTCGCCGCGCCGGCGACAGTGCCCATGCTCTTGGACCCGGAAGCAGCCGCTCCGGCTTTGGCGCGGCGCTTCTTTTCTTTTGCCAGGCGCTTTTCCTGCTGCTTCTGCTCCCGGCGCACGGCGCGGTCGGTGGCGGGCACAGGGCGGCGCAGCTCCCGGCGCTGCATCTCCTCTCCGGCTGCCACATCCAGCATCCCGGGATACAGGGACGCATATTCCTCCAGAATATCGCCTGCGCCCCGGCAAATCATGGCGCCGCCCCGCAGCTCCGCATTGCAGCCCTCTCCCATGGGATCGGAGATGGCGGCAGGCAGCGCAAACAGATCGGCGCCCTCCTCCCGGGCGATCCGGGCGGTAATGCGGCCGCCGCTGCGCAGGGGTGTTTGCGCCACGAGAACCCCCTGACTCAAGCCCACCATCAGGCGATTGCGCACCGGATAGAGGCAATTCGGCTTAAAGCCGGGCGGAAACTCGGATACCAGCAGACCGCCGTGATCCACCGCCATCCGCCGCACATCGGCTGTCTCCGCCGGATAATTGCCGTTCAGCTCACAGGCCATGACCACAATGGTGGCACCGCCTGCCGCCAGCGCACCCCGATGCGCTGCCGCATCAATGCCGCGCGCACCGCCGCTGACCACGATCAATCCACCGGCGGCCAGTCCGGCCGCCACGGCAAAAGCCTCCCGTTCGCCTGCGGGTGTGCATTTTCGTGTGCCCACCACCGCTATGGCGGGAGTGACATCCAGATCCGGCAGCGTTCCCCGACAGTACAGCACCGCCGGACAGCCGTTCACCAGCTGGCGCAGACGGGAAGGATACAATGCGTCCTCCGGTGTCAGGATCCAGTCGCCGTCCTGCACGGTGCGTTCAAGGATCCCCCGCGCCTCCTCCAGCGAGCGCTCCGTCAGCCGCTCACACAGGGGCGCCGGCAGTCCCGTCTCCCGCAGAGCGGCCGGAGAAGCCTCATACACCGCCCGGGCGGTGCCGAAGGTGTCCAGCAGCTCGTTCATGTGCTTGTCTCCCAGCGGCAACGCCCGGGATAGCCAGATCCAGTATAAGCGGCTGTCCATCCTTTTCACCCTCCCTGCGACTGCTTTTGTTTTCCAAATGACGGGCGGTTGCCTGTTCCGGTTGGCCGGTTTTTCACCTCCGGCAACGCCCGCGCAGACTCGACCGCCCCCATCAAACGCCCATTTTCTGACCAAGGGCACCCAGTCTCGGTGTCCGTCCTCTCCTGATATCTACTTCCTAACGACTAACGCCTCATTTCCCACATCACGATCCCGGCCGCCAGCGACGCATTCAGCGATTCGGCACGGCCGGTCATGGGAATGGTGATCCGTCGGGCACAAGCCGCCACCGTTTCCGGACGCAAGCCGTTGCCCTCATTGCCGATGACGCACAGAGACCCGGGGCCGAAAACCGCCGTCTGCACCGGGCAGGCATCCGCGTCCACCACGCAGGCATAGGCCCGCATCCCCCGCTCCTGTAAAGTGCGGATGGCTTCGGGCATGGATACGCCGGTCAGCATAGGCAATCGGAACACGCCCCCCATGCTGCTGCGCAACACCTTAGGGTTATATACATCACAGCAGCCGGCGGACAGCACCAGTCCGTCCAGACCCAGCGCCTCCGCCGTGCGGATCATGGTTCCCACATTACCGGGGTCCTGAATATCCTCCAGCAGCCCATACCGACCCATGGTATCTATTGTATCCAAACTGAGCGGATTGTCAAGAATTTTTGCGATGCAGAATACCCCCTGCGGGGTGGCGGTATCCGCCATATACTGCGCCAGCTCCGGCGTGATCTCCGCCGTCTGCTCCGCCGCCGCTGTCAGAGCCTCCACCGCGGCACCGTAGGTTTCCCGCGCCGCCGGGGTATACAGCACCGCCCGCACCGGCAGACCGGAGCTGAGCGCATCACCGCACAGCCGCGCCCCCTCCAGCGCAAAGCAGCCGCTCTGCCGCCGACGCTTCGTCTCCCGGCACAGCTGCCGCCATTCTTTCACCAGCGGGTTGTCCTTACTGGTCACAACCATCCCGTTCACCTCGTTTCGGTTCATCGGCTCGCCGCCGCAGGCCGGACGATCCCCGCTCCGACCCAAAAACGATCTGTGCACGATCCCTTTGCGGTTCAACCGCATATCTGTCGGTTTTGCCGTCCCCCGCTCCAAGCGCGTTCTCCGCCGGGGGCGCTGCGCCGTCTTTGACACGCGGTTTGCCGAAAATCCCGGACCGGGTGCGGGAAAGCGAATCGTTTCAGAAACGGCTGCGCCCGGATCGCTTTGCCTAAAGAAAATTGCGTCCGCCGGAATCGACGGGCGCAATTGCATCTTTTTTACAGAGCCGCCTTGGCCTTTTCCACCAGCGCGGTGAAAGCAGCCGCATCGGACACCGCCAGCTCAGCCAGCATCTTGCGGTTGAGGGTGACGCCGGCCTTCTTCAGACCGTTCATGAAGGTGGAATAATTCATGCCGTTCAGCTTGGCCGCCGCATTGATGCGGGCGATCCACAGGCGACGGAAATCGCGCTTGCGCTGTTTACGGCCGATGTAGGCATACTGGCCGGACTTCATCACGGCTTCTTTCGCGGTCTTGAACAGCTTGGACTTAGCGCCATAGTAGCCCTTCGCCAGCTTCAGAACTTTCTTTCTTCTCTTGCGCGTCATCATTGCGCCTTTAATACGAGCCATTTTTCTTTACCTCCGTCTCTCGTCCGTTTCGATTATTTGTAGGGGATCATACGCTTGATCGCCGACAGATTGGTCTTATCCGCCGCCACCGTCTTGCGCAGATTTCTCTTACGCTTGGTCGTTTTCTTGTTGAGGATGTGAGACTTGTAGGCATGGCCGCGAATCGCCTTGCCGGTCTTGCTCAGCTTGAAACGCTTCTTCGCACCGCTGTGCGTTTTGATCTTAGGCATATTGTATGTCCTCCTTAATAACTTTTGTGTAAACAGGCGAAGCCTGTACGCAACAAATGAATGATTATTTCGCCGCCTTCGGGGCCAGGAACATCAGCATATTCCGTCCCTCCAGCTTGGCGGGCTTTTCGACGGTGGCGATCTCCGCCAGCGCCTCCGCAAACCGCCGCATGGGTTCCAATCCCATCTCCGGGTGCGCCATCTCGCGTCCGCGGAACCGAATGTTGACCTTCACCTTGTCGCCGTGCTGCAGGAACCGGGTCGCCTGCGCCACCTTGGTGTTGAAATCGCCCACATCAATATTCAGACCCAGGCGTACCTCTTTGATCTCCACCACCCGCTGATTCTTACGGGCTTCCTTCTCTTTCTTGGCCTGTTCAAAGCGGTATTTGCCGTAATCCATGATGCGGCACACCGGCGGCTGCGCCGTGGGGGCGATCTTCACCAGATCCAGCCCGGCCTCGTCGGCTAAATTCTGGGCATCCCGGGCGGACATCACGCCCAGCTGCGCCCCGTCAGCCCCGATAATGCGAAGCTGAGCATCCCGAATCTGTTCGTTGATCTGCAGTTCTTTCTTGGCTATGGGAAAGCACCTCCGTTCGGAATATACAAAAAAGCGGACAGCCACGCTGCCCGCACACCGAGATGCCGACACGGCCCTGCGGCCGGCGGCAGAAATAACGGTTATCGACCCTTCGGAACGGAATCCTGGGGTGAGAGCGGGCAAACGCTCTGCTTGATTTGCTCTGCCATTATACCAGCCGCTCGAGAAAATGTCAATAGGTTTTTTCGGATTTTTTTCGGTGCGGCCGCAACCCCGTAAATCTTCAAAGCGAACCTCACAGCAGGAATCAAAGCGGGATGGAGCCGGGACTCACGGCCGCCGACCGCCGCAAAACGACAACACACCCGGCGAAAGCACTGCTTCCGCCGGGTGCTCTTTCGGTCAGCCGCTGCTGACCGATACCACCAGATCCACGCCGTTTTTCGTATCCCCGTAATACGCCCACACGGTATCTCGGCCGTTGACCGTGATCCGTGCCGTCACCGTCTGCTTGCCGGTGGCGGAAATGCCGGTGGCATCCACCGTCACCAGTACATCGGACGCTTTGATCTGCGACAGCGCCCGGGAGGGGCCGCACAGAGTCACGCCGGTCAGCACCGACTGACTGCCGGTGACCGTATACCCGGCGGGCACATTGGTGAACCGCAAATTGGCGTCGCCGATGGCTATATCCAGCTTACGGCTGGACACGCCGGGCAGACGCACCTGCAATTTCACGGCGGTCACGCCGCCATCCACCCGGATCCCCTCCGGTGCATCCAGCGCGACCTCCTGGGTCAACTGTCCCGGCTGCAGCCGGTCAAAATCCAGCTGCACCTTGCTTTGCAGCGCCTGCTCATACTCGTCCAGTTCACTGGGCACACCCCACATCTCCAGCGTGGAGGGGGTGGCCGTGATGAGATCGTTCTGTCCCTGATAACCGGCCGGCACGTGCAGCAACGCCGGAGTCAGCTTCACCTGCCGATAGCTCAGCACCGGCACCGTCACGCCGATCTGCCCGTCCTCGGCATTCTTGAAGGACACGCCTTTCAGCACCTCACCGGCCTCATTGCGCGCCTCCAGCCGTCCGGTGAAGGTCTGCGCCTCCCCAATCACGGCGGTGTCATCCACCACCGCCGCCACCGTGGCGATACGCCCCACCGTCCCACGGGGACCGCTGACGGTGATCTTGCCGTCGGTCATGGCGGCGCCGCTGCAGATCGGCGTGCCGAACTGCATGGTCTGCTCATCCACGACCGTCAGGTTGGGAATCTCCACCGTCACCGGGAACGCCGACTCTCTCCAGGCGTCCACCGTCACCGTGACGGTGCTGTTGGTGCCGTCCGTTCCCACCACGCTCTGGATGGAATAATCCCCGGAGGAGGTGGCGCGCAGGGGCAGCGTATAGGTGCCCTCCCGAATGACGTTACCGGTATCGGCGGTGACGGTGATGTCCGCCGCCGTCAGCTTGCTGACCACCGAGCGCAGACCGTGCACCCGCACGGTGGCAGTACTGTCCCCGCCCTCGGTGACACGCAGATTCAGGGTCTGGGTGGCGTAATCGTTCAGCGTCACGGACACCGGCACACCGGTGATCACCTGATCCTCGGCATTGCTGGGACCATACACCACCAGCGCCCACACGAGGATCGCCAGCACCAGCGACACCACCAGCATCAGCTTATCGTTGTGCATCAGCCGGCTCAAAGAGATCCGATGTTTCACGATCTCGCCCCCTTTCTGCGGCGACGGATGCGCGGTTTCGTTTCCTCCGCGTTCCACAGTATGCGATCCGCCAGCGCTTTTTTCAGGGTTTCTTTCGTGTAGTTCCGGGTCAGCTCACCGGACTCCGCCAGAGAAATGGCGCCGGTCTCCTCCGACAGGATCACCACCACGCAGTCGGAGTTTTCGCTCATGCCCACGCCCGCCCGGTGACGGGTGCCCAGCTCCCGGCTGATCTGCAAATTATCGGTCAGCGGCAGGATGCAGCCCGCCGCATAAATCTTGCCCTCCCGGATGATCATGGCTCCGTCATGCAGCGGCGCCTTATTGAAAAATATGTTGGAGATCAGCTCGCCGGACGGCTCCGCCTCGATCAGCGTCCCGGAACGGGCGATCTCGCCCAATCGGGTGGAACGCTCCAGCACGATGAGCGCGCCCATCTTCTGCCGCTGCAGAATCTCCACCGCATCGGCGGTGGCATCAATCGCCTTATTCCACTGTTCCACCAGCGCTGTGCTGTCCATGCTGTTCAGCCCGCCGAAAATGCGCAGCACCCCCAGCCGGGAATGTCCCGCCTGCTCCAGCGCCCGGCGGATCTCCGGCTGAAACACCACCACCAGCAGCAGCAGCCCGTTGTCGAAGATCGCCTTTAATACGTATTCCACCGTGGTCAGCCGCAGCAGGTATGCCAACAAATACATGAACGCCAGGATCAGGATGCCCTTGATCAGCTGCTCCGCCCGGGAATCCCGCACCAGTCGGATCAGAAAATAGATGATCAGGGCAACCACCAGAATATCCAGCGTATCCGTCACCCAATGATACGATCCGAAAAACAGCTTGATCTGCTCCCAAATCATCTGAAAAAAAGCTGCCATGTCCTTTGCCCCCTGCGTCCGACAAGCCGCCTGCCGCGGCTCCATTTATCTGCATCCGGCGGGTTGCCGCCGTTCCATTTCCATACAGCATATAATTATAGCATATTTTTTGCGGGGTGCAATGTTTTTTGCGTAATTTGAATAAAAAATTTACAAATTTGTTCGACCTCTTTCGCGTTGGAAAAAGCCGACGGCGCCAGCCGCACCGTTCCGTCCGGCAGAGTGCCGAATCGGGTGTGTGCCAGCGGGGCGCAGTGCAGCCCCGCCCGCACGGCGATATCCGCCGCCGCCAGACGCTCCCCCACCTGCTCGCTGGGAATCCCCTCTACGTTAAGGGACAATACCGGAGCGGATTTCCCCGGCTCCGGCCGGGGGGTGTACAGGCGGATGCCGGGTCGCCCCTGCAGCCGGTCATACATCTGTTGCAGCAGCCCCAATTCATGGCGGTAGATACGTTCCCGTCCCTGATTCTGTATAAATATCAGTCCGGCCAGCAGACCACACAGCCCCGGCGTATTGGGGGTGCCGCTCTCCAACCGGTCGGGCAGCTCCTGCGGCTGCTCCGGCCGACGGGAATAGCTGCCGGTGCCGCCCCGCAGCAGAGGTGTGACCCGCTCCCGCTCCCGGCACAGCAGCAGACCCGTGCCCATGGGCGCATACAGCCCCTTGTGCGCCGCCACGCACAGATAGTCGATGCCGTCCTGTTCCATATGGAGCGGCAGCACCCCTGCCGACTGCGCCGCATCCACGCACAAGGGCAGTCCATACGCGTGCGCCAGCTCCGCCAGCCGCTTGACCGGAAAGGTCACGCCGAATACGTTGGAGGCATGGGTGCAGACGATCAGCCGGGTATCCCGGCGGATCGCCCGGCGAAAATTCTCCACCAGCGCATCCTCATCCGCATCCCACGCCGCCACATCGTAGCGGGGAAACCGGGGCGACAGCGCATACACCGGCCGCCACACGGCATTGTGCTCCAAGTCGGAAATGACGACCCGTCCGCCGTCCGCCAGCAGCGCCCGGATCACATAATTCAGCGACGCGGTGCAATTCGGGGTAAAGATCACCCCGGTAGGGTCGGACAGGCCGAAAAACGCCGCCGCCGCCTCCCGGCAGCGATACAGCTGCTCCGAGGTGGCCAGACTCATGGCGTGGCCGCCCCGGCCGGGGTTTGCCCCGTATTGCCGCAGCGCCGCCGCCACCGCCTGCTGCACCGCCGGGGGTTTCGGATAGGTGGTGGCGGCATTATCCCAATAGATCACGGCACATCCTCCTCACAGCGCTTCACTGACACGCACCACCCGCACACCGCTGCCCCGCAAGATGCGTTCGGCCTGTCCTACCCGTTCCGTCACCAGCAGACTGTACCCGCAGCCGTCTCCGGCAGCCGGGCCGGAGGAGCGATGCACATAGGCGCGGATGCCCTGCTGCTCCAGCAGACGCTTGCCCCGCATGGCATTGGTGATGGAGCCTACGTGAATATGATAGTTCGCCATCGGATCCCCTCCCCTCAACCCTCAGTGTATGCCAAAATCCGTCGATCCGACACAGAAACTCCCGGCAAAGGAAAGAATTTCTGCGAAAACACCCTTGACGGGGGCGGGAATATGGGGTATCATAGTGTCAGAGAAACTCAAACGCAAAGGAGCGGTAAGAGCTATGAGCGAAGAATACGGGAACGATCTGGTGAGCGTGCTGGACGATGAGGGCAACGAGCACCAGTTTGAGATTCTGGATGCCATCGAGACCGACGACGGACGGTATGTGGCGCTGCTGCCGGTGTATTCCGATGCCGAGGAGGCCATCGAGGATGACGGCGAGCTGGTCATCTTACAGGTCGTGGAGGAAAACGGCGAGGATCTGCTGACCCCCATCGAGGACGACGATGCCTTCGACGAGATCGCCGGCATCTTCGAGGAACGGCTGGCGGACTATTACGAGATCCAGTCCGACGACGGCGCCGATCCCTCTCTGAGTTGACCCGTCTCCTGCTGTGCACGTGGACTGCTGTCTTTTAACCCTACTACATTTGGAATTCGGGAATCCTGCTCCGTCTCCGGAGTGCAGACCTCCCCGCCCCCCGGCGGGAAGAAGGGAGCCGGAAAGAGACGGGCGTTTACCCACCTGCTGTATTTAGTAGCAGGTTATACCGACGGCATTACGACATGGCGGGACTACGGTAACGGATAAAGCCGCAGGCGATATCGCCTGCGGCTTTTGCCTTATCCGCCGAGTGACGGCAGGTGCACCGGTTTTACGCAGCAATACCGCAGCAACGCTGCGACATCGTTGTGGCATTGCCGCGATATTGTCGCCGCGTGACTGCCAGAGCGCCGGGCAGAAGTTTCTGCCCGGCGCTCTTTTTTCCGTTTTTGCTCCGGCAAAGCTGCCCGGAACGCTTATCCCGAATACACGGGCCGCCCGCGCAGCAGCCACACCTGCATTTCCGTCTCCCCCCGGTTTGCGAATGCGTAATAGGGAATCAGCGTCAGCGGGAACGGCTCATACGCCACCGCCGCCGCATCCGGATACAGGTTTGCTGTGGGTTGTGGGCGGAAGGCAGTGGTTTCCAGCCGGGGCAGCAGCCATTCGCTGTCCAGCAGCCGGAATTGTCCCTGTATATCCACCGCAACAGCCGCCAAATCCGCCCCATTGTCCACCCCTTCGGCGCAATAGACCACCGGACCCCGCATCACTGCCACCCGTCCGGCATCGGCATGCACTCGGGGGTTCGCCGCCACCAGCCGCACGGGCATATCCAGCTCCAGCGTCACCGCGGCATCCCCCTCCACCGGCACATAGGCATAGCCGTTTTCCAGCGTATACGCCCGATCCAGCGTGAACCGGCGGCACCAGCCCGGGATCCGGAACGCCAGCCGACGCTTCTCCCCCTGATACTGCACCGAAACGGTGCCGTTTTGCGGATACACCGTGCGCTGGGTCAACCGAATGCCGTCCGTGTCCAGCACCGAGTCCATATATTGATGGACATATACTGTATCGTCGTCCATTCCATAAGCATAGCCGCCCACCGATGCCACAAAGCGCAAGATATTGGGTGGGCAGCAAGAACATTCGAACACTTCCAGCCGCTGAGTGATGGGAAACCGTTCCTCCATTGTCGTGGAGGTGTTCACGTGGTTGAACGCCGGATCCACCGCCAACGGATTTTCGTAGAAGAAGGATTTTCCGTCCATCGAGACCCCCGACAGGATACCATTGTACAGCACCGTTTCCACTATATCCCCATACCGGCTGTCGGCGCCGAACCGCTGCATCCGTCCGGCAAACATCGCCATAGCGATGGAGGCGCAGGTCTCCGCATAGGCGGTGCGGTTGGGCAGGTCGTAATCCACCGTAAACGCCTCCCCCAGATAAGTGGAGCCAACCCCGCCGGTAATATACATACGCTGCCCGACGACATTTTCAAACAGCCGCCGGCAGGTCTGCTCCAGCGCCGTATCGCCGTATTCCTCTGCCACGTCCGCCGCCCCGCAGAGCAGATACAGCGCCCGCACGGCATGCCCCTCTGCCGTCGTTCGTTCCCGCAGGGGCACCTCATCCTGGTTAAACGGCTCTTTTATCCAGTCCTGTCCCATCCGATCCTGCGCCGGATGCTGTCCGTGCTGGTCGATGAAATATTGTGCCAGCGCCGCATACCGCTTTTCCCCAGTAGCGCGGTAGAGCCGCATCAGCGCCAGCTCAATTTCCGGATGCCCCGGGGTGATGAAACCGGCGCTATGCTCCTGCCGGAACACCCGCTCGATATAGTCCGCATACCGGCACATCGCCCGCAGAAACCGCTCCTTGCCGGTCATCTCATAATAGGCGACCGCCGCCTCAAACCAATGTCCCGCGCAGTACAGCTCGTGGCAATTCCGGTCTCGGAACCGTTTGTCCTGCTCCATCACCAGAAAGTGGCTGTTGAAATAGCCGTTTTCATCCTGATGCTGCAAAATGCAGTCAATGGTCTCCTCCAGAATGGCGGCGATCCCCTCATCCGGTTGGGTGCGCAAGCAATAAGCTGCCCCCTCCATCCACTTGGCTACATCGGAATCCCAGAATACGTGGGGCGGGTTTGGGTCGCCCTCTTTCCAGCCGCACCGCAGCGCCTCAAAGCGCCCCGTCTCCCGAAAACGCTCGTATACCGCCCGCAGCGTCGTCTGCCGGTTGATGTCCTGGCGGGTCTTCCAGAACCCGCCGGTGATGGTCACATCCGAAAATCGGATATTCTTCATACTGCCTCCGTCCTTTCTGTTCGGGTTGATTTTCCTTGCAAATTGGAGTATACTGGATGCAGCAATATTTAGCAATACCGAAACATAGGGAAAAGGTGAGAAAATTCGATATGCTAACATTGGATAACGGTGCCCGCTTTGCCTACGATATGATCGGCGAATTCCGCTCCCGTGACACCTGGATACACGGCAGACGCACCATTCCGAGCCACGAGGTCATTCTGGTGCTGGAGGGGACGGTATATATCACCGAAGAGGAGCAGGCATATGCTCTGGAGAAAAACCACCTATTGGTGCTGGAGCCGGGCAAGGAGCATTTTGGGCATCGGGCGTCCACCGAGCCGGTGGCGTTTTACTGGTTTCATTACTTCTCCGACCTGCCGCTGCCCCTGAAGCTCTATACCGGCGGGGACGTCTATGAGCTTACGCAGCTGCTCAAGCGCCTGCTGCACACCGCCAACGCACGCCCCGACGCCACAGCCGCCGCCGACGCCCTCAGCTATCTCATCTGGGACGAGCTGAACCGGCTGGCAGCGGAGGAGCACCACGCAGACCACGCATTGGATGTGCAGATCACGGAATATATCCGCAATCACATCGACACCAATCTGTCCATCGCCGCCATCGCCGCGCATATGGGCTATAATCCGGACTATCTGGGCAAATGCTTCCGGCGCTGGCACGGGGTGGGGCTGAAGGAGTACATCGCCAACCGCCGGATGCAGCAAGCCAAAAACCGGCTGCTCACCACCTCCCTGAGCGTCAAGGAGATCGCCGCCTCCCTAGGCTATCGGGAGGAGAACCGATTCATTAAGTTCTTTCTCTATCACGAGGGGATCAGCCCCACCGCCTTTCGCACCCAATACTGCCACACCCACATCAACAGCCGATAAAAGAACGCCGGTCGGGTTTCCGACCGGCGCTGTTGCGTGGTTAGTTGCTTATTTTGCTCCTGCGTAGCTGCTGGAGGTGTCCGCCACCACCGCCTGCACATTTTCCTTGCGGCGGGAGGTCTTGACCCGTTTCATCAGCTCCTCATAGTACACATCCTCATCAAAGGGAATCTCCACCGGATGCCCCAGGAAGCAGGACAGGTGCATGGCATTGGACAGGGTCAGCCCGCGGATACCCTCCACGCCCTCTGCTACCAGCGGCGCGCCGTGCAGAATATGGGCGGCAAAAGCGTTCAGCACACCCACATGCTGGGGGTTCTGCCCATCCGTTTCCACCTCGGAATAGGTCACCTTCGGCTGTCCGAAGGGCACCTTGTTGGTCTTGGAGAACTCCGGCTCCGCCACATCCAGCTCATATTTGTAGAGCTTATCGTTCTCCACCACCAGCTTGCCCTTATCCAGCGTCAGCTCAAACCGGTTGGAGCCGGGAGCGTCGCCGGTGGAGGTGATGAATACACCGGTGGCACCGTTTTCAAACTCCATATAGGCGGTCACATCGTCCTCCACCTCAATGTCGTGCCATTTGCCGAAATGCAGATGGGCGTCCACCTTCACCGGCAGACCGCAGATCCACTGGAACATATCCAGCTGGTGGGGGCACTGGTTCAGCAGCACGCCGCCACCCTCCCCCGACCAGGTGGCGCGCCAGGCGCCGGAATCGTAATACGCCTGGGGACGGTACCAGTTGGTGATAATCCAGTTTGCCCGGCGCAGAGCGCCCATCTCGCCGCTCTCCACGATCTCCTTCATCTTGCGGTATACGCAGTTGGTGCGCTGATTGAACATCATCGCAAAGGTGACATCTGCCTTGGCTGCCGCCTCGTTCATCTCCCGCACCTGCTTCGTATACACGCCGGCGGGCTTTTCGCACATGACGTGCAGATGGTGCTTAAAGCCCTCCATGGCATACCGGGGATGGTCATAATGGGGGATCGACACGATCACCGCGTCGATCTTCCCGCTTTCCATCATTTTGATGGCGTCGTCGAACCGCTCCACCGTGGCGGGCAGATTCTCCTGGGCCCACTGCAGCCGATCGGGGTTGATGTCGCACACCGCCGCCAGCTCAATTTCCGGGCATTTTCCCTCAACGATGTTCTTGGCATGCGCCGAGCCCATATTGCCGATACCGATGATACCCATACGAATTTTATCCATATGCATTCTTCCTTTCCGTGTGGTGTGGTCGTGTTTATTCCAGCCCCTGCGCCCGCAGGAACCGATAGCTTTTTTCCAGGCAGGCAAAGGGATCCTCGCCGTAGCAGTTATCCTGCTCCACCAGCGCATAGCGGACACCCGCCTGTTCCAGCGCCGGGAGAATCTTCTGCCAGGGCAGATTGCCGCTGCCCACTGGAGCCATATGCTGCTCCTTCTGTCCGTCGGCCACCATATCCTTCAGGTGTACACAGGGGATGCGCCCGGACAGCCGGTCGATCCAGTCCACCACCTCGGCGCCGCCCCAATGCACCCAATAGGTATCCAGGGTAAACACCAGTTCCTCCGGGGCGGTATGCTCCACCAGATACGCCATCCGTGTCTCCCCGTCTCCCGCATCCCGGGTGAACTCAAAGCCGTGGTTGTGGTACGACAGGCATTTCCCCACCGAGGCGAAATACCGCCCGGTGGTCTGCGCCAGCCGGATGACCTCGTCCATACCCTCTGTGCCCGGCGCCTGCCGCCCGCTGCCCAGACCGATATAGTCGCAGCCGAACACCGTATGCTCCGCTGCCACCCGCTCCGGCTCTTTCTCCAGCCGTTCCTGTGGAATATGGGTCAGCACGCACCGCAGGCCGTTCTTTTGCAGCTGCTCCTGCAGCCACTCCGGCTCATAGGCACACACGCCGGAGATCTGCACCGTCCGATAGCCGATGTCCGCCACCCGTTTGAGGGATTCGGCAAAATCCTCCAGCGTCTTGCACTGTTCCCGCAGGGTATAAAATTGCGCTCCGATCTGCATTCTGTCTCTCTCCTTATCCATACCATGTGGCGGCGTCCCGCGCCGCAGCGGTCACAGCGCCTCCCTGAGCGCGGCCACCGCCGCGTCAAACGCTGCCCGCTGAGTGGGATATTCATAGGCGGCCATCTGGGTCTTGGCCTCGTCCTTTTCCAAGGCTGCGAAGCCGGAAAACACCGTCAGATGGGGCTCCAATGTGAGCTGCCAGCCGCCCCGGGCGATAAACCGGCGGAGTATCTCCGGCACATGGCCGATACCCTTGCCGCAGGGAACCACCTTGCCCCCCTCCGCACAATCCTTGACATGGAAGTAGACGATGCGCTCCTGCAGCAGCTCCCAGGCTGCCAGCGTGTCCTGCCCGCACTGGATAAAGTTGGCGGGGTCGAAAATGCCCCCCATCTCCGGAAACTGCTCCAGAATGTCTGCGCACCGGGACGCCACATCGCCGTAGATACCTTTTTCGTTCTCATGGCACAGACGGATGCCGCTGCCCCGGGCAGTCTCCACCATCCGTCCCAGCCGCTCCATCACCTCGTCCCGATAGACGGCCGGATCCTCGCCGGCCGGCATATAGAAACTGAACATCCGGATATTCTCACTGCCCATGATCTGCCCCAGCTCCAGCGTGTGCTTCAGCTTATCCAGATGGGGCTCCATAGGATCGGTAATACCGATCTTCCCCAGGGGCGAGCCGATGCTCCAGATGCGCAAACCGTTGGCATCCAGCTGCGCCTTGACTTCCTTGGCCTCGGCGCAGGTATATTCCACGAAGTTTTTCTTCCCAATGGTCCGCGCCTCCAGATGGCGGATACCGTTGTCTTTCATGGCCGCGATTTGGTCGGCCAGCGCCGCGCCCGCCTCGTCGGCGAAAGCGCCCAATACGATCTCTTTCACAGTGCCGTTTCCTCCTTTACTCACACGCCGCTGTATGCGGAGAATCCGCCGTCCACCGGCACAGTGATACCGGTCACGAAGCCGGATTTTGTTGCATCCAGCAGCCATTCCACGGTGCCCAGCAGCTCCTCCGCCTCACCGAACCGCCCCATGGGAGTGGAGCGCAGAATTTTCCCGGTGCGGGGGGTGGGGGTGCCGTCCTCGTTGAAGAGCAGCGCCCGGTTCTGATTCGTGACGAAGAATCCGGGAGCGACGGCGTTGACCCGGATGCCCTCCTTGGCGAAATGCACCGCCAGCCAGGAGGTGAAGTTGGATACCGCCGCCTTGGCCGCCGAATAGGCGGGGATCTTTGTCAGCGGGCGATAGGCGTTCATGGAGGAGATATTCAGCACACAGCAGCCCTCCCGTCCCAGCATATCCGGCATAAACACCTGGCTGGGCAGCAGTACGCCCTTGAGATTCAGGTCAAACACAAAGTCGAAGCCTTTTTCCTCGATATTGAAGAAGGTGAGAAAATCCTCCGCCGTTTCATCCCCCGCCTCGTATTCCTCGTGCAGGGTGGTGCAGCGGGGATTGTTGCCGCCGGCGCCGTTGATGAGGATGTCGCACTTGCCGTACTTCGCCAGCACCGCCTGATGGACCTCCTCCAGATTGGCCTTATCCAGCACGTTGGTCTTGTAGGCCGTGGCCTCGCCGCCGGCCGCCCGAATTTTCTCCGCCACCGCCTCGGCGGCCTGCTCGTTGAGATCCAGCAGGGCTACCTTGGCGCCCTTGCCCGCCAGAAACTCCGCAAACCCGGAACACAGCACGCCGCCGGCGCCGGTGATCACAATAACCTGTTTCATTGTCATCCGCTCTCCTTTACTCAAATACTTTCAATACGGTCCGCATTTTTTGCACGGTGTCATTCCAGTCGTCTCCGAAAGCGCCCTCCAGGCTGATGCGGGCATTGTAGCCGTACTCCCGTAGCTTGGCCAAGCGGTGCATATCCGCGCCGATGCATACGCCAAATCGCATTATTTCCGCTCCCGCTCGACGGCTTCAAACAGACCCTCGATATAGGTGGCACCCAGCGCCCGGTCATACAGACCATAGCCGTAGCGGCCCTTTTCGCCCCAGATCATGCGCCCGTGGTCCGGACGCACATAGCCGTCAAAGCCGCTCTCCACCAGCGCCCGCACGATCTCATACATATCCAGCGAGCCGCAGGCGGTGGGGTGTCCCACCTCCTCAAACTGCCGGTCGCCGGTGTGCTTGATATTCCGCAGATGGGCAAAATGGATGCGTCCCGCAAACCGGCGGATCATATGGGGCAGGTCGTTATGTACATCCGCTCCCAGCGAGCCGGTGCAGAAAGTCAGCCCGTTGGCCGGACTGTCCACCAGATGGAGGAACCGCTCCAGATTCTCCTCGTTGGTGATGATGCGGGGCAGCCCGAACATCCCCCACGGCGGATCGTCCGGGTGAATGGCCATGTTGACCCCCACCTCCTCCGCCACGGGAATCACCGCCTTGAGAAAAGTCTCCAGATTTTTCCACAGTTGCTCCTCGCCCATGGTCTGATACTGCTCCAGCAGCGCTTTCAGCTCCGCCTTGGAATAGCTCTCGTCCCATCCGGGCAGCGACAGCTCACAGGTGAGGGGGTTCATATGCTTCACGGTCTCATCGTCATAGGCCAGCGCATTGGCCCCATCCGGCTGCGGATGCTCCAGCTCGCTGCGCAGCCAGTCGAACACCGGCATGAAGTTATAGCAGATGCACTTGACCCCCGCTTTCCCCAGGCGGCGCACATTTTCGCAATAATTGGCGATCAGCTGCGGCGCCTTGTCGTTGCCCAGCTTGATATCCTCCGGCACCGGCACGCTCTCCACCACTTCAAATGCCAGGCCCTTGTCCTGCGCCTTCTTTTTCAGCGCGGCGATGCTGTCCTCGCTCCACACGCCGCCCGCCGGCACATCGTACACTGCGGAAACGATGCCCGTCATACCGGGGATCTGCCGGATATGATCCAGCGTCACCGGATCGCTGTCGCCATACCACCGAAACGTTAATTTCATTCAAAAACCTCCTGCCGTTTTCTGAGGTGCGGCCCGCCGCGCCAAACGCGCAGGTCTGCGCCGCACCCGTACAGGCTCATTATACCATTTTGCCATATAATTTCCATTGCTTATCCGGATTTTTTCCCGTTTATATATTGCAAATGTGTGCACGCGATGCTATACTGTACTGCGAAAACGTTTGGCATATTTCCACAGTAATTGTATGATCAAAAGGAGAACTCTTGTATGGTGCTGGTTCAACGGCAGGCGGACGATGCCCTCTTTTACAATCACTCGCTGGACGACACCCCCACGCAGGACAGCTTTGTGACCCACGCCCACGACCTGTATGAGATCCTGTTCTTCGTGTCCGGCCACGGCGTGTATCTGGTGGAGAGCGCCGCCTATCCCCTGACCCCCGGCTGCATTCTGGTCATGCGCCCCGGCGAGGTGCATAAGCTGCACATCACGCCGGACGCGCCCTACGAACGGGTGGTGGTGCACTTCCGGGAGCGGGCGCTGATGGAGCACACCGACGCATACCGGCTGCTGCTGGCCGCCTTTTCGGAGCGTCCGCTGGGGGAGAGCAACCGCTATTCTTCCGAGGAGATCGACAGCGACTTTGTGCGCAAATGTCTGGAGCGCATCGAGGACACCGACAGCCCCGAGCTGACGCGGCTGGTGGCGTCCGCCATGCTGCCCGCCATCCTCAGCGAGCTGTATCGGGGATACCGCCGCCGCCAGCGCCAGCCCCAGCCGGACATCCGCATCCCGCAGACCCGCATCCGGGACATTTTGCAATACGTCAACGGCCATTTGTGCGAGGAGCTGACTCTGGACGATCTGTGCCGCCGGTTTTACATCAGCAAGACCCAGCTGGGGCGGCTGTTCCGGGCCGCCACCGGCTCCACCGCCTGGGACTATATTCTGGTCAAGCGGCTGATCCTCGCCCGCCAGCTGATCCTGTCCGGCGTGCCCATCACCGAGGCGTCGGTGCGCAGCGGTTTCCGGGATTATTCCGCTTTTTACCGCGCCTATAAGAAGCGCTACGCCTCCTCTCCCGCCACCGACCGGGTACGCACCCTGGAATTCCCCGACGACGGAACGGCCCGCGCGAAAAACGATTGATACGCCTCGCCGTTTGCCGTACAATGGGGGGCAAATCTTGACCGGCCTGTGTGTACCCACGCGCAGGCGTACCATTTTTTTGCAGATCGGAGGAGCTGTCATGTTTCAGGAAATCGGAGCCATCCCCGGAGACGGCTCTCCCCTGCTGCGCGCCTGGCAGATATCGGTGCCGATCGGGCAACGGTCTCTGCGGCGGCACAGCCATATGCAGTTTGAGATATCCGTGGTGCAGGCCGGCGGCGGGCAGTACACCCTGTCCACGGGGAAAGAGCCGATGGAGCCGGGGGACGTGTTCGTTTTTTCCGGGAATGAGCAGCACTGCACCACCGCAGTCGGCGAGGGCGGGCTGGAGCTGCTGAATATCCAGTTTGAGCCGCGCTATCTGCTGGACACCCGGAGGACAGCATCACCGGCCAGTACGTGAGCTTCTGCTTTTCCCACGGGAAGGATTTTCGCAACCGCATCCCCGCCGCCCACGGAGAGACTCTGCGGCCGGTGCGTCACCGCCGTCTGCGCCGAGCTGGCCGCCCGGCGGCCGGAATACCGGCTGATGGTACGCTCCAAGCTCAACGAGCTGCTGGTGCTGCTGATCCGGGAGCACGGCTATTCCGCCTGCCAGCCGGCCGCCGGTCAGAAAGGTGCGCGGACGATCCGCAGCGCCATCGAGTACATCGACGCTCATCTGTATGAAGACATTCCCTGGCGGATATTGCCGCAGCGGTGGGCATGAGTCCCAATTACCTTTCCACCCTGTTCCGACGGGTCAGCGGCGTGACCCTGTGGGGGTATATTTCGGACAAGCGGATCGGCACCGCCATCCGGCTGCTGACCGATAAACACTGCACCGACAGCATGCTGGAGATCGCCACCCGCAGCGGCTACAATAACACCGCCAATTTCAACAAAGCGTTCCGTAAGGCTACCGGCGTCACCCCCAGCGAATACCGGGAGCTGTATGACCTGCCCCTGTGAAAGCCCCGGCCCTCCGCTGACCGGAAAAGGAGCGCCCCCTGCGAAACCTCAACGAGCCTATTCGCCCGGTCGATCTCTCCGATCCGTCAGGGGGAATTCCGCCGGCTTTTCTCCATAAAACTTTACCGCATATTCCGGAGCGGCCGCCTACAAGCTCTGTGCGGCGCCGTTTCCGCCAGGAGAGGATGGATCCGATGCTGACCGAATTGACCGACAGAGCCTTTTGGCAGCGGACGGCTGCGGACGCGGACGCCGCTCCGCTGATCGCCCAGGTACGTACACAGCACGACGACAACGCTGAAAAAGCCACGTCCATACTGCGTTTCGGCCAGCGGTATCGGCACTACCGGGACGGCACACGGGCGAGTTTTGAACAGCCGTATTTTGCCCGGCGGCGGTTCCTGACGGCGGCTGTGCTGCTGGCGCTGCTGTATCCGGACAATCCCGCCTATCGGGATGAGGCGCAGGATACGATCATGGCCATCTGCGAGGAAACCTGCTGGGCCCTCCCCGCACACACCAGCGGCGTTCCCGAAGAAGACGCTGTCTGTATCGACCTGTTCGCCGCAGAAACCGGCATGATGCTCGCCGAGATCCGGTATGCGCTGGGGGACCGGCTGGATGCCGTCGTGCGTGACCGCATCGCCGCAGAGGTGGGGCGACGCATCCGGGATAACTACCGCGCGCACGCCTATTTCTTGGAGAGCTGCCACCACAATTGGGCGGCCGTGTGCGCCTCCAATGTGGGCGGAGCACTTCTCTACACCGATCCTCAGGCCTTTGAGACAGCGTTACCGCGGCCGGAACGGACATTCGCCTGTTTCCTGGACGGCTTCCCCGACGACGGCGTCTGTCTGGAAGGAATGCGTTATTGGCAATTCGGTTTCGGCGAATACGTCTGGTTCGCCGCTCTCCTGTACCGCGCCACCGCCGGCGAGACCGATCTGCTGGCCACCGAAAAGGTCCGCCGCATCGCCGCCTACGGACAGAATATGCTGCTGTGCGGCGGTGCAGCGGTCAGCTTCTCCGACAGTCCCCCAACAGCCGCGCGGATCTGGCTCTGCAGCGCTATCTGCACCGGCGCTTTCCGGAGACTGTGGCCCGGCTGCCGGAGGAATATCTCGCTGTATGGATCGGTAATTGCAGCTGGCTTCAGCTATCCCGCACGCTGCTGTACGGCCGGGCCGACAGCGGAGAGATGTGCGCCCCCTTTGTCCCCCGCGACGTGGATTATCCCGACGGCGGACAGACCGTGGTGCATCGGCCGGGCTACGCGCTGGCCGCGAAAGCCGGCCACAACGATGAGCCCCATAACCACAATGACATCGGCTCGTTCATTGTGGCGACCGCGCGGGGACAGGTGCTGTGCGACCCCGGACCTGCGCCGTATGTGGCGCAGTATTTCGACCCGCGCCGCCGCTACTCATTTTTGCACGCATCGTCCCCGGGCCACAGCGTCCCCCTCATCAACGGGCAGGAACAGACAGCCGGACGGGATCGCACCGGTCAGCTGTGGCGGGAGGGACACGCGATCTGTCTGGAGATGGCCAGAGCCTATGCCGTCCCCTCCCTGCGCGCGTTGACCCGCCGCATCGTTCCGAAGGAACGACGCCTATGGCTGCACGACCGCTTTCGGGGGAGGGCCTGACGATCGTGGAGCGCTTTGTCACCCCGTTTGAGCCGCAGCTCGCCCCGGGAGAGATCGTTCTGCCGGGCGTGCGTCTGCGTTTTGCGCTGCCGGATACAGCCGTGTGCATTCACGCCGAATCGGAGGAGTCGGGCGACGGGCACCCCCTCTATTGCATCGACTTCTCTTTGCCGGCATCCTTGCCGGCAGACCGGCAGGAATTCTCTCTCGAGATCGTCTGCGAGGACTGAATCGGCTGCGATGGAATGTCATATCTTCGCCCAAGTTGACAGGCGGTCGCGCTATCAGCGCGGCCGCTTGTTCTCTGTATGGCGGATCGCGCCGACTGCACCACAAAAAAATCCCCCGGCCGTACAACAGCCGGGGGATACACACATTTCAGAACATGGCGCCGGCGGTGATGGTCTGCCGCCAGCTATTGAAACACAGGCCGTTGCCCACGTTATCCGCGCCGAACAGCGGCAGCACCGGTTCCTCCAGCTCCTCCAGCCGTTCCACCGCACCGCCCGCATAGTCAGCCAACAGTCGGCGGGCATTTTTCAGCCGGAGCATCAGTCCGCCCAGCCGGGCATCCTGCACCTCGAAGCCCTGGGGCTTATTCTCCCGATACCACTGGGCGCGGAAAGCATCGTAGAATACCTCCAGCCGTTTCAGCGTCTCGTCATAGTCCGGCAGCAGCGCCGCCACCGCCGCCCGATCGCCGCTCATATACGCCTTGCGAGTGCGCGCGCCCAGATCGGCTTTTAATTCCAGCACCCGGCACAGTGTATACAGCGTATCGAACACACACCCAAACCGGGCATCCTTCCGGTGGGGCTCCAGTCTTTGCGCCGCCGCTGCAAAGCCCGCTGACTCGCTGCCGTTCAGCGAAAAATCCAGCAGTCCCGCCAGCGGGTCGTTGAACAACAGATATTTGTCCCCGTCTACGATCCGTCCGGGGACGCCGTTGCAGCTATCCGGCAGATCCAGCGCCAGCATATCCGCCATCGGCATCCCATAGCGCGCCGCAAAGCCGGCGGCGATGGCCGCCTCGTCCTCCTCCCCGGCCGCATACCGGGCGGCCGTATACAGGGTCGGCAGCAGCGCCCATCTGGAGCATTCCGCGCCGTCGTCGCCCCAGAGGGTCAGAAACACATTCTGCACTCCATGCGCCCGACAACTGGCAAAGGCCTGCCGGGCGGCGTCGATGCTGTATGCGTTATGGGGGGCAAAGCCCGTCCAGCTCCAGGCGCCGCCGGCGAACCAGAAATTCTCCTGCAGCTGCTTATGGGCGGCGTTCATCTGATCGTAGTGCGCCCGGTCGGTGGAATAATAATCCCAATAGACCAGCTCCACATTCTCGGGAATCTGCGCCCGCACCTCCGCCGCCCGGTCACCCGCCTCGGCGTAGTATTCGCCGCCGTTGGCCAGCCGGAAGAACATATCCGACCACATTTGCAGCGTGAATCCGTACTGTTTGCCGATGGCGGCTACCCGGTTCAGATGACGCAGCAGGATGGAGAACCGATCGGTGTCGCCGTGCTGGTCGTAATATCTGCCCCGGCCCAGCATATGGGCCTCGTCCATGCCGATATTCACCAGCCGACCGGAAAAGGACGCCGCCAGCGACCGGAACATCCGGTCGATGAGGGTATACACCCGCTCGTCGTCCACCAGCAGAATATCGCCGGTATCCACATGGGGTGCGTATTCACCCCAGCGCAGCGAGGTGGCCAGATGCGCCAGCGTCTGGATGCAGGGGATCACCTCCATGTGGTGCGCCGCCGCATAGCGGTCGATCTCCTGCAGCTCCTGCCGGGTATACCGCCCCCGCCGGTAGCCGAAGAAGGGCTCCTCCTCCACCTCGTAGGTATCCTCCATATAAAGCATCAGGCTGGTATAGCCCAGCGGCGCCAGCTCGTCGATCCATTCCTTCACGGTTTCCGGCCGCAGCACCGCATTGCGGGAGCAGTCGAACATCACACCCAGTCGGGTAAACGCAGATTGCATCAAACACACACTCCTTTCGTCGCGCCTATGATAGCATACGCCGCTGAAAAAATATTTACACAAATCGGTCTAAGTCGTATACCATTCTGTAATTTTCAGCCCGGCTCCGCCGCCTCCAGCAGCTTCTCCAGCAGGGGCGCCAACCCCTGCGCCATGCAGTAAAATCCCAGATCCGTGGGATGGCAGCCGTCCACCGTGCAATCCTCCGCCGTATCCCCGGGAAAGAAGCCGTTTCCGGCCATCAAATACAGGTTTTGATCCCCGGCGGCGATCCCGGCGGCATAGCTTTCGGCGATCACCGCCAGCCGCTGCCGGGTATCCCAATCCTCCGCGCGGCTGGGACGGCTGACCATCACATAGGGCACCGTCGGCTGCGCCCGCCGGACGGTTTCGTAAAACGCATGATGCGTCTCCCGCAGAGCCGCGGGCGACGGCGCGTTATGGTCATAATCGCAGACGAACACGCTCATCTTCTGTTTCCCGATATATTCCGCCATGGTCTGCTCGCCCCGGGCGTTGCCGGAGAAACCCAGATCGACAAAATCCACATTCAGCATCCGGGACAGGCGCGCCTCATAGGTATTCCCCGGACGGGCGGCGCAGCCCCCCTGAGTGATGGAAGAGCCGTAGAACACCACCGGCGGCACCGCCCGATAGGTCTCCCTCCCCGGCTCCAGACGGCAGCCCGCCTTCGCCCCCAGATACAGCCGCTCCACCCCGTTATAGAGGGGAAAATTCAGAATATACTCCCGCTGCCCGCCGGGCAGCCGGAACAGCCATTCAAAGCCGCAGGTGGATTCGGCGGACGGCATCGCCGTCCCCACAAACCGCTGCCGTCCGTTCCGCACGGCATACAGATCGAAACCGTTGGATCCCGCCAGCGGCATATGCGGGCGCAGATCCAGGCCGTCCCATTCCGCTTTCAGCGCCAAATAGGGCGAATCGGTGGCAAACCGCAGCCGGATGCCCGCCGTATGCCGATACAGCCACGCCACGCCGGGGTTCACCCGCTGCGCCAGCTCCGCCGGCAGACGGCGGTAAACGCCGTCGGAATCGGCCGCTGCCCCATACAGGCGCACCGGCGCTACGGCCGCGTCCGCCCAGACAATGTCCGGCTCGGACAGGGCGGTTTCCAGCCGCAGATTGGGGTCTATATCGGCAATGTTCACGATTCTCTCTCCTTATGTATCCCCAGGACAAGGCAATCAGGGTACGACATTTTTTCGGCTAAGCTGTGAGATCGTCGGCTTTGTTGCCCTCCGCTCATGCCGTGTTGCGCGCGACAAGACAAACAAGACGGGCGAATGTTCCGCCTCCGGAACGGTTGTCCCCCAATCCTTCTGTCTATATCTCAGAACAGGAGCGGCAGACGGCTCAGCCAGCTGGTCAAGGCGATCACCGGCGGCATAGTCGCCACCGCGCACAGGGTAGACAGGGATACCAGATTGACCGATAACAGGGGGTCGCGGTCATATCGGGTAGCAAACATGGTGCACGCTGTCGCCACCGGGGTGCTGATGCAGATCATCACCGACACCAGCACCGTGCCCCGCACACCGCACAGCAGCAGCGCACCCAGCGCCAGCAGCGGCATCAGCACCAGCCGCACCGCCAGACACAGGTAGCTGCGCCCATCCCGCACCGCCGCTTTCAGATCGGTCTGCGCCAGATAGTAGCCCACGATCAGCATGGGGATGGGGGTGTTGAGATTCGCCATATGCCCCAGCGCATCCTGCAATACTCCCGGCACGGGAATGGGGAGCAGAAACACCACCAGCCCCAGCAGCACCCCCAGAATTCCGGGATTGAGCAGCAGCTTCTTGCCGGACAGCTCGCCGGTCTGTCCGCTCATATCCACCACGCCATAGGTCCACATGACAATATTGAACACAATGATGTAGGCGGCGCAGTAAAACACGCCCTCGTCTCCCAGCACCGCCTGCTGGAGGGGGATCGCCATGTATCCCGCATTGGAAAACACCGTGGCAAACCGCAGCACTCGCCGCCGTCCCTCGTCCCCGTCCCGGAACAGCAGATGGGCGATGGCGATGAGCAGCAGGTGGTTCGCCACCGCCGCCGCCACCACGATCAGAAATCCCCGGAGCATCGCCACGTCAAATTCCCGGATGCAGGATTTGATCACCACGCAGGGGGTGGCGATATACAGCACCACATTAGCGCAGCATTTGACCGCGGCCTCATTGAGCAGCCGCAGCTTCTGGCAGCAGACGCCCACGAAAATCAGTATAAACAAGGTCAGCACATTTTGCGCAACCGTCCAGAAATCCTGTAACACCTCAGCCGATCTCCCCGCCGTTCATCGGCTGTGTATAGTACGGAGCCATCTGCCCAAAATCCGCCCAGGTCAACCGCCCGGACTGGATGGCGGTCATTTTCAGGCTGTCATAAGCCAGCGCGTGGGCCGTGGAATAATACGGATTGACATACAAGATCCCCAACAGCCCGAAGGTCAAGGCGCTGAGCAGATTCCAGCCGATGAAGCTCAGATCCAGCACAAACAGATCCCACTTGGCGCCCCGGGTCAGCTCCCGGCTGAGGGTGATGGCCTGATTGGCGGACAGGTTGGGATTCTCATAGATAATGTAGTCGGTCATGCTGTATGCATAGGATTTCACGATGCCGGGAATGAAAAACAGCAGCGACCACAGGAAAGTATACAGACTCCGCAGAAAGTTGGCAGCGACCACCGGCAGATATATGCGGAAAGAGGCGAACAGCTCCCCAAAGGGGGCGTTTTCACCCCGGCTGTACCGGAGGAACCAGCCCCGCATACCGGTGCCGATCACATTCCCCACAAAGATGGAATACAGGGCGGCGACCATCGCAAAGACGCCGATGACGATCAGCGCCACCCCCAGGATACCCGCCACCACAGGCCACGTCTCACTGGAGCGAAAATCCCAGTCGTCGGGCAGCTCCGCCCCCAGATCTCCGTCGAAAAAGTCGTCAAGCTGGCCGTAATCGTCTCCGACCTCGCCATCCCGGTTATCCCCCGGCAGGTCGGCTTTGTCCTCCAGCCAATCCTGTAACCGCTCCTGTATGCCGATTCCACTGCCGTCGATATCCAGGTTGGCTTTAATGCCGGAATACGGATTCCGCAGCGATAGGCTGCCGGCGAGCAGCATCCCCACCAACGCCACCAGCACCGCCACGCCCCAGGCGGCCTTGATCCGATTTTTAGCTATCTCTTTCAGATATGCACGGTCAAACATACTTGTCTCTCCTCCTCATATAAACACATTTACGGTGTCACTATACCACATTTTTCCGTCCTTGCATAGGGAAAAAGCAAAATTCTACCCGTAAATATACCCCGGAGCCGCATAAAATGCCGCTCCGGGGTATTCGGTCTGTTCGGTCAGGGCAGGCGGTGCACCTGCGGGTCGTCTGTCCGGCACAGCAAATAGACAAAGCAATCGGGGTACAACAGTTCCTGAAACGGAGTATTTCTCCGTTTTGTTTGTCTCATCACTTGCAATACGGCAGTATTGCTGCGTTCTTCGACTTCCAAAACGGGAAAATCTTCTCGTTTCAGGTCGAAGATTTTCGGCAAACAGCGTTTCTTAGCGGCACGGCACCCCGACCGAAGCATACTGGCGTATGCTGAGCGGAGGGCAACAAAGCCGATAAGGACGCTGTTTAGCCGAAAAAACCGTTGTACCCCCGATTGCTTTGTCCAGTCCAGACTGACGCTGTAAAAATCCGCCAATTGCACCAGCGTTTCCGTCGGCGGTACACGGCCGCCGTTTTCGTATTTCGACAATAATGCCTGTTCAATGCCCGTTTTCATCTGCACCGCCAGCTGGGTGTATCCCCGCTGCCGTCGCAGTAGTTTCAGATTGTTCTTCACACAACCACCCGAGCATATTATGTCATATTGGACGCTTTCCGTTTATGACACATTGTCATACACTGCCGGGTTGTGGTACGCAGTACCCGTTCACTCCATATCGACCATGGTTATGGGAGGTGATTATCTTGGACAATACAAGACCTCATGTGGAGATCGAATTTCCCTCTGAATTGTGCGCGAAGTTACAGTACATCGCCCAATGCGAAGGGCGTTCTTTTAATGGTCAGGTGCTTTCAGCGGTCAAAGCGTGCGTCGCCCATTTTGAATGTCTGAACGGCAGAATCCGGATCGACAAATGAACAATACTACTACACACACGCCCCACGTTCATCCGCTCAATCCTCCCGGATAGCGGCGATCTCTCCCTGCCGCTTATAGATGGTGCGGGCCGGAACAACCCCCCGCACCGCCGACAGCGGATACACCCGGGCGTCGGCGCCGATGACCGTGCCCGGATTCAGCACGCTGCCGCAGCCCACCTCCACCCGGTCGCCCAGCATCGCGCCGATCTTCTTGCGCCCGGTGGGAATGCGCGCATCTCCCACCCGGATCGTCACCGGCAGTTTATCGCTTTTCACATTGGAGGTGATGCTGCCCGCTCCCATATGCGCCTTATAGCCCAGGACGGAATCCCCCACGTAGTTATAGTGGGGCACCTGCACACCGTCAAAAAGGATCACATTTTTCAGCTCGGTAGAATTGCCCACCACCGCGCCGCAGCCCACCAGCGCATTGCCCCGGATAAAAGCGCCGTGGCGCACCTCGGTCTTGGCGCCGATGATCACATTCTCGCCGATATAGGCACTGTCAAATACCGTCGCCGTGCGGTGGATCCACACCGTCGGCGCCGGGTGGTCATACTCCTCCGGAGACAGCGATTCTCCCAGCTCCCGGATAAACCCGGCGATGCCGTCCAGCGCCTCCCACGGATACGTCATCCCCGCCAGCAGCGGCTGCGCCGCCGTATGGGACAGGTCGTACAGTGCCGCCACCGTCAATTCGGTATATTCCATATGCTTGTTCCTCCCTGTAATGCGCAGCCTTGCGCTCCATACGCTCTTCCGTATGGGCATAGTTTTATGCTGAACGGTCCGCCGGTATTCGTCCCCAACGGCGGCTTATTCCCGCTTGACAATATAATCCAGCTTGCCCACCAGCTGACCGCCCCGGTAAAACAGCCGGGGAACCCGCTTACTCAAAAGGCAGATCACCTCATAGTTGATGGTGCCCATCCAGCCGGCCACCGCGTCGGCGGTCAACGTATCCCGGCCGAACACCGTCACCTCTGTGCCCACCTGCACGTCGGCCAGCGCCGACACATCCAGCATACACTGATCCATACACACCCGGCCGATGACCGGCACCGACTGTCCGTGGATAAGCATACGCCCCCTGTTGGACAGGCTGCGGCCGTATCCGTCTCCATAGCCGATGGGCACCGTGGCCACCCGGATGGGCGCGGGCGCCGTGTAGGTACGGCCGTAGCTGACGGTCGTACCGGCGGGCACCTCCTTCACCTGGGTGACCACCGTTTTCAGCGCCATGACCGGATGCAGGATCGCCCCCCAGGTTTCTGCCATCCAGCCGTCCGGCATCAGCCCGTACAGAATGATGCCCGGGCGCACCATGTCCAGATGCATCTGAGGGAACCGCAGGGTCGCGGCGCTGTTGCAGCAATGCCGCAGGGAGAACTCCACTCCCCGCTGCCGCGCCGCCTCAATCACCCCGGTGAAGAGCGAAAACTGCTTTTGCGTGAATCCCCCGTCGTCCTCCTCATCCGCCGAAGCGAAATGAGTGAAAATCCCCTCCGCCAGCAATCCGGGCAGACGGCAGACCGACACGATCTTCTCCGCCGTTGACGGGATTTCATCCGCCTCATGGCAGAAGAATCCCACCCGGGACATACCGGTATCCACCTTGATATGGATGGGCAGCGTCACCGCCAGCCGCTGCGCCTCCCGGCTGAGCGCCTGCCCGTATTCCGCGGACAGCACCGTTTGCGTCACCCGGTATTGGGCCAGCTGCGCGGCCTCCTCCGTCGGAGTATGAGAAATGACCAGAATAGGACGCTCGATGCCCGCCTGCCGCAGCTGGATAGCCTCCTCCAGATTGGATACGCCGAACCAATCGGCGCCGTCCTGTTGCAGCGCGCGGGCGATCTCCACCGCCCCGTGTCCGTAGGCATCCGCTTTGACGATGCCCATGATACGACAGCCGGGGGTAAGCACCCCACGGATCGCCGCCAGATTATCCCGCAGCCGATCCAGATCCACCTCGGCCCAGGTACGATGTAAAAAAGAGTTCACGTGCCGTTCCTCTCCCGCATTCAATCTATTTGGTGTATTATACCGCTTTTCGCCCCGGCGGTCAACCGACCACGCAAAATCTTTTTGCGCCGCCGGGAGAGTCCGTGTCGAATGCCGACGGATCAGGACAGAACCTCTGTTTTCGCCCGCTCCCGCCGTCGGTCCCCACCCCATGACGCCGTATTGTCTCAGGCATCCGGCTCCTTCGCCTTTCGGGTGATGCGGAAGGTCGTTTCCGTCATGGTGATCATCAGAGCGAAGAAAATGAGCAGATACACCGGCAGGATCGAAAAGGAGACCGCATTGCCGAGCAGTCCGAACAGCGGCGGGATAAAGGTCGATCCCACGTAAGCGCTGGCCATTTGGATGCCGATGATCGCGCCCGAATTCTCCGCACCGAAATTGTAGGGGGTGGAATGAATGATGCAGGGATAGATGGGCGCGCAGCCGAGACCGATAACCAAGAAGGAGACAAAGGCGACAACATAGGATTCCACGGGGATGAGCAGCGCCACGATCCCGCAGGCCAGCACGCCGGTGCCCAGCCGGATCATCCCGCGGTCGCCCAGCTTATCCGTGATAAAGCCGCTGATAAACCGTCCGGCGGTGATGCCGATATAGAACAGAGCGGCGAACCCGGCGGCGCGTTCCGCCGGGATTCCCTTCGCCTCCACGAAATAAGTGCTGGCCCAGTGCATAGCGGTAGCCTCCGCAGCACAGTAAGCGAAAAAGCCGAGCAGCAGGAACGGGACTCCCCGGATCTTGAGCGCATCCCGCAGACCGACGGTTTTGCCCGTTTCTTCGGCTTTTGTCCGGTTGATCTTCCACACGGGCAGGGTGACAAGCAGCAGCACCGCGATGGCCAGCTGGATCGACCCCACGATCCGGTAGCCGCTGTTCCATGTCCCGTTTGTCAACGCATGGCTCATGATAAACGGACTGACGATCGTCCCGACGCCCCAGAAACAGTGGAGCCAGCTCATATGCTTAGCCTTGTAGTGCAGCGCGATATAGTTGTTGAGCGCCGCGTCGATCGCTCCCGCGCCCAGCCCGTAGGGGACGGCAAAGACGAGCAGCATCCAAAACCGGCTGGAAAAGGAAAACCCGAACAGAGCGATCACGGTAAGGAATACACTCGCCACCGTGACGATCCTGGTGCCGAATCTGCGGGTCATTTTATCCGACAGGAGGCTGGAGACAATCGTTCCGCCCGAGATGATCATGGACACGATACCCATAAAGGACACCGGTACGCCAAGCTCACTGTGCATGACCGGCCAACCCGCGCCCAACAGTGAATCGGGCAATCCAAGACTGATAAACGCCAGATAGATCAACGCCAGCAAAAACGAATACATGGTATTTTCTCCTCGAATTACAGATGATTGCCCCCATTATACCACTGCATCGGCCGTTGTGCAAAGGAAAAATACACGAGCGCACCGCCAATTCAACCGAAAGGACGGCGCAGCCCCTGTCGGAAACGAAATCGCCCGGCAGAACGTCCGCGCGATTTTTCTCAACCGAAAGGACGAAGTGAGCACACCCCCATCGTTCTGTCGATCCAGCCGCACACGTTTCAGCCGTGCCGCCGTGCCGATATTTCATCGGAAACCGGAGCCGTCTATTTCAGAGAGCCAAGGGCAATGCGCCTGTTCAATTCCCACAAAGCCGTTCGGTTGCTGTCCCACTGAAGCACCGCGTGGGCATCCTCATAGGTCAGCCAGGCGCTTTCCGTATGCTCGGGAGATACCCGCAGGGACGCGCTTTCGACCCTCACCGCAAAAGCATATTCCGGAATCACGAGGCAATCCCTGCCCCACATGGTTTCCCCGTCCTTGAAACAACAGGCGGGTATGCTGCAACAGGTGTCCAGCTTAAAATACTCTTCCGTCACAGAAATATCGGCCTCTTCAAATGCCTCCCGTTTTGCCGATTCGAGGATTGAGGAATCTTCACTTTCTCCGCCGCCCGCTATAAATTGCCAAACCCCCATATCCCGCCGCCGAAACACACAGAACCGCGCCGCCTTCTATGTAATACGGAATGACTAAGACCTGATACCTGGCCCGCGCCATCGCTCATCATCTCCCCGAATTTCGATTGGTTCCCATTTACCGAATGACTGCGCTCCACTATAACCCGTACCCCCACAGCAGGTTAAGATAGAGCACACAGTCGACGATATGTGTAGTATCGACAAATGCTTCCAGACGGTTTTCACCAGTAAACCATTGTTTTTTCGCGCCGCTTAATACGGTGGTACGCTCAACACGCACCATGCGCTGCCGACACTTTCAAGAAACGATTTCAGAGTGGGGATCATCCTTAAATACGCTTGTTGGCCATGCGTCGATGTTGCCGCATTTTTCCTGTATCTCACCGACAAGAGCAATCCGAAAAGGCGCCGGTTTTTTGCCCAAAAACAAGAATTCCCCTGTGCGGCGACCCACCGCACCAGTTCTTCTCAGCCCCGATTCCACCAAAAGCAAAAGGACACCGCCAAAGCGATGTCCTTTTGCTTTTGTCCTCGGCACATGAAAAAGATATTTTGGCGACTTCAGTCGAGGGAACCGAACTCTCGAATACCACAACAACGCTTGACTTCGATTTTAAATATTCATCTTTAGCTGTTTGCTATCCCTAAGCGCTTGTTCCACAATGCTTTCTTGTCCCAACGAATCGTAATGCTCTTTGAGTCGATCCCTTAATCTGAACAGTTTTCCGCTTGCGGTGTCAACCAATTGGCCATAAGTCACTGCATGAATTCTTCCGCTCGCATCCTCCTTTCAACAGGTTCTGATTTTTCGGAGCCTGTTTTCTTTTATTTTCTTCCATACCGTGCCTCCCTGATTATCTGTCAGGATTTTAGCAGCTACAACTGCCAAACGCTTAAATAACAAGCGAAAGCAGGCGATCGATGCAAAGCGTTACATTCACTGTTTGTTCCGTGCATGTCCTAAAACAGCACGATCAAGTAGAAATATTTGCATTTCTCCACTTTTTATGATATAATGAGTATCATAAATAAGTATACGAAGGTGGAAGTTGAACATGGAGTGTACTCATTCTATATCATACGACAAGCTGTGGCACCGCTTGATCGATTTGAAAATGAAGAAAAAAGATCTGATAGAAAAGACAAATCTAAGTGCAAATGTCCTTGCAAAGATGGGGCGAGGAGAATCTGTGACCATGGATACCATCGTTCGGATATGCGTTGCTCTTGACTGTGACATAGGCGATGTTGTTAACATCGTCAAGAGAGAGGTATAATATGCCGAGTTTTACGAAACAGGTGATCAAGAACACATTTATCTCTTTGCTTGCAGAGCACCCGCTGAACGAGATCAGTGTAAAAATGGTAGTGGAAAACTGCGGTATCAATCGCAAATCTTTTTACTACCATTATCAGGATATTCCCTCGCTGGTGGAGGAGATATTCCGGGAGAAGACAGATTCTCTGATCGCACAATACAAAGAAATTCACTCCGTCGAGGAATGCCTCAACATAGCGATAAACTATCTGCTCAAAAACAGGAAATATATCCGCCATATTTATTCCGGTTCATCAAATGACAGCACATTTGACCGGTATCTTCTGAACACATGCGATTATTTCATCTGTCCTTTTGTGAGCGAAAAATCCGCTGAATTCGGTATTTCCAACGAAGACAAACGCGTCATTATTACATTATATCGTGGAGAAGTATATGGGATAATATCGGACTGGCTTATGAACGGAATGAAAGAAAATATCATTACCGACCTGCACCGTGCCTGTGAACTGCGTAGCGGGATGATCGATGCGGTTTTTCAAAAAGCGCGAGACTCACAGAATACCGAAACAAAAGGCAACGATACATAACCCTATCTTAAACGGAATTTGCTTTCCGTTCCCTTAAACAGGCGGAGGATGTTCTCCCGGTGCCGCACGATCAACAGTAAGCACGCCGCCGCGCACACCAGGCACACAACCGTTGGCTCTCCGAGAGCGGCGAGGGTAAACGGGCAGACAAACGCCGAGCATATTACCGACAGTGACATATATTTTGTTATTGCAAGCAACACTCCCCAGACGGCAAGTGCGATCAGCGCCGTGCGCCAATCGATAAACCAGATCGCTGTCGCTCCGACGAGAAAGCCCTTGCCCCCCTTGAAGTGATACCAGACCGGGAATACGTGCCCCAGCATGGCGCACAGCCCCGTATAAGCAGCGCCGAGGGCATAGGCTTTGCCGCACAGCACAAACAGCGGGCAAAACACCGCACACAAAACAGCAGTTTTCAGAATATCCAACAGAAACACAAACCAGGCGTGCCGATTGCCGTAGACACGCTTGAAATTGGTGAAGCCGGGGTTTTTGCTGCCGAGAGCCCGGATGTCCTGATGATACAAGAGTCGTGACAGCAGGATGGCAGGGTTGATGCCCCCGATCAGATAGGAACACAGGGTACAAATACTCAACAGTAGCGGAAAGTTCAAGACTGGCTCCTCCTTTTTTCCTCCAACATGGCAAACAGGCTTCTCAGGCGGATCGTGGCAGCCCCCATATTGGATATTTCATCGATTTTCAGTTGTGTATACTCCTTGCCGGCGGATTCCAGAATGCGCCTCACTTCGTCGGCGGTGATGGCATCCACCCCGCAGCCGAAGGACACCAGTTGCACGATGTGCAGATCCTCCGGGGATTTTGCCGCATATTCCGCCGCCGCATACATACGGGCGTGGTATGTCCACTGGTTGCGAACCTGCGTCGGGAACCTCGTCACCTCCCGGCTCAGGCTGTCCTCCGTGATCACGGAGGCGCCGAGGTCGCACAGCAGCCGATCGATCCCGTGGTTCACCTCCGGATCCAGATGATACGGCCGACCGCACAAGACGACCACCGGCTGTCCCTCAGCCGACGCCTCCGCCCGGAACCGCTGCGCCTGTGCCCGCACGGCGGCGTGAAAGGCTCGATATTCCGCATAGGCAGCATCTGCCGCCGCGGATATGTCCTTTTTGGAGAATGGCACAAAATAAGCGGATAATATCTGTCCGATGCGTCTTTCAAACGCCTTTCGGTCATGTACACCGACAAAATCGGTGATAAACGGCACGCTCTCCGACTGGGGGACATTTAACTTCAGTACCTGCGGATAATAGGCGACGACGGGACAATTGAAATGATCCACGCCGTGCCCCTCCTCCATATTGTAGCTCATATCCGGATAGAACACCGCATCGGGCTTTTGCGCCATCAGCCACTCAATGTGTCCGTGCATCAGCTTGGCGGGGTAGCACACCGTATCGGAGGGAATCGTATGCTGTCCTGCCGCGTATAGCTCGTGCGTTGAATTCGGCGACACGAGAACGCGAAAGCCCAGACTGTGAAAAAAAGCATACCAGAACGGCAGCAAATCGAAGAAATTCAACCCCATCGGAATTCCGATAGTCTTTTTTTTGCTGTTCGGCGGATCACACCGATATTTCTCCAGCAGTTCAAGTGTGTAGGCATACAAATTGCGGGGCTGTGCGGAGTTTTCCGTATGCAGTGGCTTTGAGCAGCGGTTGCCCGCCAGAAAGCGTCTGCCGCCGGAGAACCGGTTGATCGTGAGCTGACAGTGATTTTGGCACCCGCCGCAGATGGTCTGCTGCGCAGTATATCGAAAATCCGCCAGCTCTCCGGGCGTGAGCAGCCCCTTGGCCGCATGGGAGACCGCATACAGCGCCGCCCCGTAGGCACCCATCAGCCCGGCAAACCGGGGACGGATCACCTCCCGCCCCGTTTCCTGCTCAAAGGCACGCAGCACGCAGTCGTTTAAGAAGGTGCCTCCCTGCACAACGATATGTTGACCCAGCTTTTCCGGATCGGCGCAGCGGATCACCTTATAGAGAGCATTTTTCACCACGCTCACAGACAGTCCCGCCGCAATATTCTCCACGCTCGCTCCGTCCTTCTGTGCCTGCTTGACGGAGCTGTTCATAAAGACCGTGCAGCGGCTGCCCAGATCGGCGGGAGCGTCGGCAAAGAGTCCCAGCTGTGCGAATTCAGCACTGGACAGCCCCAGCGTATCGGCGAAGGTCTGCAGAAAAGAGCCGCAACCGGAGGAGCAAGCCTCGTTCAAAAACAGGCTGTCGATGAGCCCGTTCCGGATCTGAAAGCACTTGATATCCTGTCCACCGATATCGATGATGAAATCGACATCGGGACGAAATTTTTTGGCGGCGGTATAGTGCGCCAGCGTTTCCACCACGCCGCACGGAATGCCGAAGGCCGCCTGCATCAGCTTTTCCCCGTAGCCGGTGACAGCGCTGCCGGCGATCTCGATCCCCGGATAGGCAGCATACAGCTCGGTCAAATACTCCCGGATCACCCGGACCGGATCTCCGTAATTCGGCTTGTATACAGGATAGAACAGGTTGCCCTCCCGATCGCACAGCACCGCCTTCACCGTAGTCGAGCCTGCATCGACGCCCAAAAACATAGGGCCGTTCGGTGCGCTCAGGGTGCCGATGCCGTCAGAGTTAGCCCGGTGCCGTGCAGCAAAGCGCGCGTAGTCCTCCTCGGAGAAGAACAGCGGTGCACGCTTACGGTAGGTGGTCTCCTGCGCCCGGGCGGAGAGCCGCCCGCGCAGCTCGTAGGGCAGGATCGGCTGGCCGACCCCAGCCGCAATGCATCCCAGCGCCACGAAATACAGAGAATTTTCGGGACAGAGTCCGGTCGTGCCGATAACCTCGTCAAAGCTGCGGCGCAGCTCGGACAGAAAGGTCAGCGGCCCGCCGAGATACAGCAGCTTTCCCTTGATCGCACGCCCCTGCGCCAGACCTGCCACCGTTTGGTTCACCACGGCGCGCAGAATGCCCGCCGCAATATCCTCATGCCGCATCCCTTGGTTCAAAAGCGGCTGGATGTCCGATTTAGCAAACACGCCGCAGCGGGAGGCGATAGTAGGGACGGTTTCCGCCCGGGCGGCGAGCTCATTCAGTTCCAACGGCGTGACCTGCATCAGTGATGCCATCTGGTCAATAAATGCACCGGTGCCGCCCGCACAGGTGCCGTTCATCCGCATTTCAAATCCGTCGGTGAGAAAGAGGATCTTCGCATCCTCGCCACCCAGTTCGATGACGGTGTCCGTGCCGGGGCAATATTGCTCCGCAGACAGCTTTTCGGCAAATACCTCCTGCACAAAGGGCAGCCCAAGCGCCTCGGAGAGCCCCAGACCCGCTGAACCGGACACGGTGAGCTGGAGTTCCTCCTCCGGAAATTGCTCCTCCAGCTGCTGCAGAAGCTCCGCCAGCTTTTCGTCGATCTTAGCCCCATGCCGCACATAATTTTTCTGCAGAATGGAGCCCGTCTCGTCCGACAGCACATATTTGAGCGTCGTAGAGCCGATATCAAGTCCCAGCTGTTTCATGTGCATTCTCCTTTGCGATCGCCAGCATCAGCTTGATGCGGTTTTCCTGATTGACCCGGGAGGCACCGGAATCATAATCCACGGGGAAAATATTTGCCCCGGGATACAGCTCCCGCAGACGGCGGATCGTCCCCTTGCCGGCGATGTGATTGGGCAGGCAGCCGAAGGGCTGCGCACAGATGATATTGGTATAGCCCTTTTCGATCATCTCCGCCGCCTCGCCGGACAGCAGCCAGCCCTCTCCCATTTTCACGCCCCGGTCGATCACACGGTCTGCCAGCGTCTTCACCCGCTCGAAGCACGCCGGCGGAACAAACTCCGAATAGGGCTTCAGCGCCTCGATGAGCCATCCCTCCCAATCGGCGGCGATGTGCTCCGCCTTGCGTCCGATGAGCCGCTTGGCGGCGCTGCCGCCGTAATAGCGATGGTCGGTCTCCGTATTGGCAAAGCAATACTGGAAAAAGCCCAGCACACCCGGCACCATATATTCACAGCCTTGGGACAGCAGGAATTTCTCCAGCCCGTTATTGCCGAAGGAGGAATATTTGACATAGATCTCCCCGACGATGCCGACCTTCGTCACGGTGCGGGGCACCTTGGGCAGCTCGTGAAAGTCTCTGGCCATCGCCGCAAGGTTTTTCCGCATGGCGCTGCCGGACAGACCCCGTTTCCGGCGAAACTGCTCCGTAAGACAGTCGACCCATTTTCGAACCAGTGCCAGGGTGCTGCCCGGCTCCTTTTCATAGGGCAGACACTGATTTTTGAGCAGCAGCAGCATATCACCGTAGATCAGGCTCCGCAGCCCGATAACCACCATCCCGGGGGTGATCTTAAAGCCGCTGTAATGCTCATATCCGCCGAAGCTCAGCGAAATAACAGGGACATAGTCCATCCCCATATCCGTCAGCGCCTTGCGCAGCAGACAGATATAATTCGAGGCTCTGCAGCCACCCCCGGTCTGAAACTGAATGAGGGCTGACCTGTGAGGATCAAAATCCCCACAGGTCAGGGCATAAAGCTGCTGTCCGAGCATACAAATCGCCGGATAGCAGACATCGTTATTCAGCACCTTCAGCCCGGTTTCGATCACCTCCGGGCCTTCGTAATGAAGCACTTGCAGGTGATAGCCGTACAGACGGAACACTTCCTCCAGCAGCTCCATGTGGGTGGGGAAAATGTCCGGCGCCAATATAGTGTACTCCCGCTTCATCTCTTTTGTAAAATCCACTGCCATCATTACTCCACAATCACGATCAAATCATATATGCTCTGCTCTCCGTTAAGTTCGCATAATTCCACATTCCTATAGACGGAGGCGACCGCCTCTCGGAAAGCCGCACGTTCCTCCGCTGGGAGATCCGTCCCGTATATAGCGATCAATATCTCATGCTGCTGGGTCTGCAACTTTTCCAGCAGTGCCATTGCCGCCTCAAGCCGTCCACTGACGGCGTCCAAGACCGTTCCGTCGGCAAAGGCGATAAAATCGTCCTTGCTCACCCGGACACCGTTGCAGACCGAATCCCGCACGGCACGGCTGATCATCCCGGTCTCAACTCCCTGCATGGAGTCACTAAGCAGAGCGGCGATGGTGTCGGCGTCGCCGCTGTCGTAGCTGAGCATGGACAGCGCCGCATAGCCCTCGCCGATATTCCGGCTGTTCAGCACACGGACATCGGCGTTTTTGTAAAGCACCCCTGCCTGCCTGGCGGTCAGCAGAATGTTGCCGTTGTTCGGCAACACAAAGATCGTCTCCGCATTTACCTCGTCGAAGGCACGGATAAAATCCGCCGCGGCGGGATTTTGGGTCTGTCCGCCGTCCAACACCACATCGGCTCCCAGCTGCAGAAACGCTTCGCGAATCCCGGCGCCCGAGGCAACGGTGACCACCGCAAATTTCTTTCTTTCTGCACGGGACTTAGCGGACTCGGCGGCTTTTTCCACCAGAGTATCCTGATGCTGCAGCGTCATATTTTCGATCTTCAAAGTCAGAAACTCGCCGAATTGCTGACAATAGCTTAGGATCTCTCCAGGCGCCATCGTGTGGATATGTACCTTCACAACGCTGCCGTTTTGGAATGCCACGATAGAGTTTCCCATCGTACCGAGTTTTTTCACCAGCGCATCTGTAGAAAAAGCGGAAATATCGGTTTTAGCGTGTTGCAGCTGTAGCAGAAACTCGGTGCAATAGCCGTATATCATGACGCTGTTTTCATTGAAATTTGCAAAATCAACGCGCGCTTTTGGCTCAGGATTTTCAGGGGGCTGTACGGAAATGCTCTCGCCGCGAAACGCGCGGCGGATGCCATCGGCGATATAATACAGCCCGGCGCCACCGGAATCGATCACACCGGCTTCTTTAAGCACGGGCAGCAATTCCGGTGTGCGCTGCAGAGACGCCTCCAACTCATCCATATAGGTTTGCCAGAATCCCTCCAGTGTCTTCTGCTCCCGAATGCGGGATGCTGCATTCGCTGCCTCTCTGGCAACGGTCAGAATCGTCCCCTCCGTAGGCACGGCGACCGAATCATAGGCAAACTTTACACCGGTTTCCAATGCCTCAGACAGTGCCGCAATATCCGCCGTTTCCTTACCGCTGAGTGCTGCGGCAAAGCCGGCAAAAAGCTGAGACAGGATCACGCCGGAGTTGCCTCTGGCGCTCATCAGCATGCCGCTTGCCAGTTGCCGCGCTGCGTCGCCGAGCGTATCGCAGCTATCGGATCGAACAGCGCTGAGTCCGCCTTCAACGGTCATACTCATGTTTGCACCCGTATCACCGTCGGGGATCGGGAACACATTCAGATCGTTGACCGTGTCTGCATGGACACGCAGATTGTTCTTACCGCCCTCGATCAGGCGCAGAAAAGTTTTAGCATCAAGTGTTTGTGTGTTCATCATCCTTCGAATGTCACTTCCTTGCCGAAACCGAAAATCGCCAGCGCGTCCGGACCGACCGAGGCGCCGATGATCGGCCCGATATACCCGACATGGATCTCCCGGCAGGGGATCTCCTGCTCCACCAGTTGCCGCAGCATCTCTGCCTCCTCGGTACAATCAGCGTGGGCAATATAGACACACTGGTGTTCCGCATCGAGGATAGAGTCCTTCAAAAGCGCCACGATCTCCCGGATGGAGGTCTGACGACCCTTTACCTTTTTTATCGGCGTTTGATATCCGTCCTTATCGGAAATAATGATCGGTTTTACACCGAACAGGTTGCCGAGGAACGCTGCTGAAGCCTTGACTCGGCCGGAACGCTTGAGAGCATCGAGGCTGTGCACCGTGCAGTATTCATTCACAAGATTGCGATCTGCCATGATCCGGTCGGCGATGGCTTTGGCATCAAGACCGGTATCGCGGTATTCCGCCGCGCGCACGGCGAGCATACCTTCGCCCATGCTGGCGTTAAGCGAGTCGATGCAGAATATGCTTGCCCCGGGAAAGTGAACGGATAGTTTTTTTGCTACAACTGCCCCGGTATTTACGGAGCCGGATTGCTTTAAGGAGCATCCGATATATACGATGTCCCTTCCTTCCTCCAGATACTGACGGAAGATCCTATCAAATTCCTCCGTCGGCACCTGTGCCGTCAATACGCGGTTGCCGGCGCGCATCGTGTCGTAAAGCTCCCTGGGCGTATAGTATTCAAAATCAAGGCTTGCCCACTGTTCTTTTCCGTCCCGAATAGTTTTCATACGCGCATAATCAATACCGTAGCGGGTACGGATTGACTGGTCGATATCGGCACAGGAATCGGTGATGATTTGAACCGGTCTCATAAAAATGCCTCCTTAACTCATTACTGTGCTTTTCAGTATACCTGTGCGCGAAAAATGTCGCAACGGGCAGAAAACCTGTTTTGTGGCATTTTGGGACAAAATCATATAAGTGAGGCATTTTGGGACAGATCGCTGTCAATGTGGCGTTTTGTAACACACCTCCCCGTTTGTCCGTTTCGGAGAGGCAAAAAGATTGCTATACTTAATTATGTAAAAATTTAAGCTTGCATGCAAAGGAGGTCTTTTCGTGCGTTCAGTTGCACCTATGAGAATCGCCAAGATTGGGTATCTGGTCATGTCAGCACTTTTGTGCCTGATCGGGGTTCTTTTGATCCTGTTTCCGAACATTTCTTTAAGATTGGCTGGTATATTCGTCAGTATCATTTTGTGTGTGTTCGGAGCGATCAAATTGGTTGGTTTCTTTTCAAAGGATCTGTTTCGATTGGCCTTTGAAAATGATTTAGCCTCCGGAATTCTGATGCTGGCGCTCGGAATCAGTCTGTTGTTTCATACTGAGGGCACCCTGTCATTTCTGTGCACAGTCCTCGGAATTCTGATTTTAACGGACGGTATGTTAAGAATCGAAATTGCCATGGATGCAAGACCGTTTGGCATTCCGCTCTGGTGGATGATACTGATGTTTGCCATCTTTACCGGTGCTTTCGGCTGCTTGCTGATCTTCAGACCGAGCGAGAGCATGGAGATCATGGTCACGATTCTTGGATTGTCTCTGATCTGTGATAGCATTCTCAATTTTATCACCATTCTGACAACTGTAAAAATCATTCGCAAGCAATATCCAAACCATATAGAAAAAATGGAATAATCAGCAGGTATCATTATGAACACAAACAACAAAATGCTCCATTTCGGACTAAAGAAGGCTTTTGACTATGTTGGAAAGGATCCGGACAAAAATTTGCCCAAGCTGATGGCGCTGGTGGACAAATTTGCCGGCAGCGGTCCGAACAGCTTTGAAGTACAGCGCGCCACGTTCCGTCAAATCATCAGTGATCCTGACAACAATATGCACAAGCTGCTTTGGAGCGTATGGACTGATATCGACGATGGTGTATTAAAAAAGACCTTTGAGAATTTTATCATTAACGCCAATCTTGTTGGTTGGCCGCGAGAGGAAGAGCTTCGGAAAAAGTACAACTGCAACATCCCGTGGGCGATTCTTCTGGATCCTACCTCTGCCTGCAATCTGCATTGTACGGGCTGCTGGGCGGCTGAATACGGAAACAGACTCAATCTGTCGTTTGACGAGATCGATTCGATCATTACGCAGGGGAAAGAATTGGGCGTATATTTTTACATATATACCGGCGGTGAACCGCTCATGCGCAAAGAGGATCTTCTGAAAATATGCCGGAAGCATTCCGATTGTGAGTTTATGACATTTACTAACGGCACATTGATCGACGAAAAATTTGCAAATGATCTTCTCGAAGTCAAAAATTTCATCCCCGTTTTAAGCGTCGAGGGCTTCGAAGAAGCAACGGATGCACGTCGCGGAAAAGGGACATTCCAAAAAGTTGTACATGCCATGGATATACTCAGGACACATCGTCTGCCGTTTGGAATCAGCTGTTGCTACACGAGCCAGAATCTGAACTCCATCAGCAGTGACGAGTATTTTGACCAGATGATCGAATGGGGTGCCAAATTTGTTTGGTACTTCCACTACATGCCTGTCGGCAATGATGCAGTCGTTGATCTTTTGCCCACACCGGAGCAGAGAGAATATATGTATCATAAGATTCGTGAGATCCGCAGAACAAAACCGATTTTTGCAATGGACTTCCAGAACGACGGCGAATTTGTCGGTGGTTGTGTTGCCGGTGGAAGACGCTATCTGCATATCAACGCCAATGGCGATGCGGATCCTTGCGTTTTCATTCATTATTCGGATGCCAATATCCGTGAGAAAACTCTGCTTGAAGTTCTCCGTTCACCACTGTTCCAGGCATATCACGATGGGCAGCCCTTTAACGACAATCATCTGCGCCCCTGCCCGATGCTTGAAAATCCCGAAAAGCTGAGGGAAATCGTCGCAAAAAGCGGCGCCCGTTCAACGGATATGCAATCCCCCGAATCGGCGGAGCACCTCTGTTCAAAATGTGATGCGTATGCAAATTGTTGGAAAGATTCGGCGGATCGTTTATGGACAGACAGTCAGGCAAAGAAAGCAGAGGATTCTGAGAAACAATAAAAAATACCGTTTCAACACAGACGAAAGCAGATCATAAGAAACACCGCCTTCTTAACGATTTTATACCAGCCCAAAGGGAGGTGTCGTCTATTTATGAAAAACGACAGAGAAAAAACAAATCATAAATATTTGACCGTTCCTAATGCGATGAGCCTGTTTCGGCTTTTGCTGATTCCGGTAATCGTTTGGCTCTATTGTTTCAAGAAAAGCTATTACGCAGCGGTCGCCGTTATTGCAATTTCTGCCTTAACAGACATCCTCGACGGAAAGATCGCAAGAGAATTCCATACGGTTACGAATTTGGGCAAAATACTGGATCCCATTGCCGACAAGCTTACTCAAGGTGCAGTGATCATTTGTCTTACAAACCGTTATCCGCAGGTCATGATTATGATCGTGCTTTTCTGTATCAAAGAGGCCGTTATGTTATTTATGGGTTATTTGGCAATGCATTATGCCAAAAGCATCAATTCGGCAAAATGGTACGGAAAAGCCTGTACGGTTGTTTTAGATGTCTCTATGGCGCTCATGGTTTTGATACCATCGCTTTCAAAAACGGCGATCAATATCGCTGTTACTTTCTGCTGCTGCGCAATGGTTTTGTCCTTAGCCATGTATCTGCATTTTTATGTTACTTTGCTGAAAAGCACGCCACTTTGGCTCGAACATAAAGATGCATGGAAAAAGGTATACAAAATCTCTATTGGCTGTATTTGGACAGTTGTTTTTCTCATTTTGCTGATAAATAAGGATCGCTTTTCCGTCGATGAAGTGCTGCGTTATTCTCCGGCAAATCCCGTGCTTGCCGCTATGACGATGATGCTGCTCTTTGCTTTGAAATCCGTGAGCATCGTCATCTATTGCGGGATCCTCTACGCTGCCGATGGACTCCTTTTCCCATTACCGGTTGCTATCGTCCTGAACATTATCGGCACTGCCATTATGGTGACGATTCCCTATTTTATCGGAAAACGAAGCGGAAAAGAATTGTCTCAAAAAATACTGTCCCGTTTTCCGAAAGCGGGGCTGATCAAGACCTTCCGTGACAAAAATGATTTTATGTTCACACTGATCGTGCGACTGATAGGATTATTACCGTGTGATATTGTCAGCCTGTATTTCGGTGCTTGTCAAACAAATTATCCGAAATATCTTGCCGCTTGTATTGTGGGAATGCTGCCACCGATCATTACGCTTCCGATCATCGGGACAAATGCTTCCAATGTCGGATCTCCGCAATTTATCATATCGGTATGCGTAGATGTTTGCTGTATGCTCGGCTCCTTGACGGCGTGTGCAGTGATAAAGGCGAGGCAAAACGATAAGGAGGGCAAAAAATGACCGTGCAGAAAACACCGTTTAACATTTTGATCACGGTTGACCAGAATTATCTTCCGTATTTCAATATAATGCTTTATTCTTTGCTGCAGAGCAATCCGGAAGAAATCGTGGAGGTATACCTGCTACATAATTCCCTTGATGATAAAATGATGGAGCCAACACAGAGAATACTCGGCAGCCGGGGACATATCCACCTTTTGAAAATAGAAGAAATCGGGCTTGACAATGCTCCTACGACCGATCGTTACCCAAAGGAAATATACTACCGTATTTTCGCCGCAAAATATCTTCCGAACACATTGGAGCGAATCCTCTATTTGGATCCGGATCTGATCGTAAACGGAAGCCTGCGAGAACTTTATGATATGCCGATGGAAACGGCTTTTTTCGCAGCGGCCTCCCATATAGGTAATGTTCTTCATTTCATTAACGAAGTCCGCTTGAATATGGATGAGGAAATGCCGTATATCAATTCCGGAGTTATGCTTATCAATCTGCAGCAGCTGCGCAAGGAACAAACCTACTCCGAGGTCTTTTCATATATCAACGATTATAAGGCTCGCCTGATACTGCCGGATCAGGATATCATAAGCGGGCTGTACGGAAGCCGCATTATCCCCCTCGATCCCTATCGCTACAATATGACAGAGCGGCTGTTTATGTTTCACAAACAGGGTGAGGATAAAGTCGATATTGACTTTATCCGTAAAAACTCCGTTATCATACACTACTGCGGAAGAAATAAGCCTTGGAAAAGCGGATACATCGGAAAACTTAACGCTTTTTACGAAGAAACCGTTTCCCGCATGAGAGCCGACAAAAATTTGCTTCCGGCAATTGCCGAAGTGTCCATAGAAAGTCCGTGATACACCATGCCCGAGCAACCCAATAAAAATATAGAACAGTTTTTGCTGTCGCAAATATCCAGTAACCGGTTTCAAAACCTGGCTCAAAAATATGCCAAGCCCTACAGAGAATTGATGGCGTATTATCGTTGTGCCATGATGGAGGTCGCGACAAAATTCAATGTGCTTAATGAGGAGCTCTCATTACAATATGATCGCAATCCCATTGAATCCGTCAAGACAAGGCTGAAGACGCCGGAAAGTATTCTGGAAAAGTGCAAAAGGAAAAACATAAGCCTTACAACGGAAAGTATTGAAAAAAATATATATGATATTGCCGGCGTCCGCGTAATATGCGCTTTTCCTTCGGATATCTATATGCTTTCGGCTGCCTTTCTGAAGCAGGATGATATTCGCCTGATCGCTCAAAAGGATTACATCGAAACTCCAAAAGCCAACGGCTACAGAAGTCTGCATTTGATCGTGGAAATTCCGATATTTCTTCATAACGAGAAAAAGACAATGAAGGTGGAAGTGCAGTTCCGCACGATCTCCATGGACTGGTGGGCGAGTTTGGAGCACAAGATTCGCTATAAAAAAGATTACGAGCTTGCCGATAATGCGAAGATGCAACAAAGGCTGTAAATTGAAAATCAGCGGTCACGCCTGCGGTATTGCCGGACCGGTTGCGTTGCTCTTTTATTTTGGATTATATGTGCAGGCCGTCGTTGGTATCCTGCTGACCGTGCCGGTTTATATCTCAAGCCTTAAAACCAAACGGCACACCTTGCCGCAGCTCATCGGAGGCAGTCTTGTGCCGATCGCAGCAATTCTGATCCTCAAACTGATTTTTTGACATTGGACATTGGAGGTATTATAATGAATCAAAAATTTATTCTGTCATGCGAATCCACCGTGGATCTCCCGTTTTCTTATGTGAGCAATCGCAGTATTCCTGTGATATTTTACTCTTACACCGTAGACGGCAAAGAGTATATTGACGATATGGGGCGGGATCTGGATGCATTGCCAAAATTCTATGAAATGCTGGAGAAAGGGAATCTCCCATCGACTTCTCAAATCAACGAGTTCCGTTATGAAGATTTCTTTGAGGAGCAATTAAAAAAGGGCGACCTCCTTCATATTGCTTTCGGAACAGGAATGACGCAATCCGTGCGGAATGCAGAGCGTGCCGCCGAGGAATTGAGAAAAAAGTATCCGGATAGAAAAATCGTTGTGATCGATTCGTTATGCAGTTCTTCCGGATATGGTATGCTGGTGGATTATGCTGCCGATATGCGCGATCGCGGCTGTTCTCTTGAGGAAACCGAAAAATGGGTTGAGGAAAACAAAAAGAGGATCCATCACCAGTTTTTCTCTACCGAATTGAAGCATTATCGGCGCAGCGGAAGGATGTCGGGCGCAACGGCAATGATCGCAACGATTCTCGGGATCTGCCCGATCATGCGATTGGATGATAAAGGCCGAATCATTGCCTATGGAAAGGTTCGCGGAAAGCAAAACGCTATCAAAACCACAGTAGATACGATGGAAAAACACGCTGCCGGCGGCAGGCATTATTCCGGAAAATGTTTTATCTGCCATTCTAAATGTCTTGAAGATGCCGAAAAAACAAAAGCTGCCGTGCATGAGAGATTTCCTAACATTCAAGGCGATATCCGGATTTGCGATATCGGCACCATTATCGCCTCACATTGCGGCCCCGGTACGGTTGCCGTCTTTTTCCTCGGTGACGAGAGAATGCCCGAATAATCAAAAATAGAAAGGTTGCTATGTATGAAATCATTCCCTAAGAAAGCTACAAAAATCGTCGGCATAACTGCCGGCGCAGCCGCCGCTGCCTCCCTTTCCGCTTATATCACGACGAAATATCTCGTCAGAACTGCACTGGATCGGGAAATGCCCAAGGCAATGAAAAAGGCAGAAAACCTGATATCCGGAGAAAAAGTCAACAAGGATTTTTTGGAGGCGCTTGAAAAGGCATCCGAAGAATTGGCAGCTTCTCCAAACGAAACAGTTGAAATAGTTGCCCATGACGGAGAAAAACTTGTTGGACATTTCATTCCCTGCGAAAATCCGAAAAGGATCATCATTGCCGTGCATGGCTGGCGATCCTCTTGGCATCGCGATTTCGGCCTTGTCTCCGATTATTGGAGAAAGCATCAATGCAGTGTGCTACACATCGAGCAGCGCGGACAGAACAACAGCGGCGGCGAATACATGGGCTTCGGTCTGACAGAACGCTTTGATTGCCTTGACTGGATCAACTGGGTGATCGAACATTGCGGCGAGGATATCCCCATTTACCTCGCCGGTGTTTCCATGGGTGCAACAACAGTATTGATGGCTGCCGGTCTTGACCTTCCGCGCAATGTACACGGTATCATGGCCGATTGCGGATTTACATCGCCGCACGCCATCTGGAAACATATCGCACATAATAATCTGCATATCGGTTTTGGGATCCGCGGAGCCATGGCAAATGCTATGTGTAAGCAGCGGATCGCTATGGGCACGGAAGATTACTCGACGGTAGATGCTCTGGAGTCCTCGGACATCCCTGTTTTGTTTGTGCATGGGGCAAACGATCATTTTGTACCGGTAGAAATGACATATGAGAATTATTCCGCATGCACTGCACCGAAGCAGCTGCTTATCGTTCCGGGTGCGGATCATGGGATGAGTTATTTTGTAGAGCCGGAAAAATATGAAGCTGTAGCCGAACAGTTTTGGATAGATCATGATTGATTTATCAGCGATATGTAATGATTAGGCGGAATGCAATCGTTCAAAATATCCGTGTCCTGAATATTCTCGCTTCACGGTAGGAGAAATCGTATGGAAAATCTTTGGATGTACTTTTTATTCGCATTGGGGGTCGTTCTCATTGTAAAGGGTGGCGACTGGTTCGTGGATGGTGCTGTCTGGATGGCGGAGGTGACCCGAATCCCGAAGTTTATCATCGGGGCAACCGTCATCAGCATTGCCACCACACTCCCGGAGATCATCGTTTCGACGATCGCTGCTGTGGAAGGACATGCCATTCTCACCTCCGGAGTCGGTGACTGCATTGCCGCCTCACAGGAAAAAGTCGGAATGGCGATCGGCAACGGCATTGGCTCGGTGGTGTGCAACACGGCGCTGATTCTGGCGATAAGCCTGATTTTCATGCCGATTGCCGTAGACCGAAAGAGCTTCGCCCCAAAAAGTCTGCTGCTGATTGCAGCTTTGTGCGCTCTGTTTGCCTTTTCCGTTAGTGGGTATTTCCCGATTGCGGGGGCAATCGTGCTTTTGCTGATATTTCTCGCCTATATTGCCGAGAATATCCGCTCCGCCCAGAGGGAAACGGTGAAAGAAGAAACTTCTCATCGACCGGATACCGATAAAAAATCGGTGATCCTAAATATTCTGCGGGTGCTGACCGGTGCGGCGTGCATCGTGCTCGGCTCCCAGCTTATGGTCAACAACGGCAGCAAGATCGCCGCCTCGTGGGGAGTGTCCGAGGCGATCATCGGCGTGACAATCGTTGCGATCGGTACATCCCTGCCGGAGCTGGTCACCGCAGTGACGGCATTGGTGAAAAAGCAATCCTCTATGTCCGTAGGTAACGTGATCGGGGCTAACATCATCGACACCACCCTGATCCTCGCGGTTTGCTCGTTTATTTACGGAGGCAGGCTGCCGGTCTCTCAGCAGAATATTTATCTGGATTTTCCCGTTGCTATATTGGTCACACTGATTGCAACCATCCCCACGATTATTTGCAAGCGGTTCCACCGCTGGCAAGGTGTTCTCATGCTGCTGGTGTATATTGCCTATATCACGGTCGTCACGGTCGGATTTGACCGCATTTTGGCATCAGTTGCCTGAGTGGGTTCCCTGCAAGAACGGAACAGCAACGCTTTTCTATCCCGCAGATCATAAGGGTTTTATATCACATAGGAGGTCATATATATGAAAAATCTGAAGACTATCGAACTGGGCATTGCCGGAAACGGCAAGATCTATCGCAACCTGTCGGTTCCCGCTTTGGTCGAGCAGGCGCTGCTCCGCGGCGAGGGTCGATTGTCGGACACGGGTGCCCTGGCAGTCAACACCGGCAAGTATACGGGACGTAGCCCCGACGACAAATTCATCGTGGACACCGCCTCCGTACACGATGAGATCGCATGGGGAAAGATCAATGTTCCTATCAGCGAGGAGCGGTTTGCGGCGCTGAAGGCTAAGGTGGTGGCGTATCTGCAGAACAAAGACCTGTTCGTCTTTGACGGATTTGCAGGCGCCGACGCCAAGTACCGTCAGAATTTCCGTATCGTCAACGAGCTGGCAAGCCAAAATCTGTTTATCCGCGACCTGCTGATTCGTCCCACTGAAGCGGAGCTGGATGCTTATGTGCCGGATTATACAGTGATCGCAGCGCCGGGCTTCAAATGCATCCCCGCAGTGGATGGGGTGCATAGCGAGGCGGCTATTATGATCAACTACGAATCCCACGAGGTACTGATCGTCGGCAGCGGCTATTCGGGAGAGATCAAAAAGAGCGTGTTCTCAGTGATGAACTATGTGCTGCCCAAGCGCGGCATCCTCTCCATGCACTGCTCCGCCAACATCGGTGCAAACGGTGACAGCGCCGTCTTCTTCGGTCTCTCCGGCACCGGCAAAACCACCCTGTCGGCCGATCCCTCCCGCAAGCTGATCGGCGACGACGAGCATGGCTGGTCGGACGACGGCGTGTTCAATATTGAGGGCGGCTGCTATGCCAAATGCATCGGCCTTGAGCGGGAGCATGAGCCGGAGATCTATGACGCCATTAAATTTGGCACGCTACTGGAAAACGTTGTTCTTGATGACGCCGGCAGACCGGACTATGCTGACGGCACCCTGACCGAAAACACCCGTGCAGGGTATCCCATCGACTATATTCCCAACGCCGCTATTCCCGGCATCGGCGGTCAGCCCAAAACCATCGTATTCCTAACGGCGGATGCCTTCGGAGTGCTGCCGCCGATCGCAAAGCTGGATAACGATATGGCGATGTACCACTTCGTTTCCGGATACACCAGCAAGCTGGCCGGCACCGAGCGCGGAATCACCGAGCCGGTCACGACCTTCTCGACCCTGTTCGGCGCTCCCTTCTTCCCACTGAATCCCTCCGTCTATGCCACCATGCTGGGCGAAAAGCTCAAGAAAACCGGTGCCAATGTGTTTTTGGTAAATACCGGATGGTGCGGCGGTGCGGCGGGCACCGTGCCCAGAATGAAGCTGAAGTACACCCGTGCGATGGTTGCGGCAGCCTTGGCCGGAGAACTCAACAATGTCGAATATGAGCTGGATCCTATTTTTAATGTATATATTCCAAAGACTTGTCCGCAGGTGCCGGATGAGATATTGAACCCCCGGCATCTGTGGAAGGATCCGGATGCCTATGCGCAGGCAGCCAACACGCTCGCCCGGCAGTTCGCTGAAAACTTTGCAAAGAAGTATCCGGATATGCCGGGTAATATCGTCAACGCCGGCCCGAAGTTTATTTGAGGTCAATTTGGCAAAATTTCATTAAATAATATACTCACCATAATAAACGAAAAGGAGTAGGATAAGTATGAAAGAGGTTAAGTCACCGAGAAAACCCCTGATCTATTATTACGGCATTGTTTTGTTGGTCATTCTGGTTTTCAACATGGTCATCGCTCCGTTGCTTGCAAATGCCAGAGTGAAAGAGGTTGATTACGGTACCTTTATGAAGATGATCGAGGATAAAGATATCGGCAGCGTAGAGGTTGCCGATTCCGAGATCGTGTTCACGGACAAGGAGAACTCCCAGATCTATAAGACCGGTGAAATGAATGATCCTACCCTGACAGAACGACTATATGCATCGGGTGCGAAATTCACAAGAGATATTGAAAAAAGCATGTCGCCATTGCTCAGCTTTTTCCTGACGTTTATTCTGCCGATCCTGATCTTTGCTGCCCTCGGACAGTATATGGCAAAGAAAATGATGTCCCAGGCGGGCGGCCCCAATGCAATGGCGTTCGGTATGGGAAAGAGCAATGCCAAGGTCTATGTTCCGTCCACGGACGGCATCCGTTTTGCCGATGTTGCCGGTGAGGACGAGGCAAAAGAAAATCTTGCCGAGATCGTCGATTACCTGCATAATCCCAAAAAGTATTCCGATGTCGGTGCTTCTATGCCTAAGGGCGTATTGCTTGTAGGCCCTCCCGGTACCGGCAAAACCATGCTGGCTAAGGCTGTTGCAGGCGAGGCGGGCGTGCCGTTTTTCTCCATGTCCGGCTCGGAATTTGTGGAGATGTTCGTCGGCATGGGCGCGTCCAAGGTGCGCGACCTGTTTGCACAAGCAAAGGAAAAGGCGCCCTGCATCGTCTTTATCGACGAGATCGACGCCATCGGCAAAAAGCGTGACGGTCAGATTGGCGGCAACGATGAGCGTGAGCAGACGCTCAACCAGCTTCTGACCGAGATGGACGGCTTTGAGGGCAACAACGGCGTCATCATTTTGGCAGCGACCAACCGTCCCGAATCCCTCGACCCCGCGCTGACCCGTCCCGGTCGCTTTGACCGCCGTGTGCCGGTCGAGCTGCCCGACCTCGCTGGGCGCGAGGCGATCCTCAAGGTTCATGCGAAGAAGATCAAAACGGCGGACAATGTGGACTTCCACACCATCGCCCGTATGGCGTCCGGCACCTCCGGCGCCGAGCTTGCGAACATCATCAACGAGGCGGCGCTCCGTGCGGTGCGCAGTGGGCGCTCGGTCGTAGAGCAGGCGGATCTGGAGGAGAGCATCGAGGTCGTTATCGCCGGCTATCAGAAGAAAAATGCCATTATGACCGACGATGAAAAGAAGGTCGTCGCCTACCATGAGATTGGCCATGCGCTGGTCGCTGCTTTGCAGACGGCTTCCGCACCGGTGCAGAAGATCACGATCATCCCCAGAACCTCCGGCGCGCTGGGCTACACCATGCAGGTCGAGCAGAACGACAAGGTGCTGATGACAAAAGAAGAACTGGAAAACAAAATTGCCACGCTGACCGGCGGCCGTGCGGCGGAGGAGATCGTATTCGGGCAGATTACCACCGGTGCCTCTAATGACATCGAGCAAGCAACCAAACTTGCCCGTGCGATGATTACCCGCTACGGCATGACCGATGAATTCGATATGGTTGCGATGGAGACGGTCAGCAACCAGTACCTCGGCGGCGATACCTCGCTTGCCTGCTCGGCGGATACACAAAAAGAAATCGATCAGAAGGTCGTGGAAACCGTTAAAAAACAGCATGAAAAGGCTCGCCGTCTGCTGGCAGACAATCGCAAGAAGCTGGATGAACTTGCAAGCTATCTTTACGAGAAAGAAACCATTACGGGCAGCGAATTCATGACGATTTTGAACAGAAAGGATGGGAATGCGGTATGAAAAGGGAAAATGGCTTTGGATGGAGCGAATTGATCGTCGGCGTGCTCCTGATCCTGCTTGGCATCTTTGCCTTTATCCGCCCGGAAAGCATGCTGACGGGAGCGGTCGTTATTTACGGCGTGATTGCCATTGTGATGGGCATTGAAGATCTCGTGGTATATGCCCGGCTTTCCCGCTTTACCGGCTTCGGTCCGATGCTGTCGTTGATCTCCGGAATTTTAAGCGTTATGTGCGGCGTGATGCTGATCGCCAATCCCAATGTCGGGAAATGGGCACTGACGATTCTTCTTCCGATTTGGTTTATCGCCCACTGCATATCCGAGCTGACAAGGACAAACCTGATTCGTTTGATTGGAAATCCGTTTTATTACTATTTCTCACTGATTCTAAACATTCTCGGGCTTGTGCTCGGATTTGTGATGATCTTTAGTCCGGTACTTTCCTTTGTAACGCTCAGAGCGATCTGCTATATGGTGGCAATCTATCTGATCCTGTTCGGCATCGAAAGCATTATTGCAGCTTTTGCCCGCAGAAACTCCGACTGGTAATACAGGAGATGAATTAGGTTCGTCGGAAAGAAACGGCATCGGTCTTGCTGTCGTGAAAAAAGTATGCGAGCTGCACGGCGGTGCAGTATCGGCAAAAAGCGAAAGCGGAACAAAGACCTTCACCGTTGTACTGCCGAAGCAACAGAATACCTCCGCTTCCAGCACCGCCGCACCGAAGCGGGCGATGGTGACGGCCTGCACGATCAGGCGAAAGGCCCAATCCGAGATCACGCTGCCGTCGGCCAGCTCGCACAGTGAGACCTGCCGCTGGCCGGTCTGCAATTCTTTGACCGCTTTCCAAAAAGCATAGCAGTCTGTAGACACATCGCCAAGGCGTACTGCCTGCAGATCGACCTTGCCACGGTCGGAAAAGTATCGCCTTGTCTTGGACCACAAGGTGTGGTTCGCAGTCAGAAGATACAGCACAGCAAGGCTGCGATGATCCGGCTTTCGCAGGTACAGTTTCTGCGCCTCAAAACGCTGCCTGTGCTGATCGGCTTGAAAAATCATAGGGGCATCATCCTTTCTGTCGTAGAGAGGTGAAAGCCGCCTTTGAAACGGGATATGTCGTGCATCGGCGAATGCCGCATGAACGGCTTCATAAAAAGAGGCTGTGCCGCAGGTGAGTCTGACATCTAACACCGGGCAGACATTCATAGCACAGCCTTTCTTTTTTCTGTGGTAGAGGCAGAGCCTGCAATCGCAGTCCGCTTTGCGGAATGGATACGCACCGTGGAGCCTGCCACCGCCCCGTTGATTTCTGCCGGGCGGTCGCTGTATGATGGCTTCCATGCTGTTGAGGGATGGTGTGCTGGTGAAGTACATTTTGATTGCTCCTTTTTCGTGAAATAGAAAAAGCCCGAAGTCTTTTGCAAAACTTCGGGCTTGGAAAATGCAAAGCGGCGGACAAGTTTTTGGCTTGTCCGCCGTCTGCGAGTATTTGGTTGTACGGGAGTTCGATACTGCACCCAAAGGGAAAACAGCGGTTTTACATCTTCAAATATGCATCTCGAAATCCCGGTATTTGGACAGCAAAAAACCCCGATAAAATCGGGGTTTTTTGCGGAACATATCTTTTTTATGTTCCTTTTATGGTGGAGACGAAGAGGATCGAACTCTCGACCTTACGGATGCGAACCGTACGCTCTCCCAGCTGAGCTACGCCCCCAAACGCAAGTGCTATCATATAGCATTTTTCCGGATTTGTCAAGAGAAAAATCGAGGTTTTTCTCAATTTTCGGAATTTTCACTGTCTAAAGGTCGCCCCGCAGCGGCAACCCGTCCAGAGAAACCACCTGTGCGCCCAGCGCCGAAGCCTCCGCCGCCACGTGTGTGATCAGCACCACCGGCACCGTTTCGGCCCGGGCGAGGATCGCCGGCAGCACACGCCGCCACGATTCCTCATCCAGCCCTGTAAACGGCTCATCCAGCAGCAGCAGTTCCCCCGGCATGGCCAGCGCCCGCGCCAGCGCCACCCGGCGGCGCTGACCGCCGCTGAGCGCACCCGGCCGGCTGTTGCTTTCAGCCGCCAACCCCACCGCCGCCAGAGCTTCTGACGCCCGGTTCGCATCTGTTTCGGGAGACAGCGCCACATTTTCTGCCACCGTATACCAGGGCAGCAGCCGATTCTCCTGAAACAGCACGCTCGCCCGCTCCGGACGGTGCACTCTGCCGGAAATCGGGCGTTCCAGCCCCGCCAGCAAGCGCAGGATGGTTGTTTTTCCGCAGCCGGACGCCCCCCACAGGCATACCACACCCCGGTGGGGCAGCGTCCAATTCACCGCTTCCAGCACGGGCGTGGCCCCATACGCAAAGCTCACCCGCTCCAAACCATAGCTCATTCGCCCGTCTCCTTTTTCTGCCCCAACGCCAGCAGCAGCACCTGCTCCAGCAGCACGCTGAGCATCACCACCGTCACCGTCCAGGCAAACACCTCCGGCGTTTCCAGATACACCTTTGCGGTTTTCAGCTCGGCGCCGATGGCCATCCGCGGACTGCAAATGACCTCGGCGGCGATACCGGATTTCCACGCGAATCCCAGCCCGGTAACACAGGCAGCTCGAAAATACGGCTTTACCGACGGCGCCCAGATATGCCGTAATACGCCAACATGGCCAAGGCGGTATACCCGCGCCATTTCCAGCAGACGCCGATCCGTCTGCTCAATACCGCTGCTGACATTCAGCCAAACCAGCGGCAACACCATCAGCCCGGCGATAAATCCGGGCAGCAGTTGCAGTTGGATCCACAGATACGCCAGAATGATAAAAGACGCCACCGGCACCGTGCGCATCAGATGGAGCAGGGGGCTGCATACCGCCCGCAGCAGCGAAAACCGGCTGGTCAGCACAGCCAGCACCGTGCCGAGAACAACAGCCGCGCCATATCCCAGCGCGATGCGCAGCAGAGAACTGCCCACCGTCCGCCAGAAAGCGGCGGTGACGGCCAGCCGCCCCAGCGCCTGTGCCACCGTCCGGGGAGAAGGCAGCAGCAGCTCCTCCCCCACCAGACGGGCCAGCGCCTCCCATACCAGCAGCCAAAACAGCGCCACTGCCAGATGGTTCAGCAGTTTCTTTGTCCTATTCGGCACGCTCATCCCGCATAGTAGAAATCGTCGGCGGGCATCGCACCGCCCACCACCTTGGGATTCGCCTGGAACAGCACCTCCAGATAGCCGGAGAGCTGCTGTTTCATGGTCGCGCCGGTCACAAAGGTCAGCCCGCAGCGGGGAATGGCCTGCTGAGCGATGGCGGCCTTGGGGATGATCCCGTAGGTCTCGCACCAGGCGGAAGCCGCCTGCGCATCGCCCTTCACCGTGTTGATGGATGTCTCATATTCTTTCAGAAAGGCCTTGATCGCCGCGCCATTTTTCTCCACGAAATCCTTGCGGGCGATGACGCATCCCATCATCAAAGCGCTGCTGTCTCCGGCCACCTTGTTCCATTCGTCGGTCATGTTCAGCGCCACGGTAGGGACGGTCTTTTCCGCCGCCTTCATCTGCGACAGACAAGCGGTCACCTTCGGCTCCGGTACCATAGCCACCTTGGCGGTACCCTGCACCACCGCTGCGGTCAACGCGTCGTTGTCCTCTACGAAGTGCAGCGTCACATCCTTGTCCGGATCCAATCCGTTCTTCGTCAATATATACCGCAGCACATATTCGGGGTTGGCTCCCTGCCCGGAGGAGTAGATTTCCTGTCCCTTCAGATCCGCCACCGACTGGATCCCGGCGCCGTTGTCCAGCATATACAGTACGCCCAGCGTGTTGACCGCCAGCACCTGCACCTGTCCCTCGGTTTTCTTATACAGCGTAGCCGCCAGATTGGTGGGCACCGCCGCAATGTCCGTGGAGCCGTTGGTCACGGCCGCCACCGCCTTGGAGGGGTCGTCCACCACATCGAAGGTATACGCGTTCGCGGATTTCTGTGCGTCATTCTGCGCCATGAGCTGTGCCATTCCCACACCGGTCGGTCCGGCAATGGTGGTGATGTGCACCTGCGCCTTTTCCGTTACCGCCGAAGAATCCGGCTCCGACACCGCCGGCGCCTTTCCGCAGGCGGTCAGCGCCGCCAGCAGCAGCAATACGGCCAATACGAGAGATCCATACTTTTTCATTGATCCATCATCCTTTCCTGCATGAACCACCTTTGGTTCATGTCTGTGTTTCCCGGTTCTCTATGAGAACGATCTGCTTTTTCCCCCGGCGTACCACGCCGGCGGCCAATAAGGTGTCCAACGATCGGTACAGGCTGGAGCGTCCCATGCCCAGATGCTCTGCCAATCCCGCCATGCCATCCGGAAGCTCCACGATCCCCGCCTCGTTTCGATGCGCCTGCAAATACCGCCAGAGCCGGTCATCGGTCTGCCCGGCTGTAAGCGTTGCCAGCCGCCGATTGAGAAAACGAATCCGCTCGGACAGAAAACGAATGTAGTTTTCTCCGATGCGTGGATCGTTCTCCATCCAGGCAGACACCGTCTCCTGCGGAATGAACTGCACCCGGCAGTCCGTCGCGGCGACGACCGCCGACGGGTAGGCTTCCTCCGCGCCGAACAATGCCGCGGCGCCGAATACATCCCCCGCATACAGATCGTTCATGACCACCCGGCCGTGCAGCACCCGCAGATGCCCCTCCAGCACCCAGGCCAGCGCACGGCGCGCCCGATGGCGGTCATAGATGACCTCACCTCGGGAATAACGGCACGGTTCCTCTCCGATGGCGGATAGATGCCGCGTCCGCTCCCGGGGTGACAACCCCTGTAATAAGAACAGGACAGGCTCCTTCGTTCGTTGTTTCATAGCCACCTCCAAAATGTCCCAAATGGGACACTTCGACAGCATTATACCATAGATTTCGGAAAAATCAAGTGTTTTTTCTCTCGCGTGGCCAGATTGCCCGCCGACGGGGGCATGAGAACCCTCACCGGCGGGCCGTTTTCCGTTATTCGCGTCCGCCGCCCTGCACCCGGCTCACGAAATCCGCGATGTAGTTGGAGCCGCGCGCCGCCAGCAGACCGGTGAGCACACAGCCGGTCAGCCGGCCGCCGAGCGCCACCCCCAGCACGCCGAACAGATCCGCGCGTGCCAGCAGACAAAGAGCCACCGACAGCCCCAGCGCCGTCAGCTGGATCCCCAGCGTTTTCCAGCCGCCGCTGCGACACCCCTCGATCAGCGTTTTGGCGTATTCCACCAACGCCTCCACGGTGATCGCCAGCACCGTCACCAGCGCAATTCCCGTCATACCGTTATCCCCCTTCCCCTTCTTTTGCTTCCAGGATGCGCAGCCGCTCCTGGGTGTTTTTGAGCGAGACCTCAACCCGTGTAACTCGTTCCTTTACCTCCCCCAGCCGGGTGCGGACATCCGCCATGAGCACATCGCTTTTGTCCACCTGTCCCCGGATGTGTTTGATATCCGAACGCATTTCGGTCAGCTCCGTCGCCTTGCGCTCGTCCTTTTCCCGCAGCCCCCGCAGATTGGTGATCAGCGCCACGATCACGCCCAATGCCGATAAGACCGACAACCAATCGGTGAGGCTCCACGCGGTCATACATCCTCCCCGGCGGCGGACCGACGGCAGGCCTCCAGCTGATAGGCCACGATGAGCTGCCGCAGCAGCACCGGATCGTATAGTTGTTCCTCTTGCACAGACAGTCATTCCTTTCTTTCCGCATGGCGGCGTTCGGCGGCGGCAAGCCAGGATGGCACAGTAAAACCGACCGCCTGCGACCGCCGACACGCTCTTATTCCTCCGTCCTGCCTCCGAAAAGCGTGTCCCGCCGCTTCCCGTAGGGACCGCCGGTGTGGGCGGCCGCCCGCTCATAGAGTGCCTGAAACTGGGCGTAGGGCTTTTCTCCGTTGTTGAGACAGAGCAGCATGGCCACGCCGTATGCCATGGCGGGCAGACAGCGCCAGGACAGCAGCAGCGGCCGCTGTACGCTGTCCAGCGGCTGAAAAGGGGCGGTATGCTCCCGATACCACAGTTCGCTGTATATCTGGTTGACCGCCACCAGCTCCTGTTCGCCCGCTCCAGCCGCCCCCTTGGGATCGTCCAGCAGCTGATACGCCTGCTTGAGAATTGCCGTTCCTGTCAATGGATCTTCCTCCTTTCCCGGATTTCCCGGCTTCCGAGTTTTCGGAAGCCGGGAAAATTCACCGGATATCAGAACGTGTAGGCGTAGATGCCCTTGGCCAGACCGTTTTTCAGTACCACGTCGTAGTAGAGACGGTAGTCCATCTTCCAGGCATCCGCCTGCAGGTTGTGGGCGGGATCGAAACAGCGCACCTGCTCGGTCTTTTTGATGAGCGCGGCTGCCCGGCGGGGGATCAGCAGCAGGCCGATGCTCTTGGCGGCGGTGGTGGGGGTGAAACCGCCGCCCTCCTGTCCTTCGGTCGTGCCGTCGTTAAAGGTGTAGGCGGTTTTCATCCGGCTGTCCGGCACCGGCAAGATCGCCACGCCGTTATAGCTGGTCACCTTGGTGTTCAGCTCCCCCTTAGAGAAATCGCTGAATACCAGCGTGCGGGTCAGATCGGTGCTGTTTTGCAGCGCGGACCACATGGTGCTGTCCACAAAGGCCACCAGCTCCTCGTCGTAGCCGATGTCGTTCTGCGCCTTGGCGATGGCCTTCTGCAGCATTTTCACCGCCTCGGTAGAGGGGGTGCCGGTGATGGTCTGGCTTTTGGTCACGGCGTACCCCGCCAGCTTGGACAGCACATAGGCGTCGATCTCCGGCACCACCTGCGTGCGGACAAACTCGCCGAGGATCTGCCCGGCCAGGTCGGCCACGCCGCTTTCGTCGTGATCCTCCCGGTCAAGCTGGAAGGAGCGGCCCCGATCCATAGCGAGGGTGAAGGGGGTGGCGGACACCGACACGGTGCCGTTCACAAACCCGGTGTCCCGGTTGTAATCCCCCAGCCCGGACACGTTCATTTCGGGGATCATCACGGTTTTGGCGCCCACAAACTTGCCCCGCAGGTTGTTGTCGGCCAGAAAACCGGTGACGGGCTTTTCCACCACAGCCTTGTCCAGGGCGTCGGTCATCTTAACGGAAATGTTGGTGAGATTCAGGCTCATATTGAGTACTTCCTTTCTTTTGTTTGACGGTGTGGTTGACGAACAGCCGACCGGTATCGGTCAGCGCAGAGCCCGCCGGAAAGAGCGCAGGAAAGCCCCCTCCTCCGGCGGCTTTTGAGCCGCTCCCTCCCGCAGGGAACCGGGGGAGCACGCCGCCGCACGATGGCGGCGCTCCTCCTCCCGGCGCACACGCTGCTCCTCCTGCCAGCGGTAGCGCAGGAATGCGTCCATCAGCGGGATGTGCTCCCGTGCGGCGGTGTCGAAGATCTCCGCCGCCAGATCCTCCGGAGCGTGCAATCCGGGCACCTCCGCCTGCATGGCGATGAATTCTGCCGCCAGCCGGTGGGTGATGTCCGGCTCAGCGGCGACAGACGGCATTTCCGGAGCTTCGTCCGTCGGGACGGGACCATCGCTTGCGGATGGCTCCGCCGTTTCTTCCGGCGCGCAGACGTCCTCCGGCTGCACTGTGGGGACGGCCGGATGCTCCGTTTCCGGCGCCTCAGGGGTCAATGGGGCTTCGTTTTCCATAGCTGCTCTCCTTCCTTTCTGAGAAAATTGGGACGTTTTACGGCGGCGACGGCACGGCGTTTTTCCCGCCGAGGATACCGTAAAACGCCGGTTGAAAGCGATATCTTTCAACCCCTCCTGCTTTTTCTATCGAATATTCCTCACCTCCCCGTGCCGGATCCGGACGGAAAGCCGGTGTTTATTCAAGCTCCTGCAGCAGGGCGTCCAGCTTGGGAACATATCCCTGGGGCAGACGGCTTAAATACTGTTTGGCTGTGATGACGCCGTTCTTGTAGAGGTTGTCCAGCGTCTCCACCGAGCGGTTCTCGCTGTATTGGCTGCCCTGCCCCACCCGGACGGTGATGGCAAGCAGCAGTTCCCGGTACAGATCGGCGTGGAAGGGCATATACCATACTCCGTCGGGCTGCTCGATCTTCAGCGACCGGTCGCCGTACATGGCGAGCCAGAATTCCGCCCAGATGCGCGCCGTCTGTTCGATAAAGGTGAAATACCGGTTCTGGATCATTTGCAGGGGCATGAGGGATGCCTCCCGTACCGCCACGATGGCGGACGCGTTGGTGGGCACGACGTCGCCCAGCAGAGTGGTGCTGACCCCGGCCTGGGTCATGGTCTCGTTGATGAGGTTCTGTACGTTTTCGTTGAAATCCGCCGAGAATGTCGGCGGCTCCACATAGCGCACCGCATTCTGCACCTCCTCACCGGAGCCATAGACCGGAATCACCTGTCCGGGATCGTTGGTGATGGGCTGCGTGACCACATCCCCGTTGACCAGCATGATGGGCATACCCATCATCATCACCGCCCAAACCCCGGCGGAGACCGTCCGGTTGATGGCGATCTGGTTCGGGATCAGATAGGGGATCTCGCTGCTGCCATAGGCCTGCCCCCGCTGTTCCTCCCAGCGGAACAGACTCAGGGGGTATAGCCGCAGCCCCGTATCCCAGGCCGGGCGCAGTTCCACGCCCCGGCATACCCGCTGGGCATAGACCCGGCAGCTTTCGCCGTCCTCGCCCCATTCTTTCCAGAATCGAGTGAGCACGGTGGCGTGACCGGCGGCATCCGTGCCGCCCTCGTCCGCCCGGATACGGTCCCAGTCGGCGCAGCCCGAACGCCGTGCCTCCCGGCGCAGCTGCGCCACCGGCTTACGCTGAGCGATGAGGACAGACGGCTGCTCCTGTATATCCTCCAGCGTGGGATCCTCCACATAGACCTGCTCGATATCCAGCACCTCGCAGGCGATGTCGCCCCGGATGGGCGTGCTGCCGGCGCGGTCGGCATACAGACCGGTGCGCACCCGGTCGTCCCAATAGGTATACAATACCCCCGTGCCGGTGACATAGGCGTTGCGCAGCGCCCGCCGCCCCAGGGCATCCAGTCCCAGACGGCGGCCGGTGGTCAGGAAATAATCCGTCAGTGCTCCGGCCACGGTCTGCGCTTCCTCTGCCGGGGTCAGTGCCTCGCATTCCTCCCCCCGGCACAAAGCCTGTCGGTAGCGCCGGATCTTTTGCTGCATCGGCAGGGTGTTGGGCACCCCTTCGGCGGTGAACTGTACCGACGTGGGGGTGGAGCCGACCACCGCCATCTTGTATTCGCCGATGCGGCGGATGACGTTGTGGCGCACCAGCGGACGGCTGTCGCCGCAGTGGACGCCCTGCCACTGGTCACCGGAATAGAACCGCTCATTGATGCGGTTTTGCTCGAACATCCCGTGGACGCCCAGACTGCGTTTGTAGGCGACGCCCGCCTCAAATTGGCGAAAGACCTCCTCCGGGAGCAGTCCCGTCGGCGCGTCGGCCTGCGGAGTGCCGTTTGTTTTCTGCATCATGTTATCCTTCCTTCCCGACGGCAAGGCCAAGCCCTGCCGCCCTGTTTGTTTTGACAGTAACCGCTATCGTACCGTATCATTCTTTTCTGCTTCTGCGGGCATTTCCGACCCATCGTAGATCAGAAAACGGCGCATTTGCTGCCATTGGGCAGCCTGGCGGCGGCGCAGCCGCCATCCCCCGCCCCGGCTCCGTCGCTGCACGACCCAAAGGGTCAGCCACGGCACGCCGCCGCAGAGAAATCCCCATAAGAACACGGTCTCCCTCCTTTTCGTTTTATCTGTTATGCCCCCGGGCGCAGGACCGGCCGATCTCCCCGTCCCGGCCGCATCCGACCGGCGCGGCCGGGACATAAGGCGCCCTCTTTGACCGCCCCGGCCGCCATCGGTACGCGACCGCCCATCATCCGCCCCACCCGCCGTCGGGTGCGTAGCGGCGCGGCGGTTCCCCGGATGAGTTGGGGCGGGGCAGGTCGTTCATGGCGTACCGCAGTGCGTCCATGAGATGGTTGTCGCTGTCCACCGGGCGGTTGCAGAATACCCCGTCCCGGCCGCCGCTCTGCCAGCAATAGCTGTTCAGCTCATCGACGGTGTGAACACAGCGGGGATGCACCACCATACGGTATTCCTGTAAGCGGGCGATCCCGGCGTTGACCGAACCGGCGCCCTTGTCGGCGGCGGTGAGCCGCCGCAGCCCCAGCCGCCGCAGATCCTCGTTGGATTTCGGCTCGGCGCTGTCCGCCCGGATGCGCTCTTTTTGCAGCCCTTTGCGGCAGATCATGGCGGCGATGTCCCGGTTGAGCATCCGGGTCTCATAGTGTTCGTCATAGATGTACAGAGTTTTGGTCGGCTCCTCCACCGCGGCGGCGATGAAGGCGGTGGGATCGTTGGCATAGCCGTAATCCAGTCCGAAGATGTGCCGGATGCCGGGCCTGTCCAGCTCCCGCCGGGAGAATTCCCGCACCTCCCAGTTTTCAAATATCAGCCCCTCGCTGCGCCCCCATTGTCCCAGCCCCGCCACGGCGTACCGCCGGGGGTTTTCCCGGCGCATCCGCTCAAACAGCTGCCGATCGGTCTCATCCAGAAATTCGTTGCAGCGGTAATCGGTGGTCATCGCCAGCACCTGTGGGTCGAGACGGTCAAAGAACCGGCTTTTGAGCCAATGCCCCTCGTTCCAGGGGTTGAAGGTCAGGGTGGTCTGCTTGAATAGGGGCGGCGCCACCACGCCCCGGGGAATGGACAGATCCAGCTTGTCGAAGTCCGCCTCCCGGGCGATCTCAAAGGCTTCCTCCACCCACACCCAGCAGAGGGCTCCCTGTTCCACCGTGGTGGAGGCCAGCTTTTCCACATTGTCCATGCCCCGGAACAGGATGCGCTGGCCGGTGGGACAGTAGACCAGCTCCAGCGGCTCCTTGCCTGCACGCCACAGGTGCTCCACCCGCAGCTGCCGGATGGCCCAGCGCAGCTGGGCATAGGTGCTGTCCGGATGGGTGCGATAGACCTGCCGCACCGCCAGCAGGTTGGAGCCGGGATATTTCATCATGTGATAGATGTACCACAGAGCGGCGGTGGAGGATTTTTTGGAGCCCTTGCCGCCCTTGACCACCCGATAGCGGCGGGTACAGTTCCAGAATTTTCGGTAGCCGCCCCCCACGATCTCCGGCAGGGACACCCTTATGCCCGGCGGAGATACGGCTCCATCATGTGTATCGCCTCCCACAGCTCGTCCATTTCCTCCTCCAGTAAAGCGGTGCGCTTGTCGAAAGACAGGCGCTGCTCCGTCAATTCATCGTACCGTTTTTGCAGCCCCGCCAGGGATTGCCGGTACACCTCAATCAGTTCAGCCATACTACTCAGAAATATCCTCCTCTCGGATAAATACCACCGGCGGATACGCGGAGTTGCCCTCCCTTTTTTCGCCGGCACTGTCCTTGTCCTTGTCGTATCCCGCGTTGTTCTTCAGATACAGCAGATGCATATTGGCGCCGGAGCCGCGCCGCATGGCGTGTTCCACCACGCTGGCAGTCGCCTCCCGGTCGGCCCGGATGAGCAGCGCGGCCTTTTGTCTGGCCAGCGGCGTGCGGGCGGGATATTCCCCCCGGGCGATCTGCCGGAAGAGTGTCAGATCCATGTCCAGCGCCGCCGCCAGCCGTTCGGCAGTCAGCGGCACATCCTGCCCGGCCGCATACGCCTTGGCCGCTTCGATGGCCGCCCCGATCGACTCGGTCGTGTACCTTGCCAGAGCGTCTCCCCGCATGATCGGCTACGCCCCCTCGATACTTGCATTTTGCAACTTTTTGGTCATAAAAACGGGTCCTCCTTTTTTAATGTCACCAGAATGCAGGGGCATTGTCCCCGACGCCAATGCCAATAGTGAGACTCCTCCACCCGCACCCCGTCAAAATATACGTCCGTCTCTTTCTCCGTCCCTTCCGGCAGGTGAAAGAACACCGGTGTTTCCGGCGGCATATCGGCGGCCAGCCGCCGCCATTCCCCGATGCACACGCTGTTGTTCCTCCTTACGCATCCTGTTCTTCGCCCGGCTGCGCGTAAACCGCCCGCCGACGCCATAGCCGTCCTTTCTGTTACCTCGCCGTTCGCCTTGTTCGCCGCCGTTTCGTCCTCCATCCGGCTCCCGTCCCCGGCACCTGTTGCGCGCCCTCGGCATCCGCTACACTGTCCCAACCGCCCGGCGCACGTTTCTCCCGGCATCCGCCAAACGGTTCGGCCTCGACACCCTCCGCCGTTGTTTCTCCGGCGTTGGCCGGGACTCTATCTCTGTGTCTGCCGCTGTATCCGCCGCACCCCGATCACCCCCTTCGTTGGTTTGCATCGTTCGGAACGTTTGTTCGTCACTATCTATTGTAGCCACATTTCCAGATTCTGTCAATAGCATTTTGCAACTTTTCTCGAGAAAAATATTGCATTTTGCCACGCTCTATGGTATACTAAGGGCCAAAGCAATCGGAGCACAACCGTTTTTCGACTAAGCAGCGTCCTTATCGGCTTTGTTGCACTCCGCTCAGAATACACCGGTATTCTTCGGTCGGGGCGTCACGCCGCTCAGAAACGCTGTTTGTCGAAAATCTTCGATCGGATACGAGGAGATTTTTTCGTATGATCAGTCGAAGAACGCCGCAATGCTGCCGTATTGCAAGTGATGAGACAAACAAAACGGGATAATATTCCGTTTCAGGAACGGTTGTCCCCGGATTGCTTTGTCTAAGCGAAAAACATCGAATAACGGAGGGAAACCCTATGCCCGAATGGAATGTGACCGCCCAGCGCCTGCGGCAATGCCGGGAGGAATCCCGCGAGACGCTGGATGAGATCGGTCGTCTGACAGGAGTCAATAAGAGTACCGTTATGCGCTGGGAGCGAGGGGACACCTCCCGCGTCAATATGCCCACTCTCTGTTTGCTGGCGCAGCATTACCGGGTGGATCCCCGCTGGCTTCTGGGGGCTACGGATGAACCGGGCAGCGGCTGGGAACCGGAGCAGGCGGATGTGGTGCCGGTGCCGGTGATCGGCTCGGTGCGCGCCGGATGCGGCGGCATCGTCATGGAGGAGGCCATGGGCACCGAGCCGGTGGAACGGTCGATGCTTCACGGCGACGAGGAGTATTTCTGGCTGTCGGTCAGCGGGGACAGCATGACGCCGCTCATCAATGACCGGGATCTGGTTCTGGTGCGGCGGCAGGATAGCGTGGACAGCGGCCGCTATGCCGTAGTGCTGGTCAACGGGGAGGAGGGTCTCGTCAAACGGGTGGTGTACGGACCGGACTGGATCGAACTGCAGAGCGTCAATCCCTTTTACCCGCCCCGGCGGTTTGAGGGCGCACAGGTCACGCAGGTGATGGTGGTCGGCCTGGTGGTGGAGAGTAAGCGGAAATATATATGACGCATCGCCGCACCATACCGGCATTCCCATCCATCGGCGCTTGCGCGCTAAAGAGCCGCCCCTTTTTCCGACGGCGCGCCGCCTCCCTGCGGGAAAGCGCTGGTTTCCATCCGGAGAGACCCCGCCGTCCGCGTCCGTTGTTGCCCCCCGCAGCGGCATCTTACGGTCGCCGCCAGCCGCCGCATTTCCGTAGGACGTCGGTGTGCCTTACCGGCGCTTGTGCAATCTTTCCAGTATTCCGCCAAAAATTTGGGCAAAAATTTTAGCCGTCACGGAAAATACCGGTGGAAAATGTCGGCGATTTATGGTAAAATGGGTAGGAAAGAACAATTGAATAGGCTGGAAGGGGTATAACAGAACTATGGAAAAGATCAGCAGTGAGAACGTTTTTGCACAGGACGCCAACACCGCGCCGCTGCGGCTCATCGCCATGAACGGCGCACAGGAGCTGGGCGACCGGATCGAATGGCACCTCCAGAATTGGGCGGAAAAATGCGGCATTCAAGATCGGGATTTCCGCATCGAGGTGGATTGCCCCCGGTTTTCCTCCGGCGACGCCAAGGGGCTGATCAAGTCCTCCGTCCGGGGCGACGACCTCTACATTCTGGTGGATGTGGGGAACTATAACTGCAAGTATTCCATGTATGGCTTTGAGAACGCCATGTCCCCGGACGACCACTATCAGGACCTCAAGCGGATCATTCAGGCCACCGGCGGTAAGGCCAAGCGCATCAACGTGATCATGCCCAACCTGTACGGCGGACGGCAGCACCGCCGCAGCTACCGGGAGAGTCTGGACTGCGCCGTAGCGCTGCAGGAGCTGCAGGCCATGGGTGTGGATAACATCGTCACCTTTGACGCCCACGACCCCCGGGTGTGCAATGCGGTGCCCCTGATGGGCTTCGACAATCTGATGCCCTCCTATCAGGTGCTGAAATCCATGTTTCGCTCGGTGGAGGATCTGGTGGTGGACCGGGATCACCTGATGGTCATCAGCCCCGACGAGGGCGCTCTGAACCGGAATATGTACTATGCCGTCAATTTGGGCGTCGATCTGGGTATGTTCTACAAGCGCCGGGACTATTCCCGGGTGGTCAACGGCCGTAACCCCATCGTAGCCCATGAATATCTGGGCGATTCGGTCGAGGGCAAAGACGTGTTCATCGCCGACGACATCATCGCCTCCGGCGAAAGTATGCTGGATATTGCCTATGAGATGAAGAAGCGCAAGGCCCGCCGCATTTTCGCCTATGCCACCTACGCCATCTTCACCGCCGGTCTGGAGAAATTTGATAAAGCCTACGCCGACGGCATCGTAGACGGGGTGTTCGGCACCAACCTGACCTATCGCTCTCCGGAGCTGCTGGGGCGCCCCTGGTTCCATGAGGTGGATTGCTCGAAGTATATTGCGTATTATATTGCTGCGGTAAACCAGAACGTGTCCATTAGCACCCTGATCGACTCTCACGAAAAGATTCAGAAGCTGCTGGAAAAGCACGGGCACTGATTGTCCACGGTAAGAGTCAGGCGGGTCGTGCTGTAAGGCACTTCCCGCCTGTTTTGTTATCGGCGAAAAATTCACAATTTTTTAGCAGAATTTTCCGCAAATGCGGTATACTGTAAAGTGTGTCGGTCTGCGTTACCGACCGTCCGTGTCGGCGTATACAGCTTGTTGTATACAGCCCCCAATTTTACAAATAGGAGTGTAACGTCATGAGTCGAACCCTGTTGCTGATCATGAACCCCTATTCCGGCATGAAAGTCGGGCGACGCTATCTGGCGGATATATTGGAGCGATTCTGCCAGAAGGGGTATATTCCCACTGTCTTTATGACCACCGGTCCGGGCAACGGGCGGGAGCTGGCGCGGCAGTATGCCCCCTCCCACGACCTGTGCGTGGTCTGCGGCGGCGACGGCACCTTTAACGAGGTGGTATCCGGCGTGGTGGAGAGCGGCTGCGACACCCCCATCGGGTATATTCCCTGCGGCAGCACCAACGATTTTGCCAACAGCATCGGATTGAATAAGAATCTGGTCAAGGCCGCCGAGGACATTCTGTCGGGCACGCCCCATACCTACGATGTGGGGCAGTTCGGCAGTCGATACTTTACCTATGTGGCGTCCTTCGGCGCGTTCACCCGGGTATCCTATTCCACTCCCCAAAACGTGAAAAACGCGCTGGGGCATCTGGCGTACATTCTGGAGGGGATCAAGGATCTGCCCTCCATCCGCCCCCGGCACGTGCGGTTTGAGTGCGATAGCGAGGCATTCGAGGGGGACTATATTTTCGGTGCCATCAGCAATTCCACCTCCGTGGGCGGCATCCTGACGCTGGACCCGGACGCGGTGGATATGAACGACGGCCTGTTTGAGCTGCTGCTCATCCGCAACCCCAAAAATGCCATTGAGCTGAGCGACTGCATCCGCGCCCTGCGGGATCAGACCTACGACTCACCGCTGCTCACCTTCCACAGCACCGCCCACCTGACCGTCACCGCCGATCCGGATATGGACTGGACGCTGGACGGCGAAAAGGAAGAAGGACACGCCCAGGTGGAGGTACAGAATCTGCACAACGCCATTCGGCTTATTGCCAAACTCGGATAGGAGGACGACCGTATGAAGCAGACAAAAGAACCCCTGCCCAAGCCCCACATCCGCCGGGATTTTCTGAAGGAACACATTCGCCAGCACAAGGCGGTGTTCGCCGTCTACCTGGTTTTACGGTTCATCGTGGTGGCGCTGCTGATTCTGGAGCTGGTGCAGAAGCAGTACGAGAGCGCGTTTATCTGCGTATTGGTGCTGGTGCTGTTCGCCCTGCCCGCCTTCGTGCAGAAAAACTTCGGCATTCAGCTGCCCTCCACGCTGGAGATTCTCATTTTGCTGTTCATTTTCGCCGCCGAAATTCTGGGCGAACTGCAAAGCTACTATATCCATTTTGCCTATTGGGACACCATCCTGCATACCACCAACGGCTTTGTGTGCGCCGCTTTCGGCTTTTCGCTGGTGGATATTCTCTGTCGTAATAAGCAGGAAAAATTCCGCCTGTCTCCCGTGTTTATGGCGGTGGTGGCGTTTTGTTTTTCCATGACCGTAGGGGTGCTGTGGGAGTTTTTCGAGTATGGGATGGATCGGTTTGCCCACACGGATATGCAAAAGGACACGGTGATCCATTCCATCACCACCGTGGAGCTGGATGAGACCCAGTCCAATAAGGCCGTCACCATCGACGGCATCACCTCAGTGGTGATCAACGGGCAGGATCTGGGACTGGGCGGCTATCTGGATATCGGCCTGCAAGACACCATGGAGGACCTGATGGTGAATTTTGTAGGCGCGGTGGTGTTCTGCTTCTTCGGCTTTTTCTACATCAAATATCGGGGACGGGGCAAAGCCGGTAAGGTGGCTGCCCAGTTTATCCCCACCATACGGGAGGAGGATACCGGTGACGCACCCGACGCCCCGACCCCGGCGGAATGATCGCTCCGCCGGCTGGCAGAAATACAGCCACTGGCTGTATGCGCTGATTCTTCCCCTGTATCTGGCGGGATTCTTCATCGAGGAGCATTTCATCGACGGCAGCGCCCCCTATCTGGTGTCCTATATGCCCATCGACGCCCACATTCCCTTTTGCGAATGGTGGTATATCTTCTATGTGCTGTGGTATCCCCTGTTGGGCGGAGTGGGGCTGTATCTGGCCTTCCGGGAGCCGGAGGGATTCAAGCGGTATATGACCTATATCGGCGTGAGCTTTTTCACGGCGCTGTTGCTGTTCGCCCTGATCCCCAATGGGCAGGATCTGCGCCCGGATCTGGCTACACTGGGCCGGGAGAACCTGTTCACCCGGCTCATCGGGGTGCTGTATGCCTCCGACACCAATACCAACGTCTGTCCCAGCCTTCATGTGGTGGGGTCGCTGGCGGCAGTGTTTGCCGTGTTGCATAGCGACCGGCTGCGGCGCACCCGGTGGGTGCCGATTTTGGTGGGGCTGCTGGCCTGCCTCATTTCCGTCTCCACGGTGATGATCAAGCAGCACTCACTGCTGGACGTGGTGGTGGGTGTTCCCTATGCCCTGATCGTGTATCGTTTCATCTATTGGAGCTGCGGACGGGATATTACCCCAAAAAATGCGCCATAATTCATGCACTTTGCACAATCTCCGATTTGTCAAACCGATAAATCGGAGATTTTTTCGTCGTTTTAGAAAAACTATTGCAATGTTTTGCACACCAGTATATAATAGTAAGGAAGGCTTGTATCCTATCGAGAAAAGAGGGCATGACCATGAAGAAAATCGAAAAGAACGACATCCCGGCGGCTACCCCCAAAAAGCCTGCCGCCAAAAAGAATACCGCGCCGAAGGCCGCATCGAAACCGACGGCGAAACGACCCGCCGCAAAACGGCCGGTCTCCCAGCGGGCGGAGCTGAAAAGGCAGCTCACCGATAAGCTGCTGCATAATTTCTCCGTGCAGCCGGAGGAGGCCACCAACGAGCATCTCTACAATGCGCTGGTGCTGGTGCTGCGGGATCGGATGCGCACCCGGCGGGTGCAGTATATCCACGACACCTATGAGCAGAACGCCAAGCAGGTGTATTATCTGAGCATGGAGTTCCTCATGGGGCGTTCGCTGAAGAATACACTGTATAATCTCAATTTGACCGAGGATGCGGCGGCGGTGCTGCAGGAATTCGGGGCGAAGCTGGAGCCGCTGTTTGAACTAGAGCCGGACGCGGGGCTGGGCAACGGCGGTCTGGGGCGACTGGCGGCCTGTTTCCTGGACGGTCTGGCCACCCAGTCCATGCCCGCTATCGGCTATTCCCTTTTGTATGAATACGGCATTTTCCGCCAGAAGCTGGTGGACGGCTGGCAGACGGAGCTGCCGGATTTCTGGCTGCCCGGCGGCGAGAGCTGGCTGCTGCCCCGGCCGGAGCTGGCCAAAGAGGTGCGCTTTGACGGCCATGTGAGCGAGTGGTGGGACGACAGCGGGTTCCACCATGTGCGCCACGATGACGCCACCACCGTGATCGCCCAACCCTTTGACCTGATGGTGGCAGGCAAGGACGGTCGGGGGGTGTCCACCCTGCGGCTGTGGCGCTCCACGGCTCCGGGTATGGATATGACTCTGTTCAATCAGGGCGAGTATATGCGCGCCATGGAGCAGAAAGCCATGGCGGAGGTCATCACCCAGGTGCTGTATCCCGCCGACAATCACCGGGAGGGCAAGAGCCTGCGGCTGCGTCAGCAGTATTTCCTGGTATCCGCCTCGGTGCAGGATATCGTGCAGCGCCATCTGGAGAAATACGGCACCATGGATAATCTGCCGGAGATGGCGGCGGTGCATATCAACGACACCCATCCCACGCTGGCGATCCCGGAGCTGATGCGGATCCTGTTGGACGAATGCGGATACAGCTGGGAGGATGCCTATGGAATCGTCTCCCGCACCTTCGCCTATACCAACCACACGGTGATGGCGGAGGCGCTGGAGTGCTGGCCGGAGGATCTGTTTCAGGAGCGGCTGCCCCGTATCTATCAGATCGTGCGGGAGATCAACCGCCGGTACAGCGAGGAGATGATGGCGGCCACCGGCGGCGATACCGAAAAGGTCAGCCGCATGGCCATCATCAGCTACGGCCTTATCAAAATGGCGAACCTGTGTGTGGCGGTGTGCCATTCGGTCAACGGCGTGTCTCAGCTGCACAGCGAGATCGTCAAGCATACCGTGTTCCCGGAGACCTATGCCATCCATCCGGAGAAATTCACCAATGTGACCAACGGCATTGCCCATCGGCGGTGGCTGTGTCAGGCGAATCCGGAGCTGGCCGCATGGATCACCGGCCATATCGGGGACGGCTTTGTGCTGGATGCCGCTCAGCTGGAGCGGCTGAAGCCCTTGGCAGAGGATGCCGCCGCCCGGCAGGAGTTCATGGCCATCAAGCACCGCAATAAGGAGCGGCTGGCTGCCTATATCCAGCAGCAGAACGGCATCACGGTTGACCCCAACAGCCTGTTCGACATTCAGGTCAAGCGGCTGCATGAATATAAGCGGCAGCATCTCAACGCCCTGCATATCCTCAGCACCTATCTGAAGCTAAAAGATGACCCCAATAGGGAGTTCACCCCCCGCACCTATATTTTCGGTGCCAAGTCCGCGCCGGGCTACTTTCTGGCGAAGGAGATCATCCGGTTCATCTGCAAGCTGGGGCAGCTCATCGACAGCGACCCGGCGGTACGGGATAAGCTGAAGATCGTGTATATCGAGGACTACCGGGTGACCCTGGCGGAGCTGCTGATGCCCGCCGCCGATATCAGCGAGCAGATCTCGCTGGCCGGCACCGAGGCCAGCGGCACCGGCAACATGAAGCTGATGATGAACGGCGCTTTGACGCTGGGCACGCTGGACGGCGCCAATGTGGAGATCCGCGATGCCGTAGGCGAGGACAATATGTTCCTGTTCGGTATGCGCACCGAGGAGGTGGAGACGCTCAAGCGGCAGGGCTACGATCCTCGGCGGTTCTATAACGAGAATCCGGAGATCCACCGCTCCATCGACTTCATGCTCCACGGCTTTGAGGGGCGCAGCTATGCCGAGGTGGCGTCCTCCCTCACCGACCGGGACCCCTATATGGTGCTGGCGGATTACGCCGATTATTGCCGGGCACAGGCCGCTTCCGGCGCCCTCTACCGGGATACGGAGGAATGGGCGAAGAAAGCGCTCTTGAACACCGCTTGCAGCGGCGTGTTTGCCTCCGACCGCGCCATTCGGGATTATTCCGACCGGATCTGGCACGTCCGTCCGGTGAACATGAAATAAACCCGCCTAACGCGGCGCAGGGCCGCTGTTCCGCAAGATTGGGGAGATTCCCCTCCCCATATATTTCCGAAAGCAAAAAGGTCTGCGAGAATTCGCAGACCTTTTTGCTTTCACTTTCTCATCACCCATCCGCCAACCGTGCACACCTTTTCGCCGCCGCTCCCATAAGCCGCCATTCGCCTGTCGCGGAATATGAACCCAACCGTGCATCGTACCCATTCATGTCCCCGGTGTATCGCGTTGCGGCAGCTGTTCGCGCATGGGGGCTCCGTTGCAGGCTTTTATTCGTCCCGCAGGCGGTTCCTGTATAGGCGCAGCAGCAGCTTGCCCTCCTCGATGAGCAGCTCCTGCCGGTCGGCCGGCAGACTGCGAAAAATGCGCAGCAGCTCACGCTCCGATTCCGCATCCGTCTCCTGCATACCGTGGTTGAGCAGATAATCCACCGATACATCAAAATAATCTGCAATGCGTTTGAGCGTTTCGTGGTCGGGCTCGCGGCTGTTTTGAATATAGTTGCCGAGCGTTGAGGCGGCGATGTTCAGATCGGCCGCCATTTGCTTTTGCGTGATGCCCTTTTCGGCCAGCAGCCCACGCAGAGTTTCTCCGAAACGCATACGTATCTCCTTTCGAGCAGCCTAAACAGGATATATATAAGTATGATACATGAGCGGATGATTCATTTCCACCGTGTAACTCGTTTTGTGTTGACAAAACTATATTTGTGTATTATAATGGATTTCAACAGCTGAAAAAGGCGAATTGTTTTGTTGAAGGAGGAATGAACATGGAGCAGGGAACAGCCAAAAAAGCAGGCGGCGTTGTTCTCAGCCTGCTGTTTGTGCTCGGGGCTTTTCTGATTCCGAGAGGGCTGGTTGGGGATTGGTTTGGCAATAAGAGCAAGGATGCCGCCGAAAAATACGTCGCTCAGCAGGTTTACCGCTCTTCGGGTCTGGTCTGTGAAAGCTACCGCTCGGAGGTCGTTTACAAAGACGGGGACACACGACTGATCGCTGTGCAGTTTTATACCGAGGGCGCAAAGGCCGCAGGCGGCTCATTTTGCGTCTATTGTGTAGCGGGTGTCGTCCGCAGCAGTACGAATATGATGGGCAGCGGCTATGACTATAAAGAGGCCCTGCCGGAGCTAAAGGCTTTATTTGGAATCTGAAAAGGGAGTGGATTACAAGATGATAAGAGCAAGAAGAGCGGTGGCACTTCTGCTGTGCGGATTGCTTTTGTGTGAGTTGTGCTCCTGTGTGGGCGGCGCGGGATTCGGGGGAAATACTCCAAAGTCTTTTGACGATACGGATGCAATCAAGAATTACGCCGAAGGCTTTTGGGTGAATGAAGATACTAACGCGGAAGAAACTTCTCACTACCGCATGGTGTTTTTGGGCAACGGAATGTTTTATCGCTGGGATTTTACATTGAGAAACGGGCAAAGTCTCGAGGACGTGTTGACGGCTGTACTGCAGGAATACGAGGCAAAGCAAGGTGCCCCAGCCCGGAGCCTGACACAATTGCTTCTATCCGGGCAAAGCACCTCGGGAATGAAAACCTCCCACGACACAGTGCTCTACGATGCGAAAGCAGGTCAGGTTCTTGGCGTTTCCGGCGAGCCGATTGGAACATTCTATAAAGACGGCACATTTCTCTGCGAGGAGATGCGTTATCATACCGAGGAAACTACTCAGACGCTGTCAGAAGCCTTTGCTGGGGCAATGGAAAACCGATTTCAACAGTCTTATAGTAATCTGTCAACATACAAAGATGTCCGATATAACGCAGTGCTCTCTCTCGGTAAGCCTTTTTTCTTGACCGGAACAGCCGAGTTGGACGATTATTATAATTATGAATATCGAAATCTGGAAACCGTGTATTTCTGCATCTGCGTGACGCCACCAGGGGGCAGTTACTCTGACCAGTGGTATATTTACGGTAGTCGATATCAGCATGAGGATCTGTTCGAAAGACTGAAGAAAGGGCCGACGAATGTTATGTTGGTCTGCACCGGTTACTACATGGACGCCTTGAAAAACAAAATGGCTGACCTGCGCGATTACTGCTGGGAATGAATGAGGAAAATGAAATGGTATGAACTTGCGTAAATCGCCGACTCTGGTGATGCCCGTGTCGGATTTGCCCGCGCCGCCGTCCTGCCACTATTCAACCACTATATGGGCACTTCCTATTCCCTAAAAGAATTTACTGAAAAAATAGCCACCGAAGCTCAGCGCACAGAGGATATGAGCGGGTATTTGCTACGTACCCATAGCTGCACAGTCACAGAGCGATTAGCTAATAACAGCTTTTCTACCGTAGTGATTCCCAGCCATTAACAACACTCATCCATCCAACAATCCGGCAGGACAAATCGTGTATCAGGACGTATTCATCGACAGCGATACCCCCGATCAGGCGCGGATATGCTCGGAGCATTGCAAGCCCTTTTATGACCCGCCGCACCGGTCGAACCCGTATGTGCAGCCGATGAAAATAAAAAAACGGAGACGCCGTGCGCACTCCATAATGCAAAACTGCGGCCGCTGTCGGATATCGACAGCGGCCGCAAGCTCTCATATGGATTCCCGCCTGTGCCGGGGCTGTTTTTTCGGGACGACCGATCCCGTCCGGATCAGGGCGCAAACCCCACAGCGGCGATACTGGTCAGCATCATGAACATCTGCTCATCCTCAAACCGATCCCGCAGCTGGGACAGGGCGGTGCGCATGGCGGCATCCAGTTCTGCATAGTGCCGTTCGCCGGGATGCGCCGCCAGGAGCTTGGCGGTGTAGTTGCTGCGGAAATTGAAATAATACCGATACAGCTCGTCCCGCTCCTCGTCGTCCATCCCCACGGTACAGTCGGTGGTGAAGAACATCTTCACATCCTCGTATCCGGCCCGGAGCAGCTGCGCATAGAATTTGCGTCCGTGATAGCGGTCGCTCATGTTCTCCAGCCCCATGCTCAGTTCGATGCAGCGTTCCGCCAGTCCATCGTCTCCGTAGGAGACCATAGTGCCGTCGTCCACGCCCCGCAGCAGAATAGCGCCGCCGGGACGCACGAATCGACGCAGGCGGGTCAGCGCCCGGATCGGATCGGTCATGTGATGCACCGTCAGTGCGGAAAACACCAGATCCACCCCATCCGCACCGGCATCGGCCAGCGCCCGCTCCATCGCAATTTCAAAGTCGTCGCTCTCCGCGTCCGCCACCCGGAATCGGTATACGCCATCCGCCTGTGCCGCTGCGATGGCGTCGGCGTTCTTGTCCACCCCGATCACCGTCTCGAAACGGTCGAAACAGCCGAAGCGTTTCCGGGTCACGGTGCCGTCGGCGCACCCTAGATCCAGCCCCACCAGCGGTCTCCGGGGCAGGCGCTCCAACGCATACTGAAACGCCTGCCGATCCAGCTCGGTGCTGTACTGCGCCTGTAAACGCAGCCGCTTCTGTTCGGGCTTAAAGGTGGAGCTGTACCCGGAATTGGTGATGTGCTTGAGATAGTTCACCTTGCGCGGGGTGCTGGTCAACATATTGGTCAGGCGGGTCAGGAAGGCCGCCTCCTCCTCATGGGTACCCTGGGAATTGTACCGCACCGCTTCATAGGCGACCACATCCGCCACCGCCGGAAACAGGCTGCCCCGCTCCGGCATGGCGGCCGTATCCACCGTGATGGGGATGATATTCTTCGGCTCCGCCTCATCCAGCGCCTGCACCAGCTCCAACCCCACCCAGTTGTCCTCTCCCGGCTCCTGCCGCATGGACGCTATATAGTCCGGCGTCAGCACACACAGCACATCGCCGCAATGCGCAAGCACCTCCCGCAGCTGGGTGTCAAACCGGCCGTTACGCAGCTCCTTCAGATCCAGAAATACCCGATATCCCTGTTCCTCCAGCATCGTGCGGAAAAACTTCGCCAGCATGGTGCCGTCGGAACGCTTGTAGGATATAAAAACGTCGCTGTGTTCTTGCATAAGCCAATTCCTCACTTGTTTTCTGTTCCTCAGCAGACGCTCAGTAGCAGTTTTGGCAGGGTGTCAAACCGCGTTGCCTGGCCGTCTCCAGCGGTATCTGGCTGGGGCTTTTCATGCCGCTGCATTCCGGGTTGGAATGATAGCGCTTGCCGGTTTTGCTGACCCATACCATGTCGCCGCCGACGGAGGGCTGCTGCGATGTTCCGTTGGTGACGGTCGGCCGGACGGTGGTCGCCACCACGGTTGTGGGCGGCTTTTGGGTGGTGGTAGCGGAGGTGGTCGCCGCGATCGTGGTGACCTCCGCATCCGTTGCGGCGGCGGTCGTTGCGGCGGTGGTGGTCTCCGCCGTCTCGGTCGGTGCTGCCGTCGCGCTCTCCGTAACATCCACCGCCGCCCGGGGATCCGACAGCTGCGTTTTTCCCGGATCCTCAGTGGGCAGACACCCCCATACGCTCACCAGCAGCACCGCCGTCAGTCCCAGCGCTCCCCATTTTTTCATTGCTCCGATGCTCCTTCTTCCATTGTTTTTTCATCAGGTGTCGATGCGTCCGCGCCGAAATGCCGCAGCACCGATACGCTCAGCGGCACCGCGCAGGCAAAGGTGCAGACATCCGCCAGCGGCTGCGCCAGCTGCACGCCCAGCAGCGCCGACATTCCGGGCACATGGGACAGCGCCAGCGGCAGCAGCACCACCAGCGGGATGAAAAATACCCCCTGCCGGGCCATGGACAGAAAGCTGGCGCGCCCCACCTTTCCGATGTTTTGCAGCAGCATATTGCTGAGGGTGATCCAGGCCACCAGCGGGAAACTGACCCATTGCAGCCGCAGCGAGACCGCCCCGATACGGAGCACCGCCGGGTCGTCGCTGAACAGCCCCACCAACTGGGGCGCCAGCCAAAATCCCAGCGCCGATGCCGCCAGCAGGAACGCCGTGCCCACCTTCACGCAGAACCAATAGGCGCTTTTCACCCGGCTGTACAGTCCGGCGCCGAAATTGAATCCGCACACCGGCTGAAATCCCTGTCCGAAACCCAGCACCGCCGAATAGGCCAGCCCGGTGATCTTCGTCGCCACCGACATGGCGGCGATGGCCGCATCCGCCCCGTATAGTCCCGCCATGCGGTTGAGGCAGATAGTGGACAGGCTGGACAGCCCCTGACGGCAGAGGGTGGGCAGCCCGCATTGCAGGATCTGCCGATAGTCCGCTCGCCGGGGGCGGAACAGACTCACCCGGATCCGAAGATTGTCCTTCCGGGTACAGAAAAACAGCAGCAGACAAAAGCTCACCAGCTGGCTCAGCACCGTGGCGGCAGCCGCCCCGGCGATACCCATGTGAAAGCCGAAGATGAACAGCGGATCCAGCCCCACATTCAGCACCGCGCCGAAGCCGATGCCCAGCATACTGTAAAAGGCGTTTCCCTGATACCGCAGGAGGTTATTGAGCATGAGCGACGCGGTCATATAGGGCGCGCCGAACAGAATGATGCGCAGATAGGAGCGGGCATAGGGCAGGATGGTTTCGGTGGAGCCCAGCAGCCGAGCCAGCGGGTCGAGGAAGATCAGCCCCAGCCCCAGAATCAGACCGCCGGCGATGAGGGCGGAGAAAAATCCGATGGCGGCCATGCGTCCCGCCTCCTCCGGGCGCTCCTGTCCCAGATAGCGGGAGATGAGATTGCCGGTTCCCTGCCCGAAGAAGAATCCGCAGGCTTGGATGATGGCCATGAAGGAGAATACCACCCCCACCGCTCCGGTGGCGCTGGTGTTGTGCAGCATCCCCACAAAAAAGGTGTCCGCCATGTTGTAAAACGCGGTGATCAGCATGGTAGCGATGGTGGGGATCGCCAACTGCCCCACCAGCTTTTCCACCGGCTGTGTGGTCATGCGCAGAAACTTTTCGTGCCGGTCCATAGACTTACAGCATCTCCCGGCGCAGGGTGTCCCCGTCCAGCGGAGACAGATAGGCCGGGGGGATATCCAGCACAGTCTTGCAGCCCGTCGCGCCATCCTGCCGCAGCCGGAAGGCAGCGCGGGCATAGGCGGTCAGCACCGAGGCGGTAAATTCCGGATTGGAATCCAGTGCCAGCCGGTATTCCACCGTGTGGCGGTTTTCGCCCGCTGCGCCGGTTTTTCCGCTGCGCAGGACCGTGCCGCCGTGGGGGATCCCCTTGTGCTCCCGCTCCAGCTCCTCTTTGGTGATGAACTGCACCGTGGTGTCGTATTCGTCAAAATAGTGGGGCATGGTGACGATCTCCTGCCGGATGCGTTCCCGATCCGCGCCGGGCTTCGCCACCACATAACACTCCCGCGTGTGCTTCTGCCGGGTGGTCAGCCGGGGCTGCTCCCCCCGGCGCACCGCCTCCAGCGCCTCCTCCACGGGAACGGTGTATTGCCGGGCATCCTCCACCCCGTCGATGCGGCGGATGGCGTCGGAATGTCCCTGGCTGACCCCCCGCCCCCAAAAGGTATAGGTCGCGCCGTCCGGCAGGATCGAGGCGCCGTAGACACGCGCCAGCGAGAACAGACCGGGATCCCAGCCGACGGAGATGATGCCCAGCGTTCCCGCTCGGCGGGCGGCGGCGTCCACCGCCGCAAAATGCTCCGGCACCGAGGCATGGGTGTCGAAACTGTCCACCACATTGAACCGCGCCGCCAGCCGGGGGGTCTGCTCCGGCAGGTCGGTGGCGCTGCCGCCGCAGAGCACCAGCACGTCGATCCGGTCCCGCCAGTCCTCCGCCGCGTCCGCAGGCACCACCGGCACGTCCGTGACCGGATGCACCGTGTCCACCGGCCGGCGGGTGAATACGGCAGCCAGCTCCATATCCGGCGCCGCGCCCACCGCCAGCTCCACACCCCGACCCAAATTGCCGTACCCGTAAATACCGATGCGTATAGCCATGTCTGTCACCCCATCGTTTATTTTTTGTCTTTGATCAGCGGTTTGATTGCCTGATAGATCTCTCCGGCACGCTTGCCGTCCTTCAGCTCTTTCATCAGGGCGTTGTTGATGCCCTGCTTGGTTTTGTATTGCTGGATCAATCCCACCACCAGCGGCACCAACGTTTCATCCGGCAGCACCGCCCGGGCCTTTTCGATCAGCGCGTCTTTTTCGCTCTTGTTGTCACGGCCGGTGCAGTCGATGACGATCTGCACATCCACCTTCCGCTGCTGCCAATAGGTGAGCAGCGCATTGTATCCGTTATCCTTCGTCACCACATAGAAGTGTCCGTCCCGCTGCTTTTCCCGCTTGCAGATGAGATATCCCAGGTAGGAGGCCAGCTGAAAATCCAGGGCGTTTTTGGTGCCGACCTCCACCTTCTGGTAGACCACAGAGGCCTGCGTCTCCTGCAGTTTGCGGGCCAGATCGAAGGTCAGGGTGTCGGCGTTTTTGCTGTAAAAGATGCACACCTCGTCCTGCTCCGACAGGCCGGCGATGCCGTCCAGTCCCTCCACCTTGACATTTTCGTAATCAATCAGATAAAAGTTCATTTCGGTAAACCGTTTCCTTTCCTGTTATAGCTTGGGCTTCCGCCCCCACACGTGTATTCCGTCCGGACAAAACGACCGCGCGGAATGCCCGAGCGGTCGCTCAGGCGATGCCGCGACAGAATCCCTATGCGGACACGCCGGAGCCCGTTTCCCCGGTTCCGCGCTCTCCTTTCGGTTTTGCCCCGTACACTGGTATAGTATACCACACACATGGGAAAAATGTCCATACCCCCGCCGTAATTCTTAATCTTGACAATCCGCTGCCCGGCGTTTATACTGGAACATACTGCATAGAGGGAGGTCGGAATATGGCAAAACACGCCGCAAGCCGTCGCAAAAATCGCCGCAGACGCAGAGCCGTCAAAGGTCTTGTCTGCTTTTTTGTAGCCGTCCTTTTGCTGGTGGGCGGGACGGCCGCCCTATGGCATTACCGGGCGGATATCCGCCGGCAGTTGTGGCCGGACAGCTCCCGTCCGGAGTCATCTGTTTCTCGGTCCGGTGAGTCGCACCCGTCGGCTGCGTCGGGATCGACCACCACCACACAGCCCATCCCCGAAAAGCACCTGCTCACCGGTGTGCAGGCGATCGCGCAGTACCCGGAATACCCCACCGGATGCGAGAGCGTCAGCGCCGTCATTGCCATGCGGTATGCGGGCAGCGATATTTCCATAGACGATTTTATTGACGACTATCTGGATAAGAGTGACTTCTACACCGAGAACGGCGTGCTCCACGGCCCCGATCCCAATATCCACTTCATCGGCTCACCCCGCAGCGAAAATGCATACGGCTGTTATGCGCCGGTGATCGAAAAGGCCATGAATGCCTACTACAAGGACAAAAATCGGGTAGCAAACGCCACCGGCACTGAGACAAACGCCGATCATCAAGGCAAAAAGCAGGTGGTCAATGCCACCGGCACCGATCTGTCCGCCCTGTGCCGTCAGTATATCGCCCGGGACATTCCCTGTCTGGTGTGGGTGTCCATCGGCATGGTGGAGCCGCGCCCCTCCACCCGCTGGATTCTGCCAAACGGCGAGAGCTTTCAGTGGCTGTCCAATGAGCACTGCATGGTGCTGATGGGATACGACGCCACCCACTACTACTTTTCCGATCCCTATCGGGGTGCGATCGTCCCCTACGACCGCACGCTCAGCGAGACGCGCTATGCCGCCTTCGGGAAGCAGGCGCTGGCGATCACCGGCTGAGCCCTGCGCGCCATACCGGGCAGCGGCGCGGCAGACTGCACGAATCGAAAAGGCGATACCGGATCATCCGGTATCGCCTTTTCTTGGTGCCACCATTGCTAAAACAGGAAGAATTCCTCCTATCCCAGGAACGATTCTTCCGAATTCATTCGCTTTGACATCGCCTCAATACTCCAGTTCGTCATAGTGGAAACCGAACTCAGTGATCTTCGGGCTGCTCCAGGTGGTAAAGTCCAGCTCCTCCGACGGGATCGTTAACGTCCAGATGGACACATTGTTTTTGTCCACAAGCCGATCCGGGTCAAAGCGTTTGCTGAACAGCTGCCGGTCTCCGTCAACCGCCGTGATAGTCACGTCGGTCAGTCCGATATCCTTGTCTGTGCCGTTGGCGGTATACAGCGTGATCTGGACATTGTTGTTTATGTCCATGTACATTTCCGTCACCTTGCACATCACGGCGTCGTCATAATAGATCATCGTGTTATGGATGTCGAACGGGATAAAGAATTTTGCCCATGCGTAGCCCTGCTCCTTGGCGTCAAGGCCGTTATAGGTGAATCCGGCGTTATCGTAGTCCGATTGCAGTTTGGAGCGGGTCTCCTCATTCCATTCGATTTTCCATCCGTCACCGGCGCGGCGCATGATGGTGGAGAGGTACACCGCCTGCTCCTTTTCCGCCGGATAATTTGCCGGTATCCGATAATACAGCGCTGTGAACCATACGGAATCCTCGTCCTGCGCCGCTATGGCGATCAGACTCTTTCCGTATTCCCTGAATGTGTCATACGAAGTGTTGTAGTATTGATCTATGGCCGCGTTTTCGGTGTTGCGGAAGAGCTTTTCAAAGGATTTTCTGTCCTTACCGGCATACTCGATGAGCTTATCGGTCAGGAGCTGCGCGGCTTCCGTCACATTCGTATCGCCGCTCACGAGGACATCGTTGCCGGACGGCTTTGTTGTGCTGCTGTCGGCTGCATCGCCGGTGCCGGACGGCGTATCCGCGTTTGAAACTCCGTCTGTATCATCGGAATCGGTCTGGGTCGTATCGGCTTTCCGGCCGCTGCCGTCGATCACACCGTATAGCGTCGGCGCCCCCAAATGAGCGAGGAGGCAGACGACCAGCCCGCAGACAAACAGACCGCCTGCAAAGGCAGCCAGCCCTTTGCCGTTTTGCGCAGGGTCCTTGCTCTTGACGACGGCGCTTTTGATGTTCAGCAGCAGGGAATTTTCCCCCGACACCGCCGACAGGAAGAGAAGCACCGCCAGCGCCAGCGCAAAGGGGTACGGCAGGAACAGCGCCACCACCACGGCGGCGATGAAAAACCACAGCGCCGGCGGCTTCAGGCATACCATATGGACCAGTGCGGTTTTCAGCCGTCCTCCGGCTCCGCCGCTCCGGATCTCTTCGACCAGCTTGCCCGCCGACACCATCAGGAAATAGAAAAACAGCGCGGCGAAGATCTGATTGACGACCGAATGGCGGGAGAACAGCGTGTTGGCAAACAGGGCGGTAAAAACCGCCGAGATCAGGGCATACAGCAGCTTGAGGATCAGGCTCGGCCAGAACCGCTTGCCCTCATAGGAGCGGATCATCGCGTCGAACGCGCCGGACAGGACAGTTTTCAGTTTCATACGCTCTCCCTCACAGTACCGCACGCAGAATGGAGAGGATCACGGCCGCCGCCGCGTTGACCGCCAGGGCAATGAGAAATCCCCTCAGTGCGTTTCGATAGGAATGTTTCTTTTCGTTGGCCGATTGATCGCCGGGTTTTTCGCCGGTTTCACCCTCGGGCAGGACGAATTCCCGGTCGCCCGCCGCCATTTCTGCGATCCATTGGCGGTTCTCCGCAGTTTTGGCGAACGCGTGAATATAGGTCTTGCGGCTCCGCTCGCCGGGGGTTAGGATCGCGCCGAAGAATGGGTATCCTTTTTCGTCCGACCGGATCACTGCGCTGTGGATCCGATCCGGCTCTCTCCGCTCCACAAGGAATCGGAGCTCTTCCCCCGCAAGCGCCGCCTCGGCATCGGCTTTCAGACACAGCCGCACGGTGTGCTCGGAAAACGGGCCGGTCACGGTGAACCGTCCCCGCGCGGCCTCCAGCCGGAGCCACGCCCCGTCATACAGGATGAAATAGGTGTCCGAGCAGCCGTCCGGCTCACGCAATCTGGACTGCACGCATTTTTCGGGGACGAACAAAGCGCCGAGGAATCCGAGGAACCGGCTCGCCGGCACAACTCCGTCTTCCCCCGTATCGGCCAGTTTCTGTTCGACCAATAGATCGTCCAGCTTGCCGAGGGTATCCTCCCCGATGCTCTGCCGCATGGCGGCAACCGTCGGAGCCAGGTCGTGCATCGGCGAAATACCGCTCGGCGTCAGCCCCGCCAGCGCGCCGAGCCGATCGACGGCGAGATAAGAAATCGTGAATTGCATAGCGCCCCTCCTTATCGGTTTTCGTAGAACTGCTCAACCTTGTTGTTGAACAGCTCCAGCAGATAGCCGGAAACCAGGCTGTGATCGGTGGTCGTTTCGGTGGCGGTCTGGCCGATGCCGTTCAGGAATTCCTCGAGCCCCATGCCGCCCTCGCCGAAAATACCGTTGTAGACCTCCTGGATAGCGCCCGGCTCCGTCAGGTCGATGGTATAGGCGATGTTCTTCCAGTTTTCGCCATAGGCGCCCTCGTGCGCCCGGTCAATGACGTCCGCCAGGATCATTTTATCCTTGTCGTAGGTCTTGAGCACCCGTTCGTTGTAACAGGCATCCGCCATATCCTTTATGATATCGAAAGTATGCTCCGCATTGGAGCCGAAGCTGACGGCGTCCGCCGCCTTGGAGTTCCCGAAGAAGATACCGGTGACAAGATCCCATGTGCCCAGCTGCGGCACCATATCCGTCGCCATGCCCACAAACTGCCCCGCGGTCTGATTGCCAAACCGCACCTTGTCAAAAGCCAACGCCCAATCGCCGGTCTCGGCATAGATGTCCAACAGCTTTTGGATGTTCTTCCCTTCCTCGATGAGGCCCTTGCCGATCTTTCCGCCCTTGCCGAGCTTGTCGAGCTGATCGGACACCACATCGAGCAGATCGAAATACAGCTTGGTTTTGTCGGCTCTGTCCAGATCGTCGTACACCTCGGAGACCCCCCAGTATTCCTCCTCCGGATCATCCGGGAGCTCCTGCGGCTCCTCTTTTTTCTTCTTGTATTGGGAGACGCCCGAGGTGATGCCGAAGAAGGAGAGCAGACCTGCGATCAGCGCGCCCTCCTCCAGAACCTTGCGCGGCGAATAGGACGGCTCGTCGTCGCCGTATTCTCCCAGCCGTCCGCCGGTGGAATCATCCACATCCTTGTCGGTGGATGCGGTGCTTCCCTTATAATCGCCGCTGCTCTTGAGATTCCAGTGCCCGGTGTAGGTCTTGATCTGACCGGGGATTCTGTCGCTATAAGACACCAGCGAAAATTTGCCGTCGTCATCGGTGGTGGGGGTCAGCGCGTCGTTTTTGTTGATCAGCGCGTCCAGCAGCGTATAGGTCGTGCTGCCCTTTTTGGCGTAGAGAGTCAGACCGAGTATTTTATCGTTATCCGACAGATCGCTGAGATACTGGAAATCCTCCCAGCTCTGATCCGTCATGCCGATGTCGTAGTTGCCGAGGATCGTGTCGTACCAGCCGAACGCCGTGAAGTCGATAAAGGTCATATGGTCGGGCAGCTTAATGTCGCGCAGCGACACGCAGCCCTCAAATGCGCCCATGGCGATCCAGTCCAGTTTGGGCATTTCGGGAATGCTTTTCAGCGATACGTCGTTCTGGAACGCGTATTTTTCTATGTATTCCAGGTTCTTGCAGCCGGAAATCTCTTCGAGGTTTACAGAACTCAACCGCCGGATGCAGGTCACATTGTCGTTGATATACACCTTTTTGAGGTTGTGATCCTCGATATCCACGCCGATAACCTTCACCGTACCATACAGCGGGATCGTCACCGTTTCCGGCACGGCGATCTCGGTTTTCTGCCCCACATAGGAAACATAGCCGCAGATTTCGCCGGTCTTGTATTCCGCCATCAGATCGGTCACGACCCATTCGCCCAGCATGGAATAGTCATAGCTGTACCAGTGGGACGAATAGTTGATCCGGGGGCCTGCCAGCTGGTTTTCCTGCTGCCGTTTCATGTAGTAGATGCGGGTCATATCCCGGACGGTCTCCCACGCCGGGTCATCGGCGCTGGCAGGCTTGTTGATCATTTCAGTCATGCCGGTATAAAAAAACTGATAAAACGCAAAAGCGCCCGGCATATCCCAATGAGCAAGGGGATCCTTCTCATCCGGCTTTTTTCCGGAAACAGTCGTCAGTGCCTTTCCGGAAGTGCCGACAAGGCACCCATTTTCGTCCACCTGAAACAGATCCGGCTGTTCTGTAATTGTCGAAGTACCAACTGTATAATTTCTTTGTGGCGCATTATCCGAATCATCCTTCGGCGGGTAGTAGTAACCGTAATACGCCATGCCGGCAACTGTGTTGTTGGAAACAAACTCCATATAGTCCTCAAGGGTATGTCCCACAGACGAGCCATCGTTATACACTTCGCCCTCGCCGTCCCATTTGGCGCCGTCCTTCCATGTGGAATAGCAGGTGGGGCAATAGTACGTATACACATAGCGGAGTTTATTTCCGACCTTTTCGACAATGCCGGGGACGGTATACCGCCCGTCGTCCTCCACCTCCACATAGTATTCGATCATCTTGTCGCCGTGGCCGGAGCAGCGATAGCCCAGCCCCGGCACCTTGGCGGCGGTTCCGTCACAGAGGAAGTAATAGTCCTCTGTGAGTACGGTCAGTCCGCTTTCCCTTGCCGCAGCCGTCAATGGCAGCATCGCGGCAATCATACCGGCCGCAACCACAGCCAGCACGAACCGAGCCCATCGTCTCCGGCGATCGTGGTGTTTCATAAGCATCCCTCTTTCTGTGCGATTGCAAGCCATCTGCCTGCTTAGACAAAGAAACGATAGCACAGGCGGCGACGGCATTGCAATACGAATTTCCAAAGTGTCAATTGACTCTTTTGGAATTTTTCTGCGTTTTGCTCTTTCCTTTTGCGCTGAAATGCGGTATACTGGCGTCAAACGACTGTAACGGAGTAGTGCTTATGAAATTCAGCGAGAAATTGAATGCGTACATCGAACAGCTGTCCTGCTCGGCCAGGGAGCTTTGCCGCATATCCGGCATATCGCCGGCTTCTTTCAGCCGGTACAGAAACGGCGAGCGGGTGCCGGAGCGGGGAACACGACCCTTTGAGGCGCTGTGCCGTGCCATTGCGGAAGTTGCCGCCCGGAATGGGCTGACGGATGTCACCGCCGATGCGGTGAAGGAATCCTTTATGATCTGCGAGGATTTCAACGCCACCGACCGGGAGGTGCTGCGACAGAATTTTAACACGCTGGTTGCCGCGCTCAACATCAATCTGACCCGTCTGTGTCAGTCTACCAATTACGATCCCTCCGCCATTTTCCGCATTCGCAACGGCACGCGAAAGCCGGGCGATCCCGAGCAGTTTGCGGCGGCGATCGCCGCCTTTGTGGCGCGGGAGATGAGCACCGCCGCGGAGATATCGGCCGTCGCGGAGCTGATCGGCTGCGATGCCGACCCGCTGTGCGATCTGTCGGTGCGCTATGTGAAAATCAAAAGCTGGCTTCTGGAGCAGCCGGTGCAGATGCCGGGCAGCGACAGCGTTTCCAAGTTTCTGAGCAAGCTGGACGAGTTTGATCTGAACGAGTACATAAAGGTCATTAAGTTTGATGAGCTGAAGGTGCCGTCTCTGCCCTTTCAGCTCCCCTCCTCCAGAGCCTATTTCGGCATACAGGAGATGATGGAGAGCGAGCTGGATTTTCTCAAGGCGACGGTACTCTCCAAGTCCATGGCCCCCGTGACCATGTACAGCGATATGCCGATGCAGGAGATGGCCAGGGATCCGGAATTTCCGAAAAAGTGGATGTTCGGTATGGCCATGATGCTGAAAAAGGGACTGCACCTCAATCAGATTCATAATATCGACCGCTCCTTTGACGAGATGATGCTGGGGCTGGAGAGCTGGATCCCCATGTATATGACCGGGCAGATCTCCCCCTATTATTTCAAGAATGTACAGAACGGCGTTTTTCTGCACTTTCTGAAGGTCTCGGGCGCCGCCGCGCTGGCGGGCGAGGCCATTGCCGGCTGCCACGCCGACGGGAAATACTATCTCACTAAATCGAAACGGGAGATCGAATATTATCAGAAACGGGCGGACGATATGCTGGCCAACGCCTGTCCGCTGATGGAGATATACCGCAGCGAGCGGGGGAATGAGCTGAATACCTTCCTGCTGGCCGACGTGGGAAAGCCCGGCGGGCGGCGGAGCATTCTTTCCACGCTGCCGCTGTATACCGCCAGCCGCGCGCTTTTGGAGCGCATACTGGACCGGCACGGCGTGGACCCGGAGCAGCGGGAGACGATTCTCAAATATGCGGACGATCGGCGGCAGCGGGTGGCCGCCATTCTGGAGAATGAGAGTCTGGAGGATGAGCTTCCGATGATCGCCCCGGAGGAATTCAGCGCCGCGCCCCCGGTGCTGGAGCTGTCGGGCATTTTCTGCGAGACGGACATTTCGTACAGCGAGGAGGAATACCGGGCGCATCTGGAGGAGACCTACGCCTTTGCCGCGGAGCATCCCAATTACACGGTCAGACAAAGCGCGATGCACGCCTTCCGCAATCTGCAAATCCTCGTCCACGAGGATCAGTGGGTCATGGTGTCCAAGAGCAAGGCTCCCGCCATACATTTTGTCATCCGCCACCCGAAGCTGCGCGGCGCGATCGAGAACTTTATCCCGCCGGTCACGGAGACGGACGGACCGCCGGCCTGACCCCGTCGGCGGACGCCGCCGCCCCCCTGTAACGTGAGTCGGAGCCGGGTGCGACGGTATTCCTCCTGTCTCGCGCGAAAGCCGGGTATTTCCCGTTTTTTCGCCCCGGACGCCGGATTGACCCACGGATGAAATAATGTGAAAAGTATGAAAATACCTGTTGAAAATGCGGACAGGCTGTGCTATAATCATCTTAATAATAACAGGAATGGGGTAGTCTCCCTTGTTCCGGCGGGAGGACGATGCTATATGATGCAGATTGACGCCATGGTTCCGGAGACCAAAGTGGTCATTAAAGTTATCGGCGTTGGCGGCGGCGGCGGCAATGCCATCAACCGCATGATCCAGGCCGATGTGCGCGGTGTAGAATTTCTGGCTGTGAATACCGATGCGGCCGTGTTGGATATTTCGCAGGCTTCTCATAAGATTCAGATCGGAGAAAAGCTGACCCACGGACACGGAGCCGGCGGCAATCCCGAGCGCGGCCAGCGGGCCGCCGAGGAGAGCCGGGACGAGATCGTGACGGCGCTGCAGGGGGCGAATATGGTGTTTGTGACCGCCGGCATGGGCGGCGGCACCGGCACCGGCGCCGCGCCGGTGGTGGCGGAGATCGCCCGGGATATGGGCATCCTCACTGTGGGCATCGTGACGAAGCCCTTCTCCTTTGAGGGACGCCGCCGGATGGAGCAGGCCGAGGACGGCATCAAGACGCTCAAAGAGCACGTGGACAGTCTGGTGGTCATTCCCAATGACCGGATCAAGCTGGTCGCCACCGAAAAGCTGACCATGAAGAATGCGTTCCAGCTGGCGGACGATGTGCTGCGTCAGGGGGTGCAGAGCATCTCCGAGCTGATCCAGACGGCCGGCGATATCAATCTGGACTTTGCCGACGTGCTGACGGTGATGAAGGATGCGGGTTATGCCCATATGGGCGTGGGCCGTGCCGAGGGCAAGGATCGGGCGGAGGAGGCCGCCAGAGCGGCGGTGGACAGCCCCCTGCTGGAAACCACTATCGAGAACGCCCACGGCGTGCTCATTAACATCATGGCGCCGGAGGATCTGGACTTTGACGAGATGGAAAAGGCCACCAGCATCGTCAGCGATCTGGTCAGCCCGGATGCCACCATCATCTGGGGTTACAGCCTGAATGAGAAGATGGGCGACGCCATCAGCGTGACGGTGATCGCCACCGGTCTGACCGCCGACGAAAAGGACCGGCAGGAGGGCGGCCAGCGCATCATCCACGCCAAACGGGATGAGGACACCGGCGCGGGCGGCGCGCCCGCTCTCTCCTGGGAGGATGACGATTTGGAGGAGATCAACCGGATCTTCAGTCGCCGCAACGCGGAAACCGGCAATAACTGATTTCCCCGTTTGCCCCCTCATCCGGACGTTTCTCCCGGACGATAGTATGATAAGTACGATGAGCCCCGTCCCCGGCGCCGATGGTACCGGGGACGGGGCTTTGCATTCCGCCCGATGCCCTTTCAAGCAAAAGCAGCCCACACCGAAGAGAGCGCCGCAGGCTATTTGCCTGCGGCGCTCTTGTCGAAATTCCGTCTCTCCGCTCTGTCGGATCAGCGGCGTTTCCTACGACTCTCCGTTTTCGTGCGGTACATGGCTCCATCCGCCGCCCGGAGCAGCTGCTTCACATCCTCCACGCTGTTGCATACACCGTCGGCCACGCCGATGCTGACAGACAGACGGAATGGGTATGCCTGCTCGGCGTTTTTCTGCTCCAGCTGCCGCTGTATCTGCGCCGCCAGCCGTTCCATGGAATCGGGGCTGCATTCCCGGCTGACAACCAAAAATTCATCGCCGCCGTATCGGCACACAAAGGCATGGGGCAGCACCGCCTCACAGCCGTGCCGCACCGCATCCGCCACATCCAGCAGCGCTCGATCTCCCTCCAGATGTCCGTAGCGATCGTTCACCTGCTTGAAGCGGTCGATATCCAGCATCATCGCGCTCAGCGGCAAGGCGGCATTGTGCTGGATGTGACGCTCGTTATACCGCTCCAATCCATACCGGTTGTTTAGGCCGGTCAGCGGATCGGTGAGTATCTGGGCATTCTGCTCCATCACCGAAACCGTTACAATGGACAGCGTGATCCCCACCTGAAAACAGCTGACACCGTAATAGCACATCTGCACGGTCGCCGCCGCAGCCGGCGGGACGATGAAAAACAGCAGCGAGTGCAGCTTCCGCCATTTGTTCCGATTTTTTCTTTGCAGCAGCACACCCAGCGTGATCCCGGCGGTGATCAACAGATACGACCAGGATACCAGCCAGTGGATCCACACGCCGTCGCCCCGCACATACCGGTTGTCGGCATCCACGAAAAACAGGAAATGCGTCCACGGGTTCAGCAGCGTCACCACAGATATTCCTATGAGCGAAGTGGCGCAAAGCAACGGACCACGAATGTGCTTTTTCACGATCTTCAACCGGATCAGCACATATAGCAGCCACAGATAGCACACCACAGAGATCGCCTCATAATACAGCGTGTTGCTGACCATGATCAGCCTCCGCGCCCCAGAAAAAAAACGTCCCCGGCAGATACCGGCAACCATATCGGAGACGCACAGCAGGATCGACACCCACAGCATCAGACTGAACACGCGATTGTCCGCAGAGGAGCGGTCGCTACGGAAATACCTCTGCCGCGCAACCAGTGCCAACATGAAAATACAGATGAAATTGACTTCCACATAGTAGACGACTGTGATACGGATCACCCCCGCTGCTCTTTTCTTATAGGATTATACTACAGTCGCCGCGCCGTGGCAAGTCGTAACAGGTTTATTTTTCTATAAAAAACACAAACCCCCGTTGCGGGCATTCTGCCCGCAACGGGGTCGGCTCATTCGGCCAAAATCTTGCACATATCGTTGGAGAACGCCACCGGGTCCTCCACGCTCATGCCCTCGATGAGCAGCGCCTGCCCATACAACAGCGAGGTGTACAGCTTCAGCTGCTCCTCGTCCCCCTTGAGGGACAGCAGCTTCTGATAGATGGGATGGTTCTCGTTGATCTCCAGCACCCGCCGGGCGGACACTTTCTGGTCGCCGGGCTGGGCATTCAGTACCCGCTCCATCTCCAGCGAAATCTCCCCCTCGCTGGTGAGGCAAACCGGGTGGGTCTTCAGCCGCTTGGAGGCGCGCACCGCCGTCACTTTGCCGTCCAGCGCCGCCGTCATGGCGTCAAACAGGCTCTTTTGCTCCTCGGTGGGTTCGGTCTTTTCTTCCTCCGGGGCGTCAAAGCCCAGATCATCCGAGGATACGGAACGGAACTCTTTTTCCTCAAACTGATGCAGCATCTTGAGAGCAAATTCGTCCACATCTTGGGTCAGATACAGAATTTCATATCCCTTGTCCGCCACCGCCTCGGTCTGGGGCAGCGCCGCCGCCTTTTCCGGCGTTTCGCCGCAGGCATAATAGATATACTTCTGCTCCTCTTTCATCCGGGCGACATACTCTGCCAGCGAGGTCAGCTTATTCTCATGAGAGGAATGGAACAGCAGCAGATCCTGCAGCACCTCCCGATGGGTGCCGAAATCGGAATACAGCCCGTATTTCAGCTGCAACCCGAAATTGCCGAAGAATTTTTCATAGTTCTCCCGGTCGGTATTGAGCATCGCCAGCAGCTCAGAATGAATTTTCTTTTCCAGCCGCCCGGCGATGAGCTTCAGCTGCCGGTCGTGCTGCAACATCTCACGGGAAATGTTCAGCGACAGATCCTGCGAATCCACCAGCCCTTTGACAAAGCTGAAATAATCGGGCAGCAGATCCGGGCATTTATCCATGATCAGCACGCCGCTGGCGTACAGCTGCAAGCCCTTTTCGTATTCCCGGCTGTAATAATTGAAGGGGGCCCGCGCCGGAATGAACAGCAGCGCATTGTAAGTGGCGGAGCCTTCGGTGGAGGAATAGATCACCCGCGCCGGATCCTCATAGTCCATGAACTTTTCCTTATAGAAAGCGTTATATTCCTCCGGGGTGACTTCGCTCTTGGCCTTTTTCCACAGCGGTACCATGCTGTTGAGGGTCTCCATCTCGGTATAGGTCTCGTATTCGTTCTCGCTGCCCTCCTTGAGACGGCTCTTTTCCATCTCCATGCGGATGGGGTAGCGGATATAGTCGGAATACTTCTTCACCAGCTGCTGCAGTCGATGAGGCTCCAGAAACTCGTCGTAGTTTTCTTCCTCGGTGTTCGCTTTGATGTGCAGCTGAATTTCCGTGCCGCGGCCGTCCTTTTCGCCTGCCGTCACGGTGTAGCCGTCTGCCCCCTTGGAGCGCCACACCCACGCCTCGTCGCTGTCAAAGCGGCGAGAGGTCACGGTCACGCAGTCCGCCACCATAAAGGCGGCATAGAAGCCCACGCCGAACTGACCGATGATGTCCACATCGTCCTTCTGCTCGTTCTCTTTCTTGAAGGCCAGCGAGCCGCTCCTGGCGATGGTGCCCAGATTCTGCTCCAGCTCCTCCTTTGTCATGCCCACGCCGTTATCCGTCACGGTGAGGGTGCGGGTGTCCTTATCCACCGCCAGCCCGATGGACAGCTCATCCCGGCTCAGTCCGGTGATATCCCCGCTGAGCGAATGATAATACAGCTTGTCCAGCGCGTCGCTGGCGTTGGAGATCAGCTCCCGCAGGAAAATCTCCTTGTGGGTATAGATGGAATTGATCATTAAGTCCAGCAGCCGTTTGGATTCGGCCTTGAATTGTTTGGTTGCCATGATGCATCCCCCGATTGTCTGTGTAGTTTTAGCACTCGTATCTTCCGAGTGCTAATGTCAGTATAGCCCTCTCCGGACAAAAAAGCAACCCCTGAATATGAACATTTTGTAAAAAAGCGGTCACACATTCACCGGTCTGCCCCCAACCCAGGAGACCGTCTCCCGCTTTTCTGCAAATTTCTTTGAAAAAATGCAAAAAAGGGGTTGACAAATCCAAATTCCGGAGTATAATACACCGCATAAAGGCAAAGGCGTCTTGGAGTGTGACACTCCCGGACGCCCTTTTTCGTACATACACAACATATACCGTCAAAAATGCGAGGCAATGGCGTCTTGGATGAAAATTCAGGGGTCGTTGTCTCGCTTTTTAATTTGTCAAAAGGAGTGCTTGTGATGAAAACCGTATCGGAGTATTTTGGCAGTCTTGTGTTTGATGACCGGGTGATGAGGGCCACCCTATCCGCCAAGGTCTATAATTCCCTGAAGAAAACCATCGACCAGGGCGCCAGTCTGGATCCGGCTGTGGCGGATGCGGTGGCTACCGCCATGAGGGATTGGGCCATCGAAAAGGGCGCGACCCATTTCACCCACTGGTTCCAGCCGCTGACCGGCATCACCGCCGAGAAACACGACAGTTTCATCTCTCCCGCTCCGGACGGCCGGGTGATCATGGAGTTCTCCGGCAAGGAGCTGATCAAGGGGGAACCGGATGCCTCCTCCTTCCCCTCCGGCGGCTTGCGCGCCACCTTTGAGGCGCGGGGCTACACCGCCTGGGACCCCACCTCCTACGCGTTCATCAAGGATAAGACCCTGTGCATCCCCACAGCATTCTGCTCCTACGGCGGCGAGGCGCTGGACAAAAAGACCCCCTTGCTGCGCTCCATGCAGGCGCTCAACAAGCAGGCGCTGCGCATCCTGCGGCTGTTCGGCAACACCGACGTGAAATGCGTGCGCACCTCCGTGGGACCGGAGCAGGAGTATTTCCTGGTGGATAAAGCGATGTACGAAAAGCGCAAGGATCTGATGTTCACCGGGCGCACCCTGTTCGGCGCCAAACCTCCCAAGGGGCAGGAAATGGACGACCACTATTTCGGGGTCATCAAGCCCCGGGTTGCCGCCTATATGGCGGATCTGAACGAGGAGCTATGGAAGCTGGGCATCCTCGCCAAGACCGAGCATAACGAAGTCGCCCCCGCCCAGCATGAGCTGGCGCCCATCTACACCACCACCAACGTGGCCACCGACCACAACCAGCTGACCATGGAGATCATGCA
>ERZ808240.127-NODE-127-length-102413-cov-9.861994_pt1 | contig 102413 bp, 91 predicted proteins | sample MGYA00521084_ERZ808240 | MGnify/ENA primary metagenome ERZ808240 (study PRJEB31516, sample SAMN03275571) | gut metagenome | biome: mammalia-associated habitat; material: feces | host: Papio cynocephalus | place: Kenya | collected 2012-08-06 ...
AACTTTCGGGATTGCCCTCTGCAATAGTTGGTATTTTAAGTATACAATAAACATCGCTGCCTTCATGGACACTGTATTTCCGACCTCTCGGGGAATTGGAATATGAGGCATACGAATTGAAAAGCCGGAACGAGACGGTGGCACAGGAGTTTCAAAAGATAGCGCCGTATCATCTGAATAATCAGGAAATCAGAAACCGGTTGTATGCAGACGGACTGGACAGGCAGACTTTTATAGAAAGATTGGAGCATGTGGTAAAACCGTTTTATGAATCGGCGCAAATGGCAGGATTTAAGGAGTGGGTTTACGATGGCGGTAAAAGTATATAACAAGCTGGTAAGAGACAAAATTCCGGAGATTATTGAGGCGGACGGAAGAAGCTGCAAAACGGTAATTCTTTCAAAAGAAGAGTATCTGAAAATGGTGGATGCGAAGCTGGATGAAGAACTGGCAGAGTATCATAAGGATCAGAACATAGAAGAATTGGCGGATTTACTGGAAGTGCTTTTCGCTGCGGCCGCGGCAAGAGGATATTCGGCAGAAGAACTGGAAAAGGTGAGGGCATCCAAAGCCGAAGAAAGAGGCGCTTTCCAAAAAAGAATTTTGCTGAAAGAAGTAGAGTAAAGGCCGAGGACACTAAGGTGACAGGCATACAGTGTGGTAGATACAGAAATAACAGCCATAGCAGGAGGTAGTGCGATATGGTGAAAAATTCAAACATTACGCCCGACGACCGTCCGGCTCTATCCGAGGATGTGTTATCTCCGGATACCTACGGCGCGGAGCGTGTTTTCATAGAACATTTTGTTAATGATGATATGGTAGAGGATTTTCCGCTTATTGCACGGGATTTTTATATGCATGAGTATATGAATTTGTCCCAGTATGAGAGTGTGGAGTATCTGGATATTGATTCCGGAGAAGATTGGCCGGAACTTATGTTTATCCGTTTTACCATGAATCTGATGCTGAATGCGGTAAATAGCGGAAGCGGATATGCGAAGGCTTTGTTTTTGTATTTACATAAGACTTATTACAAGAAGGAATATAAGACCCTGAAGAAATTTAGCTCGATTTCATCGGGAGAACTAATTTCATTGGCGGAACCGCAAGAGGATAGCAGCCTCTCCTACTATGGCAATCTGGCAAGAATACTTTGTATATCCAAAATGTACGGAATAATCATAAAGCCAGATTGCGGATATATTTATGCCATGTTGAATGAATTCAGTGACAGACTGGATGAACATGAGCCATTCTCTTTTACGGAAGCTACCGGCAATATTTTTCAGGAGTCTGAGAAAGCGATAGAGCAAAAATATGAGTTGAAGAAGCTTTATTCTGCTGATTGTAAGGCATCCAAATTTCTGGGAAATGCTCTCAGGTGGCTGGGTTACAGTCCGGATTTCGCAGATCTCTGTGACGAAAACGACATGGGAATAGAAAGGCGTCTTGCCACCACTCTTTCAATATTAAAAAAGACATATCCAAACAGAGAATATACAGTAGAGGAATTGGCTGTGTATGGTGTTCTGTTGCATACGGCAAGTGCTCTTACCTGTTGTATGGATAAAATGTCGGAAATATTAAAAATACTTGCTTATGGCGAGGACGGAACGTATTATTATGAGGATTTTCCTTCAAAGTTCCATCCGGAAGAGATATCTGTTAAAAGTTTACCGAAGAAAAGTGCAGATATGCCCTGTAGAATGGAAAAACCATCGGATGACAATAAGATAAAGGCAGCTACGGATAAAGGGGCGGTATTTATGGAAGAGATAACCACTTTACGGCGTAAGGTGCATCGGCTGGAAAATGAAAATAACAATCTTCGTACAGAGGTTGCGGGAAAAAGAAAAGCTGAGGAGGATGCAAAAATCTGCAGAGAACAGTCGGAGGAAATGAACCGTGAATTGTCGGTACTTAGGGATTATGTTTATAATCTGACGGAAGAAGACAGCCCGGAGGCAAATATTCCGATGGAGAGGATGAAAGAAATCCTTGCAGAAAAGCATATTGTGATCATCGGCGGTCATTCCAACTGGGTTTCAAAGATGAAGAAAGAATTTCCCCGGTGGGTATTTGTAAATCCGGAAGCCGGTGGGTCTACAGACACAAATATTGTTGATAAGGCTGATTATGTATACTTTTTCACCGATACAATCAGTCATTCCAAGTACTACCGGTTTATGAACGTGGTACGTGAACATAAGGTGGATTTCGGATATATTCACGGCGTGAATATTGAAAAAAACATTCAAAAAATATACAGAGATTTTGAGGAGGAGTAGGTGCATGGCAACGGACAATTTCGTAATAATTAAGCTGCTTAAGGAGTACAGCGAAAGCCCAAAGAGTTACCAAGATCTGATAATAGAATTTCTTCAAGAAGGGAAAACACCGGAGGAGATTCTGGATTTAATAGAGAGCTTCTTTTAGCCGGTTTGCATAAGTAAATCATTGAAAAAATATTGAAAAAATATTTCCAAAAAATTTTTCAAAAGGTATTGACAATTTAGAAGTCTTTATGTAAAATAACCAATGTTGTGACGCAAAGATTTTATTTGCCCAGATAGCTCAGTTGGTAGAGCAGAGGACTGAAAATCCTCGTGTCACTGGTTCGATTCCGGTTCTGGGCACTTACATGTGCGGGTGTAGTTCAATGGTAGAACACCAGCCTTCCAAGCTGGATACGTGGGTTCGATTCCCATCACCCGCTTGAAATTCTTAATACATGAGAATTTCATAACAATTAATTTCATACCTTCTTGTAATGCAGGATTTTCCTGTATTTCATATGCGCGAGTGGCTCAGCGGTGGAGCACCTCCTTGCCAAGGAGGGGGTCGCGGGTTCGATTCCCGTCTCGCGCTTCCTCTGTTATCTATCCGGCTTGCTTAGTCGGATTTTTTTATTGCAAACTATAATTATTCAAAGCATATCATTTATCTGATTTCCGGTCAACAAATTTCCACCAGGTTAAGAAAGTTATATTAACAAAGCTAAACCAATAATTCTACACCAATAAAGTTCCTCAATAATGTTAAATAATGTTAAAGCAACGCCGCAGAAACCAAGATATTCTTGCAAATATTGTCAGTTTTTGGTAGGATAAAGGAGTGCATTTGGCAAATAACATTATGCCGAATGATAACAAAAATAATATTAAGTCAAAGGGGATTGGATTATGGAAGCAAGTTCATTGGAAGGTTTTTTAACTTATTTAATTCAGCAGGGAGATTATTCGGAAGGAACGCTCATTATCTTTACATTGCTGATATTCCTGATTAAGATTTTGCTGTTCTATGTGATTGTGAAATTAGCGGTATATCATGGTATGACGAAAGCCATTAAACAGAACTTAAATCCGCGAATGAGCGCTGTGATTGAAAATCAGGATAAAATTTTCAAGTCCATGAACGGATATGGCGCGGTTAATTATCATAACGATGCGAACAACAATGTTCCGAGAGGACAGTTTCCGTACAATAACATCAATAACGGTGTAAATTCTACCGGTGTCAACGGAAATAACATGGGTTAAAAACAGGTAAGTTAATACCGAAAGAAAAAGAGTCTTGCGAAAACAAATAGGGTTTTGCAAGGCTCTTTGCATATATTCAAAAAGTATTGGAAGAAAACAGGAAATGCCACATTCCCTACACATCCATCCCGTATTTCTTCAAATCCACTTTTCCGTCCACAACTTCGATGCCGTCGGCCTCTAAAAGCTTTGCCTGTCTGCCGGCGCCGCCGAAAGCAAATTCGCCGGACAACTCTCCCTTGGAATTGACCACCCGGTAGCAGGGAACGTTGTCGGGGTCCGGGTTATGGTGCAGGGCGTTGCCGACGGCACGCGCCATACGACTGTTTCCGGCTAAAGCGGCAATCTGACCGTAGGTGGCAACCTTTCCCCTGGGAATTTTCTTCACGGCTTCGTAAATACGCATGGTGGTGGTATTGGCGGTCAGGTCGTAACTCTCCGCAATCATGCGGCGGATTTCCTCATCGGGAACGGTGCCGTCCAGAATAATGGTATTCCAGTGCTCCTTGTTCTGATGCCAGCCTGCGATGACGGACGGATAGGCACTTCGCCAGAAATCCCGCCATTCGTGAGAAACCTTCACATTCAAATTAAGAAAGCCGTCTCTTTCATAGGTCCAGAGAAACGCCTTTTTACTGCCCTCTACCCGAACAAGCTGCCAGTTGGGGTCATGAAAGGGGGCATCCTGATAGGTGCCCGGAAAGGACAATCCATAGCTTAAAGCTTCTTCTCTTGTCGTCATAATCTGGCTCCTTTTTTAGCCTGTAAATAAGAATTTCAATGAATAAAGTCATTATATTATAGATAGCAAAAGTGTGCCAGTATTTTAAGAAATTCTATACTATGCTATAATAAATTCATTCAACCATACGGAAGTGCTCATACAGAAAAGGAAAAAACTCAAACAGAAAGAACTCAAACAGAAAATATTCAAACAGAAAGCATTCAAACAGAAAGGCGGCGGAACATGAAAATAGCACTAATTTCGGATACCCACGGCGTATGCCGGGAGGAACTTCTGACACAGATTAAGAAATGTGATTACCTCATTCATGTGGGGGATTTTGACAGGGAACATGTGTATAACACCCTGCAGGAGCTGGGCGTGCCCATGTATGCGGTCCGTGGAAACTGTGACAGAGGCGAATGGGCAACTTACCTGCATGAATTTTTAGCGGTTCCCATAGGCGGAAAGATGTTTTATCTGGTGCACAATCAGATGGATCTGCCCTACGATGTAACGGATGCGGATTTTATTGTTTACGGACACACGCATGTGTTTGCACATATGGAAAGGCACGGCAAGGTCTACATCAATCCCGGCACGGCGGGGCAGGACAGGGGCGACGGAAAAAGCATGGCAATCCTGACATTAGAAGATGGAAAGTACCGCCTGGAGCGGATTTACCTGTAAAAAACACTTGAAACAAACAGACTGCCTGAAAAGGCTTTCCCATAGGAATGCCCGGGAAAATGGCAGCCTGCGGCTAAGCAAATGTGCCTTTCCTTTTCAACCGGAAGTAATAGGCAAAGCCCACGATATCCGCAATGGCCCAGCCGATGGGAATAGCTGCCCAGATGCCGGTTTCTCCAAAGGGAGCGGACAAAATATAGGCCAGTACGACACGGAGGCCTAAGGAGATGACCGTCAGTATAACAGACATGCCGGGACGGTTGACGGCGCGGTAGAATCCGTACAGTAAAAACAGGCAGCCGATGCCCAGGTAGAAAAATCCTTCCACGCGCAGATAACGGACTCCGGCGGCGAGGACGGCGGTTTCTTCCGCTTTAACAAAGATGCGCATGAGCGGATGGGCAAACAGGCAGACCAGTAAGGACAACACACAGGAAAAGGCGGCGCTTACCAGTACGGCTTTTTGAAATCCTTTGCGAAGCCGTCCGGTTTCTCCGGCACCGTAATTCTGGGCTGTAAAGGTGGAAAAGGCATTGCCGAAATCCTGCACGGGCAGATAGGCAAAGGTATCGATTTTGACCCCGGCGGCAAAGGCAGCCATGATGACGGGACCGAAGCTGTCCACCAGACGCTGCACCAGAAGAATGCCGAAATTCATGGCGGACTGCTGGAGGCAGGTCATGAGGGAAAGACTGCAGATTTCCCGGATAATGCCATTGTCCCAACGGAAAGAAACGGGACGCAGGTCGGGGCATTTGAGGGTTACATACAAAAACAGTCCGATGCCCGCCACATACTGGGCAATCACGGTAGCGGCAGCGGCGCCTGCAATGCCGAAGGGCAGCACCATAACGAACAACAAATCCAGTCCGATGTTCAAAAAGGCGGAAATGCCGAGAAACCACAGCGGCGTCACGGAATTGCCGATGGCACGCAGCAGGCAGGAGAAAAAGTTATAGAAAAAGGTCGCCACAAGGCCTGCAAAAATAATCAGCAGATATTCGCGCATGGAGGCATACAGCTCCGGGGGTATCTGCAAAAAGGCAAGAATAAAATCGAGAAACAGGTATACCAGCACATTGATAAGCAGGGTAATGCCGAAAATCAGTAAAAAGGCATGCACCACGGCGCTGCGCAGGGCATCCATGTCCTTTTTCCCAAAATACATGGAAAACAGGGCGCCGGCACCCAGGGAAAGCCCTAAGAAAATAGAGGTTAAAAAGGTCATGAGGCTGTAGGCGGAACCAACTGCCGCCAGGGCATCTTTTCCCAACACCTGTCCCACAATCAGAGTGTCTGCAATATTATAAAACTGCAGGAGCAGGTTGCCGGCAATCATGGGCAGGGCAAACAGAAGCAGTCCCTTTGTAATGTTTCCTTTTGTCATATCACGGTACATGTTTTCCTCTTTTCCGAAGTAAGGCATATCATGAAGTATAATATAGAAAAGTTAAAAAGGCAAACATGCCGGTAAAAGTGCCCGGAAATTGCCATAAAACAGGTGATTTTCGCATGTTTTTCCTTGACAGAATTCCCTTGGTATTATACTGTTAAGGCAATATATTGTTTTGTATACAAAAGCAGTAAGACGATGGCGCGTTATGAGGGAAACGGAAAGACGGCGGACTGCTTTCAGACAGAAAAAAGGGAAAGGTTAAAATAAAAATATGGGTATCAGAATAGGAATCGATATCGGCAGCAGCACGACCAAAATTGTGGCATTTGAGCAGGAAAAAATGCTGGCTCCCATGGTGGTCAGGGCGGACAGCCAGGTGGCTTCCCTGTACGGCGCGTTTGGACGGTATCTTTATGAGAATAATCTGGAGCTTTCCGACGTGGATGGTGTATACATCACCGGCGTGGGAAGCAAGTATGTGGATAAACCGGTGTACGGACGCCCGACTTACAAAGTGGATGAGTTTGAAGCCACCGGCACGGGCGGTTATTATCTGACGGATAAAAAGGAAGTTATCGTGGTCAGCATGGGCACCGGCAGCTTTTTTGTAAAAGTAACGGAAACGGAAATGAAGCACTTAGGCGGTGTGGGCTTAGGCGGCGGTACCATCTGCGGCCTTTCCGCCATCACTCTCGGCACTTCTGATATTCATGAAATTTCTGCCCTGTCCCGTAAGGGCGATGTGGCAAAAATCGATTTGCGCGTAGGCGATTTGTCCAAGGAAAAACTGCCGGGATTGAATCTGGATGTTACGGCGTCCAACTTCGGCAAGGCGGACTCCCAGTCGAAGCCCGAGGATGTGGCAGCCGGCATTGTGCACATGGTAATTGAAAATATCTGCCAGACAGGCATATTAGCCTCCGCCAACACCGGTATTAAAGAGTACATACTCATAGGCGGTCTGACGAAATTCTTTGAATGCCGCCAGATTATAGAGGCGTTTAAAAATCTCTGGGATGTGGAAATCACTATTCCGGAGTATTCGGATTATGCCACGGCAATAGGTGCGGTCATCGCGGACAACGAGGCGCAGAAAATCGAGTAAAACAAAAAGTGGGGGAAGCTTTGAAAAGACGTTACAGAGTATTGACAGCAGTTCTGCTGGCGTTCATCATGATAAGTGCGGTAAGCGGATGCGGCATGGACGCAGATGCGACTTCCTATCAGATTTGGGAGCCGCTTGAGTCGAAGGACAACGCGGCAAACGGGGATGCGGATAAAAATTCCCCGGGGAATGCGGACGGCACACAGGGTGAAAATGCAGGGCAGGATGCGGACGGCAAGGGTGACACGGGACAACAGGGAGAAACCATTCCTGACGGGAATGTCACAATAACGATTTCCGCAGCGGGCGATGTGACGCTGGGAAATCACCAAAATCAGGAGTACGCATATTCTTTCCGGCAGAAATATGACGAAGAGGGTGATGCGTATTTCCTGGAAAATGTAAAGGATATCTTTGAGAATGATGACATGACTGTCGTAAATTTTGAAGGTACCTTAACCTATGCCGAAGAAAGAAGAGAAACTACTTATAATATGAAGGGTGACCCTTCGTACATTCAGATTTTGAAGGAAGGCAGTGTGGAGGCAGTGGGCTTTGCCAACAACCACTGCATGGATTATCTGCAAAAGGGTCATGACGATACGGTGGACTGCTTCAAGGAAGCGGGGCTTACCTATGCTTATGATGCGGTTACCGGCATTTATGAAACCAAGGGCATTAAAATCGGACTTGTAGCAGTCAATGAAGTGGAGCAGGGTGCTGCTGTGGAAAAAATTATCCAGAGCGACATAGACTCTTTGAAGGAACAGGGCGCGGACCTTATTATTGTCTGTTGTCACTGGGGAATTGAAAGCGAAACGCAGCCGGAGGATTACCAGATAGTCCTGGGGAGAAAATGCGTGGACTGGGGAGCGGATTTGGTGCTCGGCAGCCATCCCCATGTTCTGCAGGGCATAGAGGTGTATCAGGGCAAATTCATTGTCTACAGTCTGGCGAATTTCTGCTTCGGCGGAAACCGCAATCCCAAGGATAAGGACACCATGATTTTCCAGCAGCAGTTTACGTTTGTAGACGGCGTGAAGCAGGAAGATACCGTGGGAAGGGTCATTCCCTGCTCGGTTTCATCGGTGACGGGGCTTAATGATTTCCGGCCCACGCCGGCGGAGGGCGATGAATATACCCGCATTTTACAGAAAATACAGGACTATAGCAGCCCGTTTGGTGCGCATTTTGACACGGACGGCTGGTACGTGGCGCAATGACAGGAATTTGAAGGAAAACAGTATAGAATGAAAAGGCAGCAGAACAGCAAGAACCTGCATGAGAAGGAAAGGAAGAAGGTTACTATGAAAGAAACAGTTTTGGCAAAATTTGCAGAAGTATTTGGCAGCGCGGAGGACGCAAGAGTCTTTTTTGCACCGGGACGTGTGAATTTAATCGGGGAGCATACGGACTATAACGGCGGTCACGTTTTTCCCTGTGCGCTGACCATCGGTACTTACGGCGTTGTCCGTAGAAGAGAGGACAGAAAGCTTCGCTTTTATTCCATGAATTTTGAAAATCTGGGGGTTATCGAGTCTTCTCTGGATGATTTGAAGCCTTATAAGGAGGCGGACTGGACGAACTATCCCAAGGGTGTGATGTGGGCATTTGAAGAAAAAGGCATGAAAATCCCCGCAGGTATGGACATTTTACTGAACGGCAACATCCCCAACGGTTCCGGTCTTTCTTCTTCCGCTTCCGTGGAAGTGCTGACGGGTGCCATTTTGCGTGCGTTGTTTGGTTTTGAAGTAAGCAATCAGGATTTGGCTTTAATCGGTCAGTTCTCCGAAAATAAATTCAACGGTGTCAACTGCGGCATCATGGACCAGTTCGCCATTGCCATGGGTAAAAAGGGTCATGCCATTTTCTTGGACACGGCGGATTTATCCTATGAATACGCGCCGGTTGCACTGGAGAATGCCAGAATTGTAATTGCCTGCTCCAACAAGAAGCGCGGTCTGGGCGACTCCAAGTACAACGAACGAAGAAGCGAGTGCGAAGAAGCGCTGGCAGACATTCAGAAGCATATGGACATTAAATCCCTCGGTGATTTGACCGAAGAGCAGTTTGAAGAAGCGAAGAAATACATTACCCGTGAGGTCTGTGTCAGACGTGCCAGACATGCGGTTACGGAAAACCAGCGTACCGTAAAAGCGGTTGCGGCTCTGAAGGCAAATGACATTGCCCTTTTCGGCAAACTGATGAATGCTTCCCACGACTCTCTGCGCGATGATTACGAAGTGACCGGCATCGAACTGGACACTTTGGTGGAAGAAGCCAGAAAAATTGACGGTGTTGTCGGTTCTCGTATGACGGGTGCCGGTTTCGGCGGCTGTACGGTCAGCATTGTGAAAAATGATGCCATTGATAAGTTTAAGGAAGAAGTCGGCAAGGCGTATGCGGACAAAATCGGCTATGCGGCAGACTTTTATGTAGTGGAAATCGGCGACGGTCCGGTGGAACTGTAAGGAGGATGTGGATTTTATTATGATACAGAATGCAATCAGACGGCTGGTGCAGTATGGACTGCAGACCGGCCTTGTAGAAAAAGAGGATGAAATTTATACAACAAACAGGCTTATTGAGCTGTTCGGGCTGGATAGCCCGGAGGCTGACGGAGAGCAGGCAGACGGAGCAGTACAAAGCCAGACCAAAACTGCTGATGAAGCTTGCCACGGACATGCCTGCACCGCCGGAGAAACGTCCCAGGCACAGGCTGATGAGACCGGCAACTTAGAGGAAATCTTAAAAGAGATGTTGGATTATGCGGCTGAAAAAGGAATGCTTGCGGCAGACAGTGTGGTATACCGGGATTTGTTTGATACGAAAATCATGGGTCTTCTGATGCCGCGACCCAGCGAAGTCATCAAGAAATTCTACGATTTATACAAAGAGGTTTCTCCCGAAGCGGCTACGGATTATTACTATAATTTAAGCAGAAATTCCGACTACATCCGCCGCTACCGGATTGCAAGGGATAAAAAATGGGTGGCGCCTACCGAATACGGTGATTTGGATATTACCATCAATTTATCCAAACCGGAAAAAGACCCCAAGGCCATTGCGGCAGCGAAAAATGCGCCCCAGTCAGGCTATCCGAAGTGCCTGCTCTGCAAGGAAAACGAAGGCTATGCAGGCAGGGTAAACCATCCCGCGCGCCAGAACCACCGCATTATTCCGGTGACTATCAACGGTTCTCAGTGGGGCTTTCAGTATTCTCCTTATGTATATTACAACGAGCACTGCATCGTTTTTAATTCCAAGCATGTGCCCATGAAAATCGAGTATGCCACCTTCTGTAAGCTGTTTGATTTTGTAAAGCAGTTCCCGCATTATTTTGTGGGTTCCAATGCGGATTTGCCGATTGTGGGCGGTTCCATTTTAAGCCACGACCATTTCCAGGGCGGTCACTACGAATTTGCCATGGCGAAGGCACCGGTGGAGGAAACCTTCCGGGCAGCGGGCTTTGAAGACGTGGAAGCAGGCATTGTGAAGTGGCCCATGTCCGTTATCCGTCTGAGCGGCACCGATACGGACAGAATTATTGCGCTGGCGGATAAAATTCTGGCAGGCTGGAGAGGCTATACGGACGAAGAAGCCTTTATTTATGCGGAAACGGACGGCGAACCGCACAACACCATTACCCCCATTGCCAGAAAGCGCGGGGATAAATACGAATTGGATTTGGTTCTCCGCAACAACATCACCACGGAAGAACATCCGCTGGGTGTTTATCATCCTCATGCCAAGCTGCACCATATCAAGAAAGAAAATATCGGTCTGATTGAGGTTATGGGTCTGGCGGTTCTGCCTGCCCGGTTGAAGCAGGAGCTGGCAGACTTAAAGGAAGCCATTCTTGCCGGCGAAGATTTGCGGGCATCGGAAGAGCTTTGCAAGCATGCGGACTGGGTGGATGAATTTTTACCCAAGTACACCGTAACGGCGGACAACATCGAGGGCATTCTGGAAAAAGAAGTGGGCCTTGTGTTTGCCGAAGTTCTTACGGATGCCGGTGTTTACAAGCGTACGCCCGAGGGCAGAAAGGCATTCCACAGATTTCTTGCTACACTGGAGTAATTATGTTAAAGCAATTTACAAAATATGTTCTGCAAAGTGTTGCCGGAATGGTGGGCATTTCTGTCTACATTCTGGCAGACACTTTTTTTATCTCCCTGCATTCGGGAGCGAACGGACTGGCTGTCTTAAATCTGATTTTGCCGGTGTTCGGATTGATTTATGCCATTGGCGCCATGATTGGCATCGGTTCGGCGACACGGTACCGCATCAGCAAAGCGAAGGGCGAGCCGGTGGATTTTTATTTTACACAGTCCGTTTTATTCAGTGTGCTGTGCAGCATTCCGTTTATCCTTATCGGCATTTTTCTGCCGGAAAATCTGCTGCAGCTTCTGGGCGGCGATGCGACACTGACGGCACTGGGCAGGGATTATCTGCGCATTATTCTGATTGCATCCCCTTTTTTCATGACGAATTACACATTTACGGCTTTTACACGGAACGACCATGCACCGGCAACAGCCATGTTTGGCTCCGTTGCGGGAAGTCTGTTTAACATTGTGTTTGACTACGTGTTTATGTTTCCCATGGGACTGGGAATGACGGGTGCGGCGCTGGCGACGGCGGTGTGTCCGGCGGTCACCATGTCCATATGCTGCACGCATCTTTTCGGTAAGAACAATCATGTGGAATTCCGGTTCCGCAGACTTTCCCTACGGCATCTGTTTTCCTGCTGTCAGCTCGGAATATCGGCTTTCGTGGGAGAAATTTCTTCGGCGGTTACCACCATCGTATTCAATATGCTGATTTTGTCCATTGCCGGCAATATCGGTGTGGCGGCGTATGGCGTAATTGCCAATATTTCCATCGTGGCAATGTCCATTTTTAATGGTCTGGCGCAGGGCGCCCAGCCTTTAATCAGCGAATGTTACGGAAAAGGCGATACGGCGCATGTGAAAAAACTTCTGAAATGGAGTCTGCTTACCTGCCTTGCCACGGAAATTATCATTGTGGGTGCTATATTTTTAGCCACCAATCCCCTGATTTCCCTGTTCAACAGCGAACAGAGCGCAGAGCTTGCCCGGTATGCGGATGACGGCATCCGTCTGTATTTTCTCGGTTACCTGGTGGCGGGCATCAACATTGTGCTGGTGGCTTATTTTTCTGCCGTGGACAAACCAAAGCCTGCCATCACGGGCTCCCTGCTCCGCGGGGTTGTGGCGATTATCTTTTTTGCCATTCTGCTTTCCGCCCTGTTTGGCATGACAGGCATCTGGCTTTCCTTCCCCTGTGCCGAGGTACTGACGTTTGCAGTGGTACTGGTATTGTCGCGGGTGAAGTGACAGTGTATGCTGAATGCTGTATGAAGAGTCCGTATGTATTCTGGTTGCTCTGCGTGAAGTAGCAGTGTGTGTTTGACTGTTACCCGGTGATATGAAACTTCTGTCATAATGCTGCATATAGTAGTATAACTTATCCTTTGGAGTGTACTATGGCTTTTTGCAGAACAGTAATTCATATCATACAGCCGGGCGACTCTTTTTATAAACTGGCGCAGAAGTACCGGACTACGGTGCCGGATATTATGATGCGCAATCCCGGCGTCAATCCTTATAATTTGCAGGTGGGAGGAAAACTGTATATCTGTTCCGGTGTGGGACAGAACGACATGCAGGAGGAAGAACTGAAGCTGAACAACGAAATGCGGCAAAGCTGGCTGCAGCATATTTACTGGGAACTCATATTCCAGTCGGCGTTCTTGAATGACCTTCCCGGCAAGAGTGCTGTGGAAGAAAGACTGCTGCAGACGGCGGAGGATATCGCTTCCGTCTTTGCTCCTTTTTATTCGGAGAATAAAATCTCCAAACTGACGGACCTTTTAAAGGAGCATATTGAGATTGCGGGAAAAATCCTGCAGGCGATGAAGGACGGCGATGCTGCGGAAGAAGAAAAGCAGGATGCTTTGTGGCGTGACAATGCTGCCGAGCTGGCTAAGTTCTGGTCGGACAATAATTCCGAGTATGATTACGGCGAACTGACCATGTATCTGAACCGGCACCTCGATATGATTAAAAATATCATGGAGGCGGAGCTGTCCGGTGATTATAACGAAGTTATCCGGCTGTTTGCCGAGCAGGAAAACCAGACCATGGAGCTGGCGGATTACCTGACGGAGGGTCTGATACAGAAGTTTTTGTAGAAATATTGTTTCATTTGGATAGGAAGCGGAGACTGCGGGGAGCCTTCGCTTCTTTTCTTTTGGTCTTTGCACCCACATAAAATTATGCTAAACTGAAAACAGATTGTGTATAAAACGAAATGTGTAATAGAAAGTGGGCAAAAGCGGCAAGGGAAGAAGTGATGAAATGAAATTTTTACTGGTGGCAGTGAATGCCAAATATATTCATTCCAATCCGGCGGTTTACAGCCTGAAAAGGTTTGCCGGGGAATACACGGATGCGGTGGAGATTGCGGAATACACCATCAACAACCGCATGGAGGACATTTTAGAGGATATTTACCGCAGAAAGCCGGATGTTATCGGCTTTTCCTGCTATATCTGGAACATCGGCATGGTCGAAAAACTGATGGGCGAGCTGCACAAGCTTCTGCCCGGACTGCCGGTGTTTTTAGGCGGACCGGAGGTCACGTATGACGCGGACAAGCTTTTGCGGAAATACTCGTATCTCACCGGCATTTTTATCGGCGAAGGCGAGGCGACCTTTGCCCAGGTGGTGAAGTATTATGTGAAGAATGCACAGGCAGCAGGCGAGGAAATGCCTCCGGGAAAGCAGAGTGCAGCAGGGGAAGAAGCAAATGTGCCGGATGAAGAGCCGGAGTCCCTTGAGGATATTCCGGGTCTTATGTTAAGAAGCGGTATGACACCGGCGAGGGAACCTCTCAACCTGACGGATGTGCCGTTTTTGTACGATGATATGGCGCCCTTTACCAACCGGATTATTTACTATGAAACCCAGCGCGGCTGTCCGTTCCGCTGCAGCTACTGTCTGTCATCCATTGATAAAACCGTGCGTTTCCGGGACATTGAGGTGGTAAAGAAGGAGCTTGCTTTTTTCCTGGAGAAAAAGGTAAAGCAGGTGAAATTTGTGGACAGAACCTTTAACTGCAGCCACGACCATGCCATGGCAATCTGGCATTATCTGTATGAACATGACAATGGCGTCACTAACTTTCATTTTGAGATTGCGGGAGATATTCTTCGGGAGGATGAGATTGCACTGGTGGCAAAAATGCGTCCCGGTCTGGTACAGTTTGAAATCGGCGTGCAGTCCACAAACACTGACACCCTGCGGGAAATTCGCCGTGTGATGGATATTGAAAAACTGAAACAGGTGGTGGCTGTCTTAAAAGCAGCGCATAATGTGCACATTCATCTGGATTTGATAGCGGGTCTTCCCTATGAAAATTATGACAGCTTTGCCCGTTCCTTTGATGACGTGTATGCCATGGAGCCCGACCAGCTCCAGCTTGGCTTCCTAAAGGTGCTGAAAGGCTCCTATATGGCAGAGATGGCGGAAAGCTACGGTCTTGCCTATACCGATTACGCACCCTACGAGGTGTTGTATACCAACTGGCTCTCCTTTACGGAGGTCTGCCGGCTGAAACGAATAGAAGAAATGGTGGAAATCTACTACAACAGCGGGCAATTCGCACATAGCCTTCCGGTGATGATTGCGGATTTTGGAAAAGGAGCTTTCGCCTTTTATGAAGCACTGGTGGCTTTTTACGAGGAACAGGGCTTCTTTGTGGAAACGCCATCCCGGATTTACCGGTATCAGGCGCTGCTTTCCTTTGCAAAAACTATCAATCCGGAGCGTGAAGAATTGTATAAGGAACTGCTCATCTTTGATTTGTATGTGCGGGAAAACTTAAAGAGCCGGCCGGATTTTGCACCGGATTTACATGAACTGCAGCCTGCGATGCATGCTTTCTACAAAAAAGAAGAAACGGAAAGAAAGTATCTGCCGCATCTGCCGGGAATACCGGCACCCCAGTTGTCACGTATGACACATTTAGAGCCGTTTTCCTATTCTGTGTGGGCGACAGATGTGTCAGAAGTAAAGAAATTACCGGAGCAGGCATTCCTTTTATTTGATTATGACCACAGACATCCACTGACAAGGGAGGCAAAAGTACTATGGCTGGAAAACGTGTAACAGAAATTTTGGCGAGAATGGACGCCCATTACGGCACGGACTTCAGGTGTTCCTTGGACCATGAAAGTGCGTGGCAGCTTTTGATTGCCACCATGCTCAGCGCCCAGTGCACGGACGCCAGGGTGAATATAGTTACGAAGGATTTGTTTGTGAAATATCCTTCCGTGGAAGCCTTTGCGGCAGCAGACCTAAAGGAGCTGGAGCAGGACATCCATTCCACCGGTTTTTACCATAACAAGGCGAAAAATATCATCGCCTGCTGCAAGGACCTTATGGAGAAATACAACGGAGAAGTGCCCTCCGGCATTGACGAACTGACATCCCTGGCAGGTGTGGGGCGAAAGACCGCAAACGTTATCCGGGGAAACATTTTCCATGAGCCCAGTATCGTGGTGGACACCCATGTGAAGAGGATTTCCTTAAAGCTTGGCATTACGAAATCGGACGACCCCGTTAAGGCGGAGCAGGAGCTTATGAAGGTACTGCCCAAGGACCACTGGATTTTATACAACATCCAGCTTATCACCTTCGGCAGGGAAATCTGCAAGGCGCCGACGCCCAGGTGCGACGAGTGCTTCCTTACGGACCTGTGTCCTTCCTATAAACAAAAGAAAGCTGCCGGCAAGAGAAATGGATAAAATCAACGATTACCTGTGTGTGGATTTGGAAACCACAGGCTTAAACCCCAAAACAGACAAAATCATAGAAATCGGCGCCGTGAAGGTGCGCGACGGGAAAATAGCGGACACCTTTCAGGCGTTGATTAATCCCTGCAGACCTTTGGAGAAACGGATTACGGAGCTTACCGGCATTACAGATGACATGCTTTTTGACAAACCTGTCATAAATGAGGCGCTGCCGGATTTCCTGCGCTTTGCGGGAGAGGATATTCTGCTGGGACACAGTGTGCTTTTTGATTATTCTTTCTTAAAAAAAGCGGTGGTGAACAAAAAGGGAAGTTTTGAAAGGGAAGGCCTGGATACCCTGAAAATTGCCCGGGTGTATCTGACGGAGCTGCCCCACCGGAGCCTGCCTTATCTGTGTGAACATTTTGCAATTTCACACAAAGCGCACAGGGCGCTGGGGGATGCCATGGCAACGGTGGCTCTGTACGACAAGCTATGGGAACTTTTTTCCGAAAAAGAGGGGGCTGAGAAATATTTTCAGCCGCATAAACTCAATTATCAGGTAAAAAAAGATGCGCCGGCAACGGCGGCGCAAAAAGAAAGGTTATATAAACTGCTGGAGCGGCATAAAATTACGATAGAGTATTCGATTGAGCATCTGACCCGGAGTGAAGCCAGCCGCTATACGGACCAGATTCTTGCAAAGTACGGACGATGACCTTGCTGCTTAAGGAGGAAAGACCGGAAGCTTTTTCGATAAGGCTGTGTTTCCGGTCACTTTCGCCTTCTTCGTCGTACAAATCCGCCAGAAGAAAATAGGTGTGGCTTACATCGGTACCGATGGAAACGGCATATTCCAAAACTTGCAGGCATTCTTTTTTGGCCCCGCCCAGATACAGGGCTTCCGCCCATTTCTGCAGGGTGGAGACAAGCAGGGTGTAGTTCTGGTCGTACTCGGTAAGGCATGTGATGTTGGCGGTGCCGTAGGTGAGCTTTAAGTCCGTGTTGGTGTATCCGGTAAAGTTGACGATTTTCTGCGTGGACAGGCTCCATAAGATTTCCTTGCATTCTTCGGAGACGGTTTCGTTTGCTGCGGCATTAGCAGTGTTTGGGGCAGCTATGGCATCATCGGTGTTATGGACGGCTGCGGTATCATCGGCGTTTTGTGCAGATGCAGCATTTTCCGTGATGTGGCAGGCAAGCGGCAGCTCCTCTAACGGGATGGTAATATAAGGAAGATTGTCGAGCGATTTGCGTCTGGTGTGGTTCGCCTCTTCTTCCCGTTTCCAGAAGGCGTCCTTCATGTTCTTTTCCATTTTGGCATGGCGCTTATTCAAAAGGAAGATAAGCAGACAAAAACTGATTAAACTGGACAAAAATAACGTTTTCATATATAATATCCTTTCAGTAGAAAATAGTGCCTGCCGGATGAGCAGGTTGTGGAAAGGCATGGTAGTGTTATGTTTAATATCTACAGCAAGAAAACAAAAAAAGTAATTTCTGCCGTGATTATTATTTTCTTAATCATAGCGATGGTGCTTCCCATGGCACTTGGTATGTAGGCTGCCGCAGGAGCAGGCAGTGTGATTTGCCGCCATGTGCAGCATGTTCCGCAGCATTATGGTAGCATATTTTCCCGCAGATGACAATTACGGGAAGTTTTGAGGAGTAGAGGATATGGAAAAAATGGTTTCAAAAGCAATGCTGCTTTTGGGTACTGTCTTTTGTGCTTTTTCCTTTCTTACGGTAAACGTGGAGGCGAAGGGCGATGACACTCTGAAAAAGGGCGTCTATGCGGAAGAGATTTCTCTTGCCGGTATGACAGAAGAAGAAGCAGCGGAAGCAATCAATGCGTACGTGGATTCTTTGAAAGAAGTAGAAATCACACTTCTTGCGTCAGGCGATAATGAAGTGACGGTAACGGCGGGTGAGCTGGGGCTTTTCTGGAAAAATACCGACATTATCGAAGAGGCGAAGGAGCTCGGCATGCACGGCAATGTGGTGCAGCGCTACAAGGAGCTGAAAGATTTAGAGCATGAAAATAAGGTCTATCCCATCGAATTGGAATTCGATGTAACCGCCATCAATGATGTACTGGTAGAGAAGTGCAGCATTTTTGACCAGGAGGCCATTGACTATACACTGACCCGTGAAAACGGTGCTTTCAAGATTTCGGACGGACAGACAGGTTATCGACTGGATGTGGAAACTTCCATTGACGAAGTGTACGATTACATGACAACCGAGTGGGCAAGAGGAAACGGAACCATTGCCCTGACCATAGAAGAGGAGCAGCCCAGAGGAAATGAAGAAGAGCTTTCCTTAGTAAAAGATGTGCTGGGTACTTATACCACATCCTACAAGAGCTCCAATTCCAACAGAAGCGGCAACATTGCCAACGGCTGCCGTCTGATTAACGGCACCACCCTTTATCCCGGAGATGAATTTTCTACCTATCAGACAGTTTCTCCGTTCTCCGAAAGAAACGGTTACTATATGGCGGGTTCCTATCTGAACGGTAAGGTTGTTGACTCCCTCGGCGGCGGTATCTGCCAGGTTTCCACCACCCTTTACAATGCCGTTCTGTTATCCGAACTGGACGTGACGGAGCGTTACAACCACTCCATGATTGTCAGCTATGTAAGCCCTTCCGCAGATGCGGCGATTGCCGAGTCTTCCGGTAAGGATTTCAAATTTGTAAACAATACGGAGCATCCTATTTACATAGAGGGACATACAGAGGATAAGAAAATTACCTTTACTATTTACGGAGTGGAAACAAGACCCTCAAACCGTACGGTAGAGTATGAAAGCGAAGTATTGGAAACCATTAATCCCACATCCGATGCCCTTTATCCGGATGCGTCCTATCCTTTAGGCTACATCAGCGTGACAGGCGCCCATATCGGTTACAAGGCAAGACTCTGGAAAGTCGTAAAAGAAGACGGCGTACAGGTAAGCAGGGAAATCGTAAACAGCAGCAGCTACAAAATGGTTCCCAGAAGTGCGGTGGTTGGCGTTTCTACAGCGGATGCCAATGCTTATAACGAGATTATGGCAGCGTGCGGAACCGGCAGCATTGACCATGTGAAAAACGTGATTGCCATTCTTAATGCACAGCAGGCAGCGGCAACTCCGGCAACTCCCGCAGAATAAACATAAGAAGGTATTGTGTATGAAGGTCGGTAAAGTATCGGAAAGTGTTTTGAAACGTTCCGTCTTAAAGCAGATTACCAATCAGAATAGGGAAGTAAAAAATGGCGCAGGTATAGGGGAAGACTGCGCTGTTTTTGCGCAGAAAAACGGATACACGGTACAGTCCGTCCAGACCTTTTTTGTGACATCTCCGTCAGAAGTATATGTACCCATTATGAAAGCGGTAAACGGCATAGCCGTAAGGGGAGCTCATCCCGTGGCGGTGCTTCTGACACTTTTGCTTCCGGCGGATACGGAAGAAAGCTTTTTAAAAGAATTGATGAAAAAAGCCAATGAAGCGGCGGGCATTTTACATATTCAGATTGCGGGAGGTCACACGGAGGTGTCGGAAAACTGCAGCACACCTTATGTGACGGCGACCGCCATCGGCAGTGTGGAAGGAGAAGCCCTTTTTGAAAATCACATCCGCCCCGGTCAGGACATTGTTCTTACCAAGCAGGTAGGACTGGAAGGGGCGGGACTTTTAGCCACCCGTTATAAAGACAGATTAGCGGAGCGTTATCCGATTCATATGATAGAAAAAGCGCAGGCTTTCCTGCAGGAATTATCCGTTCTGCCGGAGGCCGCTACCGCCGTAAAGTCCAATGCGGGCGCCATGCATGATGTATCCGGCGGAGGCATTTTTGCCTCCCTCTGGGAACTGGCAGAGAGCGCCGGTGTTGGACTGGCCGTAGACCTGAAAGCAATACCCATCAGACAGGAGTGCGTGGAAGTATGCGAGTTTTTCGGCATAAGTCCTTATGAAATGCTCTCCGGCGGAAGCCTCCTCATTACCACTGACAGCGGTGAACACTTAGTCAGGGATTTGAAGGAAGCGGGGATTTTGGCAGCGGTAATCGGAAAGATAACGGATAACAACGACAGAGTTGTCATAAATCAGGAGGAAAAGCGTTTCTTAGACCGTCCTGTCTCAGATGAATTCAGCAAGATAAAAGGAGAAAACCTATGAGAGAAGAATTATTGCGTATTATAGAGAAAAACAGCCGCATGGATTTGAAGGAACTGGCGGTTATTTTAGGCGTGGAAGAAATGGATGTGGTAAATGAGCTGGCTGCGCTTGAAGCAGAGGGCATTATCTGCGGTTATCACACCATGATTAACTGGGAAAATACCGACATTGAAAAGGTAAATGCACTGATTGAGGTGCGCATCACTCCGCAGAGAGGTCAGGGCTTTGACAGCCTTGCCGAGAGAATTTACAAATATGCAGAAGTAAATTCCGTATATCTGATTTCCGGCGGTTATGACCTTTTGGTATCTCTGGAAGGAAAGACCCTGAAAGAGGTTTCCAATTTCGTTTCCGACAAGCTTGCCACATTGGACGGCGTGCTGAGCACCGCTACCCATTTTGTCTTAAAGAAATACAAGGACCACGGTACCATTTTAACCAGCAAATACGAAGATGAAAGAGAGTTGATTACGCCATGAGAGATCCATTATCCAAACAGGTCGTAGAGTTAAAACCCTCCGGAATTCGTAAATTTTTCGATATTGTCAGCGAAATGAAGGATGCCATTTCCCTGGGTGTGGGCGAGCCCGACTTTGCCACCCCCTGGCATATCCGCGACGAGGGTATTTATTCTCTGGAACAGGGCCATACCAAATATACTTCCAACGCAGGTCTTATGAAGCTGCGTGAGGAAATCTGTCATTATCTTTACCGGACACAGGGCATTCATTACCATCCGACCAAGGAAGTACTGATTACCGTGGGCGGCTCCGAAGCCATTGATATCGGCATCCGCGCCATGATAAATCCGGGCGAAGGGGAAGAAGTGCTTATTCCCCAGCCTTCTTACGTTTCTTACGAGCCCTGCACAATTTTGGCGGGCGGCAAGCCGGTTATTATTGATTTGAAGGCGGAAAACGAATTCCGCCTGACACCGGAGGAGCTGAAAGCAGCCATTACGCCCAAGACGAAGCTGTTAATTCTTCCTTTCCCCAACAACCCGACTGGGGCAATTATGGAAAAGAAGGACTTAGAGGCGATTGCCGATATTATTATTGAAAACGACATCTATGTCATGTCCGATGAAATTTACGGCGAACTGACCTACAAGGACAAGCATGTGTCCATTGCCAGTCTGCCCGGCATGAAGGAGAGAACCCTTCTTATCAATGGTTTCTCCAAGGCATATGCCATGACCGGCTGGAGACTCGGTTATGTGTGCGGTCCGCAGAATATTATCGAGCAGATGACGAAAATTCACCAGTTTGCGATTATGTGCGCACCCACCACGGCACAGTATGCCGCTATCGAAGCTCTGAAAAACGGCGACGAGGACATCGTGGAAATGCGTACCGCTTACAACCAGAGAAGACGTTTCCTGATGCATGCTTTCCGGGAAATGGGTCTGGAGTGCTTTGAGCCTTACGGCGCATTCTATGTATTCCCCTGTATCAAGGAGTTTGGCATGACCAGTGAGGAATTTGCCACCCGCTTCCTGGAGGAAGAAAAAGTGGCTGCGGTTCCGGGCGATGCGTTCGGCGCAAGCGGCGAGGGCTACCTGCGTATTTCCTACGCTTACTCACTGGAGAAGCTGAAAATGGCGATGGAACGCCTGGCGCATTTCATCACGAAGCTGCGCGAGGAGCAGGGGAGATAGAAAATGCACATTGTACTTCATCAGCCGGAAATTCCGGCGAATACAGGAAACATCGGCAGAACCTGTGTCGCAACAGGCACATCCCTGCACCTGATTGAGCCGCTCGGTTTTCATCTGGATGAGAAATCCATAAAGAGAGCGGGTATGGACTACTGGGAGCATCTGGATGTAACCCGCTATATGAATTATGAAGAATTTCTGGCAAAGCATCCCGATGTGAAAATCTGGATGGCTACCACCAAGGCGAAACATGTCTATACCGATGTGCAGTTTGGACCGGATGATTTTATCATGTTCGGCAAGGAGAGCGCCGGTATTCCCGAGGAAATCCTTGTGGACAACGAGGAAACCTGCATCCGTATTCCTATGCTGCCGGATATCCGTTCCCTGAATTTATCCAATTCCGTGGCGATTGTGTTGTACGAAGCCCTGCGCCAGAACCGATTTGCAGGCATGCAGACTGAAGGGGAGCTTCACCGCCTGCACTGGAACTCCTGATAACATAAGAGATGGCATCGTATTGTTTTACATTCATAAAAAATTAAGAAAAAGCTTTCCGGTTCTTTAAGAATTAGCAGTGGAAATCTGCTATACTGAACAACCGGAGGCTTTTTTTATGTTGGATGAGGGAAACGAAAGAGAAGAATTAAATTTAGACATGGCATTTGCACCGAGAACGCAGTCGGGGAATGCAAATCGGACAGGAAGAATGAAATCGGAGAATGCGCATTATGTCAGAAGAACAAAGCCTGAGACATGGCATAGAACCGGAGAGGTACAGTCGGAGAATGCATATTACGACAGAAGGACACAACCAGTGGAGGGGCATAGAACCGGAAAGTTGCAATCAGAGAATGAGCGTCATGCCGAAAGAATGACGTCAGGACAGGCAAAAAAGAATTCCCGTGAAAAGCGCAAGCAGGCAGAACAGGAATACCGAGCCAGAAGAAAACGGTCAGAAGATGAGCACAGCATAGACGGAGGGAGAACGGAAAGACAATATCGTGCCGGAAAGGTGCAACCGGATAACGAGCGGTATACAAAGACCGGGTACCGCAAGGTGCGCAGCAAAAAGCCGGGAAAAAGATTTTTCAGACTTCTGTTCGTCGAAGTATTTTTAATTCTGCTGGCGGCGGTTCTTATCATTTCGGTAATCCGCCTGCTTTCAAACGGAAAAGCAGCGCAGGCTGTGAAAAATCTGCAGAGACAGATTTCTGTTCTGGATTATAAGAACGTGGAAAAGCCGGAGTGGGAGGAAGTTTTTCTGACGCCAAACGAATACTCACGACCCGGAGAACGACTGCCGGAGGTCAACAGTATTTTCGTGCATTACACGGCAAACCGCAATACCAGCGCTGCGCAGAACCGAAGCTATTTTGAGTCCCTGAAAGACACACATGAAAGGTCAGCAAGCGCACATTTTATCATTGGTTATGACGGAGAAATTATTCAATGTATTCCGTTTGAGGAAATTGCCTATGCGGTGAAAACCAGAAACTACGACTCCATTTCCATTGAGTGCTGCTACAAGAGTGCGGACGGCAGTTTTACGAAAGAAACCTACGACTCCCTGATACATCTGCTGGCATATCTGGTGAAAAAATACGGACTTTCCACGGATGATATTCTGCGGCATTATGACTGCGGCGGCAAAAAATGTCCGCTTTATTATGTGGAGCATGAGGACGATTGGGAGCAGTTAAAAAGGGATGTGGAAAAACTCCTGAAATGATGTATAATAGAAAAGAAAATGCTTGCGGCATTTTATGCGGAAGCAGAAAAAATCTATTTGTCATTTATGAGGAGCATACACATGAAAAATATTTTATCCCCTTCTATTTTATCCGCAGATTTTGCAAAACTGGGTGAGCAGATTGTCTTGGTGGACAAGGCAGGCGCCCGGTATATACACATAGATGTAATGGATGGACTTTTTGTGCCATCCATTTCTTATGGTATGCCGGTGATTAAATCCATCCGTAAAACTACTGACAAAGTTTTTGACGTCCATCTGATGATTGTGGAACCGGAACGGTACATTCAGGAGTTTATCGATTGCGGTGCGGACCTGATTACTTTCCATTTGGAGGCAACCGAAAAGGCGGCGGAAATCATTGACGAAATTCATTGTCAGGGCAAGAAAGCCGGTATCTCCATTAAACCGGGCACGGATGTGGAAGCGGTTAGACCTTATCTTGGAACAGTGGATATGATTTTGGTTATGACCGTGGAGCCGGGCTTTGGCGGTCAGTCCTATATTGATTACTGCACGGACAAGGTAAAAGCAGTCCGCAAAATGGTGCAGGAAAGCGGCAGGGACATTGATATTGAAGTGGACGGCGGCATCAATTTAGACAATATCTCCATGGTGCTTGCAGCAGGAGCAAATGTGGCAGTGGCAGGTTCCGCCGTATTTAAGGGCGACATTGCAGGCAATGTAGAGGCTTTCCTGGCGAAGATGCGGTAGTGTAAGCTCAGTTTGACTCTATGAGAGGAAAAGCCTGTCAGAGTCAAAGAAAAAAGAGGAAGTCTTGATTTTGTTTTGACTCTGTAAACGGATAAGTCTATTAGGGTCAAAAGAAGAAATAAAATGCCGGAAAATCATTTGACCCAGAAAGAAAAAGATTTCATCAGAGTCAAAAGAAAGAAACGCAGCAATTTATTCTTGTTATAGACACAGGTAAACAAAGAACAGAGAATGAAGCACGAAGTAAAAAGAGAAGGAAACAGCAGAAAAACAGGGAGAAAATATGATAAGGGTTACGGTTTGGAACGAATACAAACATGAAAGAGAATATGAGGGCGTTCGAAAGGTTTATCCACAGGGCATTCATGGCTGCATTGCTTCTTTTTTAGAGAAGCAGGAGGATTTTCAGGTGCGGACGGCGACTTTTGATATGCCGGAGCATGGTCTGACGGAAGAGGTGCTTGCGGACACGGATGTGCTGATTTTCTGGAGTCATGCCCTGCAGGATGCCTTTTCGGATGAAGTGGCGGAAAGGGTGCAGAAGCATGTGCTCGCGGGAATGGGGCTGATTGCTCTGCATTCTGCACATTTTTCCAAAATTATGAAGCGGCTTCTGGGCACTTCCATGACCTTAAAATGGAAGCACGGAGAACAGGAAAATCTCTGGTGTCTTGCACCCACTCACCCCATAGCAGCAGGTATTCCGGAGAAAATTTTTCTGCCCGAAGAAGAAATGTACGGAGAATATTTTGATATTCCCAAGCCGGACGATGTGATTTTTGCGGGCTGGTTTTCCGGCGGACAGGTATTCCGCAGCGGCTGTACGTTTACAAGAGGGCTGGGAAAGATTTTTTATTTCCAGCCGGGTCATGAAGAATATCCGATTTACTATGTACCGGAAATTCAGCAGATTATCATAAATGCGGTGCGGTTTTGCACGCCTGCGGGAGTACGGAAGGAGCTTGCATGCGAGGAAGTGAAATAATCGGACTTTCGGTCTTTTTTGACCATATTTTACAGGCGGAAGAGCAGACCGGTAAACATATTCCGGAGCTGCTTGCAGAGGTGAAGAAAGCGGGCATTTCTGCTGTGGAAATTAACCGCACCTATCTCTTGGAACACCCGGAAACACTGGAAATGCTTGAGGCAGCAGGCTTGCAGGTGAGCTGCGTGTATGAATTTTATGCGCTGGAGCGGGGCAGGGAAACTGAAAAAGCCCGCAGACATATCGAAATTGCAAGAAAAGCGAAAGCCGGAAAAATACTGATTGTGCCCGGCTTTTTTTCAGTGGAAACGGAAGATTTTGTAAAGTGTGTTCCCGACAGACAGAAGGTATGGGACTATCTTTCTCACAGCGAAAAGGCATTGTGCATGGCGGACGGACTGCGGGAAATCGTAGAAATGGCAGGCAGCCGGAATGTTGCCGACACTCCAATCACCGTTGTGATAGAGGATTTCGATGACAGAAATTCACCCATTGCCTGCGTGAGCGGTATGCGGTGGTTTGCAGAGCAGGTACCGGGGCTTTGTTTTACTTTTGACACGGGCAATTTTATCATCCATGGGGAGGATATTTTTGCAGCATGGGAGGAACTTAAAAATAAGGTTGTGCATGTACACTGCAAGGACAGAAAAATAAGCGCAGAGCAGCTTTTGCAGGCGCATGAAAATGAAATCCCGGACATAAAGGAATGCTACCTGCCCTCAGCGGTAGGGGAAGGCTGCATCCCCATAAAGGAACTGGTTCATAAAATGAAAGAATATGGCTACCGGGGCTATCTTGCCATTGAACATTTTGATGCGGCGGACCAGGAAACGTACATGCAGAAATCCGCTGCAAACATGCAGGAATATTGCAGCTAAACCAGTGAGAATTCAGCAGATAAACCAGCGGGCGTATTGCAGATAGACCGGTATCGAAATCTATACAAAATAGTACATAATATCTGCAATTTAATCGGTTGCGGATTTACGGTTATCCACTTAAAATAAAATATCATAGCAACATAGAAGCCTTTTTCTGCGGCGGAGCGGGCTTCGGAACGGAGAAGATATGGAATTATTTACAAATCAATGGGAATTTGCAAAGACACCTTTTGGGACGGGGCTGGAGGAACTCTCTGCTTATGAGGATAAGTTTGAAAGAGTGGACCTTCCGCACGACTGGCTGATTTACGACACCTTAAATCTGTATGAAACATCCACCGGCTGGTACCGGAAGAAATTTACCGTGAAAAAAGATGCGGAAAAGGTATACAGCATCCGGTTTGACGGTGTGTATATGGATTCTAAAGTTTACATAAACGGAACTCTTTTAGGGGAGTGGAAATACGGTTATTCCACCTTTGAATTCGATATGACAAATCTCCTTAAGGACGGGGAAAATACGGTGATGGTGCGCATTGACCACCATGAGCCCAACTCCCGCTGGTATTCCGGCGCGGGTATTTTCCGTAACGTATGGTTCAAGGAAGCGCCCATCCTGCATCTGACCTCCGACGGCGTTTACATTGCCACGAAGAAATGCGGGGACGACTTCAAACTGGAAATTGAGGCAGAGGTGTCCGGCATTGCAAAAGCAGACAGTGAGGCTTCTGACCTGACCGCCAAGGTGGTTCTTTCCCAGGGCAAAATGACTGTGAAAACCTTTACCCTTACCTGGAATGCGGAAAAACAGCTTCTTATGGGCGATGCCATGATTGAAAAGCCCGCGCTGTGGGATGCCGAGCATCCGGTGCTTTACCATGTCAGCGTGGCATTGGAGAACGGAGATAAAGCAGAATATAACATCGGCTTCCGTGACTTTGTATTTGACCCGGAACAGGGCTTCGTGGCAAACGGCAAACGGGTAAAACTGCACGGTGTCTGCGAACATCACGATTTGGGCTGTCTGGGTGCGGCGTTCCATAAAAAAGCCATGGCGCGTAAGATTGCAACCTTGAAGAAAATGGGTGTCAACGCCATCCGTACTTCCCACAACATGCCGGCACCGGAGCTGATGGATTTGGCGGATACCATGGGTATGTATATTGTTTCGGAAGCATTCGATATGTGGATGGAGCCCAAGACCGAATACGACTACGCCAGATTTTTTGATGAATGGGCAGAAAAGGACGTGGCAAGCTGGATTCGCAGGGACAGAAACCATCCTTCCGTTATCATGTGGAGTATCGGTAACGAAATTCACGATACCCATGAGGCAGAAGGTGTGGGTCTGACGAAGAGACTGATGGGGGATGTGCTTGTTCATGACCCCAAGAAAAACGCAAGAGTTACTATCGGTTCCAATTATATGCCCTGGCAGGGCGCGCAGAACTGTGCGGATATTGTAAAACTGGCCGGCTACAACTACGGCGACAACCATTATGATGCACACCATAAAGAACATCCCGACTGGGTGATTTACGGAAGCGAAACTTCCTCCATCGTACAGAGCAGGGGCGTTTACCACTTCCCGCTTTCCCAGCCGATTTTAACGGAAGAAGACGAGCAGTGTTCTTCCCTTGGCAACAGCCGTCCGAGCTGGGCTGCCAAGACAGTGGAGCATTGTATTTCCGTAGACAGAGACAGGGATTTTGCGGCAGGACAGTTCTTGTGGACGGGCTTTGACTATATCGGCGAGCCCACCCCTTACAAGACCAAGAATTCTTATTTCGGTCTGATTGATACGGCAGGCTTCCCGAAGGATGTCTTCTATATGTATCAGGCAGAATGGACGGATTATAAAAAGCATCCCATGGTGCATGTGCTTCCTTACTGGGACTTCAACGAAGGACAGATGGTGGACGTGCGGGTATGCAGCAATGCGCCCAAGGTGGAGGTATTTGTCAATGAGAAATCCCTCGGCGTAAAAGAAATTGACCATGCGCACGGACAGGAATTGTTCCCCAGCTTCCAGGTGCCTTTCCACAAGGGAAGCCTGCGTGCGGTGGCTTATGACGAAAACGGCAACGTGGTGGCAGAGGATGTGCACAAATCCTTCGGCAACACTGCAGCAATCGAGGCTACACCGGAATTTGACCACATTCTGGCAGACGGTAAGGACCTTGCCTTCGTGGAAATTTCCGCCCGCGACGAGGACGGCAACCCGGTAGAAAACGCTATGGACTACGTGGAAGTGGAAGTTACCGGCGCCGGACGTCTGATTGGTCTGGACAACGGCGACAGCACGGACTACGACTCCTACAAGGGCACCCGCAGAAAGCTGTTCAACGGCAAGCTTTTAGCCATGATTGCGGCAAAGAACAAACCCGGCGAAATCCTTGTTACCGTAAAGCATTTGGGCGAGGCGGGCAAAATCGCACCTGCCATGATTACCCTTTATGCGGACGAGGCAGCGGAAAAAGCGGAAGCTCCCGTATGGGAAAATAAGAAGGTTCCTCTCATTACCGGCAGTGCGCTGGCAGCAGAGGGAGAACCCCTTGTGCCTGTAAGAAAGATTGAAATTGTGGCGGAAGAGGGTCAGACCTTTGATGAAAATAAAACGGAAATGGTAGTGAAGGCTTATCTGTATCCGGCGGATGTTTCCCGCAAGGAAGTAAGCTTTGTGGCAACCAACGATGCGGGCATTGTTTCCAATCTGGCAGAACTGGAAGAAATTCCCGTAAGCGAGGCGGAGCGTCTGGCTGAGTCCAATACTCACAGAGTTCTGGCTGCAAAATGCCGCATCAAGGCAAAGGGCGACGGTGCGTTCCGTTTGCGTGCCACTGTTAAAAACGGTACGGAAAACGTAAAGCTTTTGTCCCAGTTGGAATTCTCCATCAGCGGACTGGGTGAGGCTTACTTAAATCCCTATGAACTGATTGCCGGAGCACTTTATACCGACTCCAAGGGTGACATCGGCGGATTTTCCGAAAAGAGCGTGGCAACCGCGCAGGAAGGGGAAAGTGTTATTGTATACAGAGGACTGGACTTTGGAGAATTCGGTTCCGATGAAATTACGCTTCCTATTTTTGCCCAGAGCGGCGACCCTCATTACTTAAAGATTTACGAAGGCGTGCCCGGCGAAGAGGGCTGCGAATTAGTGGGTGACCTGGTATACCAGAAGCCCAGCACATGGGATGTATACAAGCCGGAGACCTATAAACTGAACCGCCGGTTAAAGGGCATCACCACCCTGACCCTCGTGGCAAACAACCAGCGTTACTTTATCAAGGGCTTTGTTTTCACAAAGCTTCAGAAAGCATTTGAAAAAATAGGAGCGTTGGAATACAATAACTTGTACGGAGATACCTACAAGGAGACCGCGGAAGCCGTGGAAGGCATCGGCAACAATGTTTCCATGGAATATGAAAATATGGATTTCGGAGAAGAAGGCGTAAAGGCAGTGACGGTTTGCGGTCGCACCCCTCTTTCTTCCAACACCATTCATATCCGTTTCTTCAAAGAAGACGGCAGCTCCGTAAATCAGATTGTGGAGTTCCCGCACAGTGAGGAATATACGGAAGTAACCTTCCCGCTTGAAAAAGTAACGGGCATGACCAAGGTCGGATTTATTTTCCTTCCCGGCTGCCAGTTTGACTTTAAGTGGTTCCGTTTTTCCTAAAGGTACATTTGCAGAAAAAAGGCAGGATAGATTTTGCCTGCGGATACTGCAATCCGGGACTTTCAGAAAGGCACGGACATGAAGTTATTTGTATACAGTTTAAGAGAGTTTGATGAAAAACGATTTTTCGAAAAATGGGGCAAGGAAATGCAGGTCGAGTATGCTTCGGTGGGGGACAAACCCACACCGGAGAATGCAAGACTGGCAGAAGGTTACGATGCCGTCAGCATTATTACCACCCCTGTGGACGAAGAAATTCTGACCATCTGGAAGGAATGCGGCGTAAAATGCGTTTCCACCCGTACGGTTGGCTTTGACCATGTGGACAGAAGGGCAGCGGGCAAACTGGGTATTACCGTTTGCAATGCCACTTATCCGCCCAACGGTGTAGCCAACTACACCATCATGCTGATGCTGATGTGCTGCCGGAAAATGAAGCCCATTATGATGCGTGCGGATGTGCAGGATTACACACTGCCCGGCAAAATCGGCGTGGAAATTTCCAATTCTACCGTGGGCGTTATCGGTACCGGCAAAATCGGCCGCACCGTGCTGGAGCATCTGAAAGGCTTTGGCTGTCGCCTGCTTGCGTTTGATTTGTACCCCTCCAAGGAAGTGGCAGAATACGCAGAGTACGTGGATTTGGACACTCTTTATAAGGAAAGTGACATTATTTCCCTGCATATGCCCTCCACGGCGGAAAACTTCCATATGATAAATGCGGACACCATTGCGAAAATGAAGGACGGCGTTATTATCATCAACACCGCCAGAGGCAATCTGATTGACTCCGAAGCCCTGATTAAGGGACTGGAGAGTGAAAAAATCGGGGCAGCGGGTCTGGATGTGATTGAAAATGAGTCCAACCTTTACTATTATGATTATGTGGGCAAACCCATGCACAACGAGGAACTGGCGGTACTGCGTTCCTTCCCCAATGTTATCGTAACGCCCCACACGGCATTTTACACCGAAGAAGCCATTGACTACATGGTGAAAAACAGTATTTTAGGCTGCCAGTATGCATTGGACGGCAAAGAAAATCCTTTTGATGTGTCCGATGCGGCGTTTTAGAAAAAAATAAAAAAATTATGACAAAATACACGGCTCCGTCGTTATATAAACAGGAGGAGGATTTCCCTATGTCAGGGGCTATGCAGTGTTCGGGTAAGGATTTTGAGGCTTTTTATGAGAGAAATTACAGCATGGTTTACCGGATTTCTTTTTTGTATATGAAAAGCAGTGCGGATGCGGAAGACTGCACCGAGGATGTTTTTGTAAAGGTTCTTACCGGCAATTTTACTTTCACGGACGAAGAACATGAGAAAAAGTGGCTGATGGTTACGACCATGAACTTATGCAAGGACAGACTGAAGCACTGGTGGAGAAAGAAAACGGAACCTATCGGCGACAGGGAGGATTTCCCGGATGAAAAAGCCGGTACCATGGATGAAACCCTCGAGATGGTCAAGAAATTACCCACCAAGTATAAGGATGTTATTTATCTGCATTACTATATGGATTACAAAACAGATGAAATAGCGGAATTACTGAAAAAACCTCCTTCCACTATCCGCAATCATTTGCGGGAGGCAAGAGAAGCTTTAAGAAAACAGATGGGAGGCTGAGTGTATGTCGAATACAGATAACAAAAATACAGAGAAAGAAAAAATTACCGAAGCCTTGCAGGGAATAGAACCTTCTGCGGATGCGAAGGAACGGATGTATGCAAATGTCTTAAAAAAAGCATCCGAACAGCAGACAGCACCCAAAAGCAGGCGAAAAATAACATATTATGTATTGCCGGCAGCAGCCTGTCTGTGTGTAATGGCAGTCGGACTGGTCGCTATGCAAAATTCTCAGCGTGCGGAACTGGATAATTCCCTTAACCAGGGATACACATCGGGACTTTTGGGAGAAACAGCACCGGACGGCAGTGCGGACAACGAAGGGGACTATGTGCTTGGCAGCAGTGCGGATAACGAAGGAAACTATGCACCGGGCAGCAGTACCGGACAGGAAAATGATGCTGCAGGTGGAATGACGATGATTGGTAATCCGATACAGGAAGTGGATGGTCCGGGCGATTTTGCTTCCATAGGTATAAGTATAGAGGCGCCGACGGACAGCTTAGAGGCAGAATATTTTCTGATAGACGGCAACCTTGCCAGTGTGGAATTTGTCTGGAAGGAACATGCGTATACTTACCGGGCATCCGAACAGAGCGGCGATTTCTCCGGCTTATACGGACAGGAGATTTCGGATGAGCAGATAGACAGCGAGCACGATGGTATTTTGACAGAGCTTTCCGATGGGGAAAGTACCTATTTTCGTGTTATCTGGACGGACGGGAAAGTTAATTACAGCTTGAGCAATATGGACAGTGCTGCAAAAGAAGAGGTGAAAGAGCTGGCTCTTTCCCTTATGAAGGAATAAAAATACGGGAAAAGTTCCCGAAAAAACAGTTGATTGAAAATGTCGAAAAAATTTTTAAAATTTTTCCGACATTTTTTTTGTCTCCGTCGTTATATAGACAGAAGAGGAAAAAACAGCGTACGGGTGGATTTCTTTTCTGAGAAAAAGGTATTTACGAAAAGGAGATAACATCATGAAAAAATTAGCAATTCTTTTATTAACGGCAGCTATGTCAGTAAGTATGGCAGCATGCGGTAAATCTGCACAGCAGAACAATTCTACAGAAACCAAGCAGGAGGAAACGTCTGACAATAACACATCAGGGGATGATAACATAAATGACGATGCAAAAGACAATACAGGCAGTGACACGAAAAATGACACAAGTGACGATACAAAAGACAATACCAACAGTGATGTGCAGAACCTGACAGCCTCCGATATTGAAAAACAGATTGCGGATGCCATTGGGGCAGACAATTATCTGTGTGATACGGAAATTGATGAGGATACCCTGCAGAATTTTTACGGACTGGATATTACGCAGATAGAGGATTACGCCGCAAAACAGAATTCCATCAGCAGTGTCAATCCGGATACCGTTATTATTCTGAAAGTAAAGGATGGCTATGCCGATACCGCCGTTGAAAAACTTAACACTTCTTATGCCCAGATGGTGGATTATATCAGATTGTATCCGTTTGGTACCGCCAAGGTATTGCAGGCAAAAATTTACGCAAGTGACAACTATGTTATGTATGTGATAGCAGGAGAAAGCTACGACGGAGAAGATACGGAGGAAGAAAACAAGCTCGCAGCTTCCGAATATGAAAAGATTGATACGGTAATCAAAAATGTATTCGGAACTGTTCCCGAGAACCGTGCGATTGTACCGGAGGCTGAGTAAATATGCTTTTCAGCAGCATTACTTTTTTGTTTTATTTTTTACCGGCGGTGCTCTTACTTTATTTTCTGACACCGCCGTCAGGAAGAAATGTTGTGCTTTTTATAAGCAGTCTGCTGTTTTATGCATGGGGCGAGCCGGTGTATGTCGTCCTGATGATTTTTTCCACTCTTTTGGATTACAGTATGGGACGGCTGGTGGAAGCAAACAGAGGCAGCCGCAGGGCGAAACTTTTTTTAGGAGTTTCCCTTGCGGTCAATCTGGGACTGCTGGGCTTTTTCAAATACGGAGATTTTCTGATTACCAACATAAACAGCCTGTTTCACAGCCGGATACCGCTTTTGGAGCTTCCGCTTCCTATCGGAATTTCCTTCTACACCTTTCAGACTATGAGCTACACCATAGATGTTTACCGGGGAGAAGTGAAGGCGCAGAAAAATCTGATTGCATTCGGCACATATGTATCTCTTTTTCCCCAACTGATAGCCGGTCCCATAGTGCGGTATCAGACGATTGCCGAACAGATGCAGAACCGGAAAATAAAGACAGATGACTTCGCGGAAGGCATTAAGAGATTTATCTGCGGATTGGGGAAAAAGGTTCTGCTTGCCAATAATGTGGGGCTGCTTTTTGAAACGATAACGGAGAATGGTGTGGATAAGGTAAGTATGGTGGGAGCATGGCTGGGAATAGCGGCATATGCATTTCAAATATATTTTGATTTTTCCGGTTATTCGGATATGGCTATCGGACTGGGAAGAATGTTTGGATTTACGTTTCCGGAAAATTTCCGCTATCCTTTTACGGCAAAAAGTATTACCGATTTCTGGCACCGCTGGCATATCTCCATGAGTACGTGGTTCAGGGATTACGTTTACATTCCTCTCGGCGGCAACAAAAAAGGATTTAAGAGACAGCTTATCAATCTGACAGTGGTCTGGTTTCTGACAGGTCTCTGGCACGGAGCTTCCTGGAATTATGTACTTTGGGGAATGTTTTTCGGAGCCATTTTGATACTGGAGAAAGTCTTCATTATCCGTAAAAATATTTCGGTTCCGGTTGTGTTGGGACATGTGGGTACCTCATTTATTTTAGCATTTAGCTGGGTTCTGTTTGCCTTTGAAAACAGATTGGAAATGACTGGTTACCTGCGGTGTATGGCGGGGATAAGGACGGCTTTCTGTGACAGACATACATTGTATCTGCTTCTGTCCTATTTTCCGATGCTGCTTATCTGCGGGATTGGCGCCACGCCGCTGCCGAAACAATGGTACCAAAGATTGGTAGAGGCGGGAAAAAATAAACTGCTTACAGTCGCGGAACCGCTTTCCCTGATGGTTGTTATGGTTCTGTCGGTAGCCTATATTATCAGCGACTCCTACAATCCTTTTCTCTATTTCCGTTTTTAAGACAGGACAGAAAGTGTTGGTGACGGTATGAAAAACAAACTGATTATTATATTGTTTTGCGCCTTCTTACTTGCGGGTGCAGTCTGGGAAATCTTACTTCCCGATAAATATTATTCGGAAAGGGAAAAGAGATTGCTGACACAGGTGTCGGATGTTCTGGATACGCAAATTACTTCCGGGAAAATGGCGTCTAAAGCAGAAAAATATCTTACGGACCAGTTTCCGCAGAGAGATGCGCTGGTTGCTTTGCACACACTCAGTGAACGTCTTTTGGGAAAACAGGAAAGCAATCATGTATTCTGGGGCAGGGACCACTATCTGATAGAGTGTTTTGACAGTTATGACGAAGAGCAGTATCGGAAAAATATAGATACAGTAAAACGCTTTACGGATGCTATGCAGCAGGAAGATATTCCTGTCAGGGTAATGCTTATTCCTACGGCAGTGGAAATCCTTTCGGAAAAGCTTCCGGCTTTTGCCACACATGCAAGCCAGCGGGATATGTTTTCCCAGGCAGAGGCGGCGGGGCTTCCTGTGGTAGATACCATAAACGTCCTGGAAAGGCACAAAGAAGAATACATTTATTACCGGACGGACCACCATTATACAAGCCTTGGCGCCTATTACTGTTATGCGGCATGGAAACAGGCGAAGGGAGAAAAGGCTTCCTCCCTTACCGGGCAAAACGATGCGGCGGATGCGTGGAAAGAGAAAATTTTATGTGATGATTTTTTCGGAACGACTTACAACAAGGTAAATGCGCCTTTTGCAGTGGCAGACACCATTACGGCATATTACCGGAAAGAAAACCATGAAGTAAGTTACAATAACGGGAACTATGAAACGGACAGCATTTATGAGCAGAAATATCTGGAAGGAAAAGACCAGTATGCCGTATTCTTAAATTCCAATCAGGCGACCACGGTGGTAAAGGGAGACGGAGAGGGGAAGCTGCTCATTATAAAGGACTCCTATGCAAATTGTTTGGCACAGTTTGTTGTGGATGAATATGAGGAAACCCATATGCTGGATTTGCGGTTCTACAAAAACAGTGTGTCGGATTATATCCGGGACAATGGAATAACGGAAGTGCTTTTCCTTTACAGCATACCGGATTTTGCCGAAATGAACCTGAACCTGTAATCACGGAGGGAGAAATTTGGCGGCGAAAATATCAGTTTTTCCTATATTTTTCAGTGAGCTTTATTATGGGATTTTTTCTGATACAAAATAATCTGATTTTGTGAAATCTCCTTGCTTTTTCATGTCAATAAAAATATAATAAAATAGTATTTTATCAAAAAGAGCAGTATTAAAAAGAGGGAGGACTTTATGTTAGAAAAATTCTTTAAGCTCAAAGAAAACAAAACCACCGTCCGTACCGAGGTTGTGGCTGGTATTACCACTTTCATGACTATGGCGTACATTCTGGCGGTAAACCCCAGCATTCTTTCTGCATCCGGCATGGACGCACAGGCAGTTTTAATTGCTACCGCACTGGCTTCCTTTATCGGAACCATTGCCATGGCGCTGCTTGCCAACTACCCGTTTGCACTGGCACCCGGACTTGGACTCAATGCTTATTTTGCCTATACGGTATGCGGCTCCATGGGATATTCCTGGCAGATTGCACTGTTTGCCGTATTTGTGGAAGGTATCATTTTCATCGTGCTGTCACTGACCAATGTGCGTGAGGCTATTTTCAATGCCATTCCTCTTCAGCTTAAGAAGGGCGTTTCCGTTGGTATCGGTTTATTCGTAGCTTTCATCGGTCTGCAGAACGGTAAAATTGTTGTGGACTCTACTACACTGGTATCACTTGTTGATTTCAGACAGGATTTCCATACTGTCGGTATTTCCGCACTGCTTGCGATTATCGGTACTTTTATCATTGCGATTTTATATGTAAAGAAGGTTCGCGGCGCTATCCTGATTGGTATCTTCGCAACCTGGATTTTAGGTATTATCTGCCAGCTCACCGGCATTTACACCGTAGTTCCCGAAGCTGGTTACTATTCTTTAATTCCCGCATTCAGCAGCTTTAACTTAGGAGCTATTTCTTCTACTTTCGGTCAGTGCTTTAAGGCTGACTTCACCGGACTCAAGATTTTTGACTTCATTGCCATTGTATTTTCTTTCCTGTTTGTAGATATTTTCGATACTCTCGGAACTCTGATTGGCTGTGCAAACAAGGCAGATATGCTTGACAAGGACGGCAAGCTGCCCCGTATCAAGCAGGCACTTTTAGCAGATGCTATTGCAACCAGCGCAGGTGCCGTACTCGGTACTTCCACCACCACTACTTTCGTAGAAAGCTCTGCAGGTGTGGCAGAAGGCGGCAGAACCGGTCTTTCTTCCATCGTAACCGGTTTATTATTCCTGGTAGCTATCTTCTTATCCCCGATTTTCATTGCTATTCCGGGATTTGCAACAGCTCCCGCTCTTCTGTTCGTCGGTTTCTTAATGATTTCTGCAGTAGTGGACATCGATTTCTCCGACTTCACAGAAGCAGTTCCCGCTTACCTGGCACTGATTTTCATGCCTTTAACCTACAGCATTTCCGAAGGTATCGCAGCAGGCGTTATCTCCTATGTAGTTATCAACCTCGTATGCGGCAAGGCTAAGAAGATTACACCGCTTATGTACATTCTGGCAATTCTGTTCATAGCGAAGTTCATCTTCCTGTAAGGTGAACGATGGCGGAAGCAGCGCGGCTGCTTGACAGACCTGCTTTCGGGATGTTAATTCAGAAGTGAATGAAAAAAGAAATTTCAGACCGGCTCTCCATAGCCAGGCTTACTGCCTGACCGGGGAGCCGGTTTTTGTTGTGCCTGTCTATTACGTGTCTTGGAGAGTTGGAGAAGATCCCAGTAAAAGAATTTGTACATAAATTATAAAACGTGTGCTATAATTCTGGAAAGAGGTTTAGAAATGAATAACGGTGATAAGAGGAAAAGAGAACATGTCCAGAATCATTGATATTGATGTTGGAAAAAAAGAAGAACTCTGTATGATATGCAAGGCTTTGTCGGTACCGGCAAGAATTGATATTTTAAAATTAATTGAAAATAAAGGGTTAAGTATTAGCGAAATCTCTGATAAACTGCATATACCGCAGTCAAGTGTAACATTTCATATTAAAGTGCTTCAGGAGGCGGATCTGATAAATATTGAAGAAAGGCCGGGAAACAGGGGAACGTTAAAACTATGTACAAGGAAAACGGATTATATTAATATCAGTGCATATGAGAAAAACAGTAATATAAATAAGTATATTAGCTATGAAATGCCTATTGGCGGATATTATGATTTTTCCGTATTTCCAACTTGTGGAATAGCCGGAGAGAATGGGATTATCGGAGTGGAAGATAAGGTTTCATCGTTCTATCTTCCGAACCGTATTCATGCCGGAATTTTGTGGACATCTGCAGGATTCATAAAATATCGTTTTCCCAATACGCTTCCGCAGAATAGCAATCCGGTAAAACTTATGTTTACATTGGAAATTTGTTCGGAAGCACCCAATTACCATGAAGACTGGAAATCAGATATTACTTTTAAGGTCAATGAAAAAGAAGTTGGCACATGGCGTTCAAATGGTGATTACGGAAATCGGCGCGGACGTCAGAATCCGACAATATGGGAGGATGGATCAACACAATATGGTGTTATGATTGGAATAGAAATAAACTCTAAGGGAACTTGGATTAACGGTAGGAAATATTCGGAAGTTACTGTACATAATCTTCGTATGGAAGAGAAGCCGTACCTGGAGTTTGAGATATGTAATAAGCCGGATGCTGCATATGTGGGAGGATTCAATCTTTTTGGAAAAACATACGGTGACTATGCCCAGGATATTGTTATGGGAGTAGAGTACTTCGAATAGTGAAATGAGCGGTGATATGAACAATATTGTTTATATCACTGTTTTTTATGAATATATAACAGTAGCACTGATACTAATAGCCAAATTCATGATATATTTTTGCAAAATAAGGACAAAACAATACAAATATGGTTGATTTCGGGGCGCAAAATGGTAAAATTGTCTTATAAAGAAACAACACTACTAATATAAAAGAGGAAAAATATGAAAATACAAACGGCAGCGTACATAAAAGATTATCCGAGACCACAAATGGTACGAACTTCGTGGAAAAATTTAAATGGTAATTGGAAATTCCGGTTTGATGATTATCAACAGGGTGACGCAGAGAAATGGTATGAAGGTTTTTCTGATGAACAGATAATATGTGTTCCGTTTTCCCCGGAAACAGAAGCAAGTGGAATTAACGAAAAGAAAGCACATTTTTGTTTATGGTATGCCCGCATATTTGAACCGGAGCAGGAATTGGAACAGGATCAGCGACTCATACTTCATTTTGAAGGCTGTGATTATAAAACCACAGTCTGGGTGAACGGACATTGTGTGGGAGAGCATAAAGGTGGATATACAAGATTTAGTTTTGATATTACAGATACACTAAAAGACAGAAATGAAATTGTAGTTAAATCAGAAGATAGTTTTGATCCGGCGCAATTAAGAGGAAAACAGAGATGGAGAAATGAAAGCTTTCGTTGCTGGTATGTACAAAACACAGGAATCTGGAAAAGTGTATGGTTAGAAAAAGTTAATAAAATTCACATAACGTCCATTAAAACAGTACCGGATATACGTGATAAATCGCTGGATCTGGATTTTGATGTGTCAGGTATGAGAGAAGGAAACGGGCTTCGTGCACAGATCCGGATATTCTTTCAGGGCAGGGAAGTAACCATGACAGAGATTCCGGTTGATTTATATCACACTCATACAAGAATTAATATTGCAGAGATAAGCAAAGACACAGAATTTGAAGGAATTCATTACTGGACGCCCGAACATCCGTACTTATACGATATGGAGATTGCATTGTATCAGAATGAACAGAAATGTGATCAGATATACTCCTATTTCGGAATGAGGGAAATCTGTATTAAAAACGGAAATATTCTTTTGAATCAGGAACCGTTATATCAAAGATTAATTCTGGACCAGGGATATTGGAAAAATACGGGTCTGACTCCTCCTTCAGAGCATGCAATAAAGGAAGATATTATCAAGACCAAACAGCTTGGATTTAATGGAGCAAGAAAACATCAGAAAATTGAAGATGACAGATACTATTATTGGTGCGATGTTTTAGGACTTCTGGTGTGGTGCGAATTACCGTCGGCATATTATTTTGGTGATCGTGAAGTAGAAAATTATGTAAGAGAGTGCGTTGAAGTTGTTGAACAACATTATAATCATCCTTCTGTTATTGTCTGGACAGCATTTAATGAATCGTGGGGAATTAACGAAATAGGTTCAGATAAAAAGCAGCAACACCTTTCGGAGGCGGTATATCACACAATTAAGGCATTGGATGCAACCAGACCGGTTATAGCAAATGACGGTTGGGAACATACCGTTTCCGATATTATTACGCTTCATGATTATGAGGAAGATGCCCATGCTCTTCTGCAAAGATATGAAAACCATATGAAAGATATTCTGGAAGGAAAAATTTATCATAATTTGTTAAAACCGGCTTTCGCACAGGGGTATCATTATACGGGTCAACCGATTATGGTCACTGAATATGGAGGGATTGCTTTTCAGAATAACCAGGACGGCTGGGGATATGGAGAAAAAGTTCAAAATAAGGAAGAATTCATAAAACGATATGATTCCATAACAACAGCGTTGGGAAGTATTCCCTGGTTAGCCGGTTATTGCTATACACAATTGACAGATGTACAACAGGAAATTAACGGATTAATGGATGAAAACCGTAATTTCAAAATTAATCCGGAAATAATTTGCCGGATTAATCGGAAACGTTTTCACGGCGGAATAAAAAGAGAGGATGAAGGTTGATATGAACAAAATAATCAAAGTCTATATGACAGATTATAAGCAAAATCAGTTGCTTAAAGAGCAGGCACCATTGTCTTTTGGTCCCGATAAAGAAGGTTATAAAGCTAATGAAGCGAACATCTTCAACATTTATGATCAGGTCAGATATCAGAAAATCCTTGGATTCGGTGGTGCAATGACACAAGCAAGTGCAGTAAATCTGTTGAAAATGGATGAAGCACAAAGAAATGAAGTGATGAAACGCTTTTTTGATTCCAAAGAAGGAATTGGTTATAGTCTATGCCGGACAACTATTAACAGTTGTGACTTTTCGACGGAATTTTACAATTACGATAACACGGAGAATGATTGGGACTTACACGACTTTAACATTGAACATGACAGAAAAGATGTAATACCCATGATAAAACAGGCAATGGCACTTAGCGATGATTTGACCTTATTTTCTTCGCCGTGGAGTCCTCCCGGATGGATGAAAACAAATGGACGTATGGATAAGGGGCGATATCTCAGAAAGGATTGCAGGCAGGTATGGGCCGATTATATTGTTAAGTTTCTTTTGGAATATGAAAAAGAAGGAATATCGGTCTGGGGAATTACGGTTCAGAATGAAGCGCACGCAGAAATGGGATGGGAGTCCTGCTATTATACAGCACAGGAAGAACGCGAATTTGCACAGAACTATTTAAAACCGGCATTGTGCAAAGCAGGAATGTCGGATAAGAAGGTTTTGTTCTGGGACCACAATAAAGAGAGGGCATTTGACCGTGCGTTGGAGGTGTTATCGTCCAGGGAAGCCGGAGAAGCCTTGGATGGCATGGCAGTCCATTGGTATGTCGGGGATCATTTCGGAGCTTTGGAAGCATTTCACCAGATGTATCCGGATAAATTGATTCTGGCAACGGAGGCATGCGTAGGAAAAGAAAATCGTGCTGCTTACAATACCGGCGAAAAATATGCACATGACATAATCGGAAACTTAAATCACTGGGCTTGCGGATGGGTTGACTGGAATATGATTCTGGATGATACAGGACATCCGGATCACTGGATGGATGAGCAGATTGCATTTAAGAAACGATTTGAGGAAAACGGATGTAATGAAGAAACATTGAGCGAAACGGAAAAAGAATTTTTACTACCGTGCATTCGTACGGGGATATGGAGAGGTGAGGCCCCGGTGGTGATGAATCATGAGACAAAGGAGATTCATTATTCCTCTTCCTATTATTACATGGGTCATTTTAGTAAATTTGTCCGGCCGGGGGCAGTAAGAATTGCAAATTCCATATATACACATAAATTGGAAGGATGCACATTTATTAATCCGGATGGCAGTAAAGTTGCAATAGTGATGAATCCGAATGAAGAAGAAATTCCCTTGGTTTTACGGTATCGGGATCATATTGCGGAAACTGCTTTACCGGCACACAGTATCGTTACCTATTTATTTTGATGATTATAGATAGGAAAATAAATTACATTTAAGGAGGACGTGGCATGAAAAAGAAAATTTTAAGTTTATTGGTTGCAACTACAATGTGTCTCTCGACTTTTGTGGGATGTGCTTCCGGAGAAAATGAAAACAACGGGAATGATTCCCCGGAAACGACAGAGCAGAGTTCGGGAGAAACAGCAAACCAGACAGGAGAAAAAGATCAGACGGCAGCAGTGGATACAAATATGGAAGCAGAACTGAATATCTGGTCATCCGGTGAGGAACTTCAGAGATTTGTAGATGGCTTTAACCAGATATATCCTAATATCAAGGTAAATATTACAGTAATTCCCAATAAAGAATTCTTGTCCAAGCTTACACCGGTACTTTCCAGCGGACAGGATGCACCTGATATTTTTACCGGAGAATCGGACTATGTGCGTTATCTGGTCAATGCAGGAGTGTGGGATGACCTTAGTCAGGAGCCCTATCAGGCGACGGATTCCTTAGGAGATATTTGGGATTACGTCAAAAATGTAGGAACAGATGATACAGGTGCTGTCAGAGCATTAAGCTGGCAGACAACTCCAGGTTCTGTTATCTACAGAAGAGACTTAGCCCAGAAGGTACTGGGAGTCAGTGAACCGGAAGAAGTTACAGAATATATTTCGGATTATGACAAAATGCTGGAAACAGCGGAAATCTTTAAGAATGCCGGTATTACAATGTTTGGAAGCTGGGAAGATGTAATGTTAATGGCATTATCCGATCGGGAACAGCCGTGGGTTGTGGATGGAAAACTGGTTATTGACCCTAAAATGGAAGATTTCCTTGATACAGTGAAAACAATTCATGAAAAGGGTTACGACCTGAATGTATCCGAATGGGATCCCGAGTGGATTGCAGGTGTAGAAAGTGATGATGTATTTTGCTATGTGTTACCTACGTGGGGATATTCATTTGTCATTAAATCCAATGCTGTAAATACAATGGGACAGTGGGGGCTTTGCGAAGGACCCAATCCCTATATTAACGGTGGAACCTGGCTTGGAATTTACAAGGACAGCAAAAATAAAGAAGCAGCATGGGCATTTCTTCAGTATGTGACATTAAATACAGAGGCTCTTACATCTTACGCATCCGAATACGGCGAATATGTTGGATGCAAATCTGCTGATGACGCATTGGCAAACGGGGCAGGAGAGGAAAACCTGGGCGGCCAGAATTTGTATGCATTTTATAATCAGGTTATGGAGAAAAATCCTCATGTAACAATTACGGAATATGATGGACAGATTAATACTGCTTACAAAAATGCAGCACAGGCTTATGCGACAGGCAAGATCAGTAAGGAACAGGCAATTCAGCAGTTTAAGGATGATGTTGCAACGAATTATCCGGAACTGATTATAGAATAATTTATTATTTGAGAAGGTATATTTAGCTTAGGGCTGTTACATGAACAAAGGTAGAAATGAAAGTGTAACAGCCTTATGATTTATATGTACAGGAGATAGGTAAGAAATGAAAAAGAAAAGTATCAATAATAGAAGCATGTATGGATATCTCTTTATTGTACCATTTTTTATTGCGTTTATTTTCCTGGGGTTATATCCGGTTCTGTTTACGTTTTCATTAAGTGTACAGAAATGGGATGGGTTGGCAAAAGAATCATATGTCGGGCTGGCAAATTTCAAAAGGCTGATAACGGATAAGGTTTTTTATCTGAGTATATGGAATACATTAAGGATATGGATAATTAGTTATATTCCACAGCTTTTGACGGCACTTTTACTTGCAGCCGTTTTTACATTGAACCACATTAAGGCCATGAAAACATTTCGTGCGATTTATTATCTGCCTAATCTTGTAACGGCGGCTTCTGTGGGTCTGTTGTTCAATTTGATTTTTAATGGCAATAAGTCTGTTGTAAATAACATTTTATGTGCAATGCACATAAAAGGAGCGCCGTTTGACTTCTTTAATTCGCCGATATTTGTTTCAAATCTGACTTCATATGTACAGTGGTGGATGTGGTTTGGATATACAACAATTCTTGTAATGGCCGGAATTACCACTATTGACCGGAGTCTTTTTGAGGCTGCACAGATTGACGGAGCCGGAAAGGGACAAACTTTTTGTCTGATTACATTGCCGCTTATTAAGCCGACTATTGTTTATATTACGATAACCTCTATTATAGGAGGAATGCAATTATTTGATGTTCCATCTACTATGTCGGATGGAACGGGAGAACCTGACAAGGCAATTCTGACTGCATCAATGTATTTATACAATCAGGGATTTAAGAATCACAATTATGGGTATTCTGCAGCAATTTCAGTTGGATTATTTTTGATTATCGGACTTATGAGTATATTATCGTTAAAGGCTATGAAGGGGAAAGGAGGAAACAATAATGATTAAGCGAATTCTTAAGAAAACAATCATATATTTTTTCCTGATTTTGTTAATAGTAATCACCCTTGTACCTTTTTATCTGGTAACTGTAAATGCAACGCATTCCAGTTATGAAATTGTTACAAAACTTAATTTGCTTCCCGGCAGGTATCTGGGTGAAAATTATACCAAATTACAGCAATATGTAAATATCTGGAAAGGCTTTTTTAACAGTGTATCCGTTTCGACAATTTTTATGCTGACATCAGGATATTTTGGTGCACTGGTGGCGTTTGGTTTTGCTAAATATAACTTTAAGGGGAAGAAAATTCTGTTTGGGGTTGTTCTGGCATCTATGATGATTCCGGGACAGGTAAGTATAATAGGCTTTTACAAACTGGGCCTGCAGCTGAGACTGGTAAATAAATTACTTACATTTATGTTCCCTTTTTTTGCCCCGGGAGTTACCAGTGTTTCCACTATTTTCTTTTTAAGAGGTATGATTGAACAGGGCGTTCCCAGTTCCATGCTTGAAGCAGCCAGAATAGAAGGGTGTTCAGAGTTTGGATTGTTTAACCGTATTGTGTTACCTTGTATCAAAGCGGGAGTGGCAACAATGTGTATATTTAATTTCGTTAACAGCTGGAATAACTATATTGGACCGTTAATTATGATAACAGATACCAAAAAATATACGATGCCAATTTTGATTTCGCTTGTAAAGGGTATTTACTTAACTAATTACGGAGCAATGTATCTTGCGGTAGGAATTTCTATTCTGGCGGTTATAATTGTCTATTTGTTTTGCTCTAATTATATTATCGATGGTCTTACAATGGGTGCAGAAAAATAAAATAGTGTTCAGAAGTGAATAAAAAATGGAATTTCAGACCGGCTCTCCATAGCCAGGCTTACTGCCTGACCGGGGAGCCGGTTTTTGTTGTGTATTTTTCTCTTGACAGCATACTATAAAAGAGATATTGTATATATACGATATATACAATTAAAACATGTAAGACATGTAAGAGGATAAACCATGGATATTATCATCAGCAACACAAGCGGGGCACCGATTTACGAGCAGATTGAGGTGCAAATCCGCGAAATGATTTTGCGCGGTGAGCTGAAGGCAGGGGACGCCCTCCCTTCCATGCGCACACTGGCGAAGGACCTTCGCATCAGTATGATTACCACTAAAAGAGCCTATGAGGAACTGGAGAGGGACGGCTTCATTGAGTCCTTTACCGGCAGAGGCAGTTTTGTGAAAGCCCAGAACGAGGAGCTTTTGCGGGAACGCGTGCTGGCGGAAACGGAAGAATATTTTGCCAAGGGTATTCAGAAAGCACTGGATGCCGGCCTCACAAAGGAAGAAATGGTGGAAACATTCCGGATGCTGCTGGAGGAAATGTAAAAATTCAGATACAGCCGGAAAAGGTATGCGAGGGAATGACTGCAGAGGAAGAAATGCAGAATATCGGGAGGTGCAGAAAGTGGGTAGTGAGAAGGAAGTAAATGTCATAGAAATTCAAAATCTGAGTAAAAGCTATGACGGGTTTGCCCTGCAAAATGTGGATTTGCAGGTAACCGCAGGCAGAATACACGGTTTTATCGGGCAGAACGGCGCCGGTAAAACCACGACCATTAAGGCCATGCTAAACATGATGCCGATAAACGTGGGAGAGATTAAAATTTTCGGGAAGGATTTTCAAAAGGACGAGCAGACGATAAAAGAAGACATTGGTGTCGTTTTTGATGAAATGGGATTTCACGAGTTTATGACGCCGAAGCAGATTGCAACGATGATGTCCTATGTATATGCAAACTGGGATGGAGAAGCCTTCCAAAAGTACCTGACAAGGTTTGGGCTTCCCTTAAAGAAGCCCTGCGGAAAGTTCTCAAGAGGCATGCGCATGAAACTGCAGATTGCGGTGGCGCTTTCCCATCATGCGAAGCTTCTGATTCTGGATGAACCTACCAGCGGATTAGACCCGGTGGTCCGGAATGAAATTCTCGATATTTTTCAGGAATTCATAGTGGATGAGGAGCATTCCATTTTTCTGTCCTCCCACATCATATCCGATTTGGAACGGATTGCGGACGAGATTACCTTTATAGATAAGGGCAGAATTCTTCTTTCCGGGGAAAAAGATACCATTTTAGAGGAGCACGCCATTATCCGCTGCGGAAAAAAAGAGGCAGATAATATAAATGACGATTGTATCATATTCAAAAGAATGGAAGCCTACGGCTGTGAAATTTTAGTAAATGACGCCAATGCAGCCCGTAAAAAATGGGGCGAGGAGCTGATAGAACCGGCTACCCTCGAAGAAATCATGCTGTTTTATGTAGCAAGGGAAAATGCCAGAGCAGGCGGAAGAGCAGCATCCGATGAGGCAGAGAGCATAAAGCCTGCAGAGGCAGGAAAGGCGGGCGTATGAGAGGTTTGTATTATAAGGACATGTGCTGTCTGAAAAAGCTCCTGCGCACCATAATACCGGTCTGCATCGCGACACTCATTTTCGCACTGTTAGTTGTACTGAGCATCCGGTACGGAAATATGGGGCGGATGCTTTCCGGGGAAGTGGAAGAGGCAATCAACGAAGAAAATGCGCCGGTGATTCTTTTTTATATCATCGGCATCTGCCTGCTTATTCCCATGGGATTTTTTGTGGATGCCCTGCGTTGCTTTGAAATGGATGAACAGGCGGGTTTTGAAAAGGTTGTGAGAACCCTGCCGGTAAAAGCTGCGGATGCGGTTACGGCAAGATATCTGATTTATCTGACATTTGGCGCCATCAGCATGGGAAGCTCCCTTTTGTCGGCAGCCATTGTGGCAGCCAGCGCGGGGCAGGCAGTAGGCATAGAAGAACTGTCCATGGAAAATCTGACACAGTTGATTTTGGTAATCGCAGCCGTATTACTGTTGTTCTGCGGCATACAAATTCCGCTTTTTTATGCGCTGGGAAAGAAGAAAGGAACCGTAGCCAGCCTGATTTTGTTTCTGGTGCCGGTCGGTCTTCTTTACCTGAAGTTCATAACTCTGTTGGACGCTCTGCCGGGCATGGAATTGTTCCGGTATCTGATGGAAAAATTCCGGGAAGGAAGGAACATAGTAAGCAGGTATCTGTGGGCAGAAGTCGTGGGAATGGTGCTATTTTATGCGATTTCTTACGGACTCAGCGTGTGGTTTTACCGGAAAGGAGGCAGAAAATGACAGGTCTTCTTTATCAGGATTTTTGCACGGCAAAAGGGAAATGGATGCTGCGGATACTGGCGGCTTGTGTGCTGATTTTAACCGGTATGGTCATCTGGGGGAACCCGGGGGGAATAGACGGAGCCCTTTTCCTGGCAATTTTAGGTCTTATAGCTGTCTGTTACGGCATCAGCATTCCGGAAAAGATTTTTGCTTCCGATGAAAAAAATTCCATCCGGACGTTTCTGTTAAGCCTTCCCACCGGAGGCAGGAAATATGTGCAGGAAAAGTATGCATTTATGGGGATTTATTATTATACACTGACAAATCTGCTGGTGGTTTTGCAGACATTTGTTCTGGGGGGAATAAGGAAAGAAGAGCTGGCGGAGAATATGGTTTTGTACATATCCATGATCGGTACCATGTTGCTTTTACTGGTTGTTTCCGCACTTTTTATTGCTGCGGTAGAATTTCCGTTTCTGTTTGCCTTCGGGAGCAGGGCAGCACGGTATGTCAAAACGGCGCTGGTAGCATGCCTCTTTTTTGCCGTTATGGTCTGGCAGCTCTTTGACCCGGCGGCGATGGAGGACGGAGCGGGTATGAAGTTTCTGCTGGAGTGGATGACCCGGCATACGGACGCGGTGCAGCTGCTTGAGGTCTGCATGCCGGCAATCGTAATTCTCCTGTATTTTATATCCTATAAGGGCAGTGTGCTTTTATTCCGGAAAAGGGGGGAAATGTATGAATAAAAAAAGGTTTTGGATGTATATCGGCATTTCCTTCGGACTTACCTGGGGATTGGGTGCGGCAGCCTATGCGATGGGCGTCCGGTACGAAGACATGGCAATGCGGTTTGTTCTTATACTCTCCATGTTTGTGCCTTTTGCGGCAATGCTTCTGACAAGGCTGTGGACCAAGGAAGGATTTCACGGAATGGAGCCTGCGATAGGCTTTGCCGGCAAAAAGAAATATTATGTACTTGCTGTGATTATTCCGGTTTTATACATAGAAGCGGGGTGGGGACTGCTCTGGCTGCGGCACCCGGTGGCTTTTTCGGCGAAGCAGATGACTTTGGTTTTGCCGGCAGCCTGTCTGGTCAGCGCGCTTGTTTATTCGGCAGCGGCTTTTGGGGAAGAAGCGGGCTGGCGCGGCTATATGTACCCGAAGTTAGCGGAAAAGTTCGGGGATGTGGGCGCCTGTCTGATCGGCGGTACTGCCTGGGCTGTGTGGCATTTTCCCATGATTGCCCAGGGACATACCTTCGGACTGGATTATCCGGGAGCACCATATCTGGGCTTTTTAGCGTTCATTCCCTATTGTATAGGTGTGGGAGCCATTCAATGGTACCTGACGAAAAAATCCGGCTCTGTCTGGCCGGCAGCGTTTCTTCATGCGGTCAACAATGCCTACATAAGCGGTTCGTTTCTGATGACAGCGGCAACGGATGCAGGAGAGGTTTTAGACAGCAGCAACCGGCTTGCGGAAATGATGGTGCTTATGCTGCCGTCCATGCTGGTGGGCGTTGTGTGCATGATTGGAATGGGAAAGAAAAAAGAGAGCTGAAAAAAACGGCATAGTCTGGTTAGTAGCAGACCATGCCGTTGTGTTATTCACAGCAACATTTTCTTAAAATTTCAGGAAGGTGCTTAACAATCCGCGGCCTAAGGAGGCGCCTACGTTTCCGCCTAACTTTTTGCCGAATTTGCCTCCGACAGAAGAACCCAGGGAGTTGCCAAGTTCCCTGCCGATGGTACCGGCAGCCGAACTGGCTACACTTTTTACGGCTCTGTTGCGGGCAGCAGTCTGTTTCTGGGCTGCTTTTTCGGCAGCTTTCTGTTCTGCCAATGCCTGCTTTTCAGCAGCCTTTTTTGCTGCAGCTTCTTCAGCCGCTTTCTGGGCAGCCTCCGCATCGGCGGCGGACTGTCTTTGCAGGAATTCATAAGCGGAATCTCTGTCAAAGAAATCCTTATAACGGATGTATAAAAGATTGTCTGTAATTTCCTTCTGGCGTTCACTGTCGTCCAAAGCACCCATTTTACTCTGGGGAGGCAAAATCTGACAACGTTCTACTATGGTGGGAACACCACCTTCGTCCAGAACGGAAACAAGTGCCTCTCCGATGCCTAATTCCAACAGGGTATCATAGGTGTTAAAGGCGGGATTTTCACGGAAGGACTGGGCTGCAGCTTTGGCGCCCTTCTGCTCTGCGGGGGTATATGCATGAAGAGCATGCTGGATTTTGTTGCCGAGCTGGCTTAACACACCGCCGGGAATATCCTTGGGATTTTGGGTAACGAAGTAAATACCGACGCCCTTTGAACGGATTAGTTTTACCACCTGTTCAATCTTGGTGAGCAGTGCCTTGGAGGCAGAATCGAAAAGCATATGGGCTTCGTCAAAGAAGAATACCATTTTGGGCTTTTCCAAATCGCCTGCTTCCGGCAGGATTTCAAACAACTCGGAGAGCATCCACAGCAGGAAGGTAGCGTACATGGTAGGATTGTTAATCAATTTCTGGCAATCCAGTATCTGAATGCAGCCCTTACCGTCGCAGTCTCTGGAGAACCAGTCGGCAATGTTTAAGGCAGGTTCGCCGAAGAACTGTTCTCCGCCTTCTCCTTCAAGCGCTACCACGGAACGGATAATGGCGGCTAAGCTGGCAGAAGACATGTTGCCGTACTGCATGCTGTATTCTTTGGCATTTTCACTGACATACTGCAGCATGGCGCGCAGGTCCTTGGCGTCGATTAAGAGCAGTCCTTCATCATCGGCAATCTTAAAGATGATGGATAAAATATCGGACTGGGTATCGTTCAGGTCCAGAATACGGCTGAGCAGCAGGGGCCCCATTTCCGAAATGGTCGTTCTTAAAGGCATGCCCTTTTCTCCGTATACATCCCAGAAATTGACCGGATATTTCTGAAAGGAAAAGCCCTCTTTATCAAGTCCCATTTTAGCGGCACGTTCCGCTACAGAGCCGTTTGCTTCACCCTGACGGCACATGGCGGCGAGGTCGCCCTTTACATCTGCTAAAAATACAGGTACGCCGCAGTCGCTGAAAGACTCGGCAAGCACCTTTAAGGTCACTGTTTTACCGGTACCGGTTGCACCGGCAATAAGTCCATGGCGGTTTGCCATTTTCGGGTAGATGTACACTTTTTTATCACCGGCACATCCCACCCAGATTTTTTTATCCTGATACATAAATTTCCCTCCCGGATAGGTCTGTTATTTTTCACACATACCTTTATTTTACAATGCCGGTTCCTAAATTACAAGTCGGTGGAAAATCTAAAAAAAGTAATTTACATATTGAAAAAACGTAAGTGGTATGTTACACTACATGCAAGCAGAAAGTTCACAATCTAATATTCTATTTATTCTAAAAGTTATATTCTAATTTACTCATCAAACTTCACTGCTTAAATTTCTTATTCAACTAAAAAGCAGGGAGGTTTGTGTAAGCTTCGTGCGGAAGTGGGTGCATGGAAGCATCGGAGACCTCTCTGAAAGGAGGACCCATGACAAACAAGTTTACAGTAACAAGGGAACAGATGGCGGAAATCCTGCGGAAACAGACCGACTTTTCCCAAATCGGCATCTTCAATGACGTGATGTTCTGCTCCGTGTTTCGGAACCCGGAGGATTGCAAAGAGCTTTTACAACGGATAACGGGGCTTCGGATTGCAGAGCTGTACATCGTGCAGGAGCAGAAAAGCATAAAATCCAATCTGCCGGGGAAAATCGGACATTGTACTGGATGACAAAAGAAAGACTATTTTTGTGAACATTAACGGCGACAGGACAGAAATCGAGAAGGAAGCGGCAGACCTGCTGGATTATTTCCGGACGGGCAATCCCACGGATACATTTACCAGGGGACTGCAGACCGAAGTGGAGAAAATCCGGCAGGATACGGAATGGAGAGAAAACTATATGACGTATGAAATGAAAATCGAACTCCAGAGCCGGATAGGCAGGGAAAAGGCGGAAGCCGAGGCAAGAGCAGCCGGCATGGCGGAAGGCAAAGCCCAAGGCTTAGCGGAAGGAAAAGAGCAGGGCTTAGTAGAAGGTTTAGCACAAGGAAAAGAACAGGGGTTAATAGAAGGCGAAAAATCCCGTGACAGGGAACTGATTTTAAAATGGCTGCAAAAAGGCAGAACCATACAGGAGATAGCGGAAGACCTGGACAGACCGGAAGAGTATGTCCGGAAACTGGCGGCTGAAAAAAATTAGTTTTCCAGAAAATAAATTTTAAAAGAAATCCTTACACAAAAAAATATTTTCTGTTATAATGAGTTCTGCAAAATAAAAATAATAGATGTAAATCCAGCAAATGCGTGTAATCTATAGGAAACTATGGGTTGCACGTTTTTTTGTTGTGACAACGAGGGAAAAGGAGAAGAAATGGAAAACGTAAAACAGAACAAGATGGCAGAAATGCCGGTTAACAAGCTTATGCTGAACATGGGAATTCCTATGATTTTATCTATGATGCTGCAGGCTGCCTACAATATTGTGGACAGTGCATTTGTAGCCAATATGCAGGAAAACGGGGAGGCTGCCATCAATGCGCTGACACTGGTGTTTCCGGTACAAATGTTTATGGTGGCAATCGGAATAGGAACCGGCGTCGGTGCCAATGCTTTAATTGCCAAATGCCTGGGCGCAAAGGACAGTAAAAGGGCAGGTCTGGCTGCCGGCAATACGTTGTTTTTAGCAACCGTTATCTATGCAGTATTTTTACTGTTCGGAATTTTTGGCTGTCGCAGTTATATTGCATCCCAGACGAAAAATCCGCTTATTATGGAAATGGGTGTGGACTATATGAGAATATGCTGCGTCTTTTCTTTTGGTATTTCTTACTTTTCGGTATTGGAAAAAATGCTGCAGGCAACCGGAAAATCCTTATATTCTACCATCGCACAGGTAACAGGCGCGGTATGTAATATTATTTTTGACCCCATCCTGATTTACGGGCTTTTAGGATTTCCCAAGATGGGTGTGCGAGGTGCGGCATATGCAACGGTGCTCGGACAGATTGTTTCTTTTCTGGTGGCACTTTTTGCCCACATGAAATGGAATAAAGACATTGAAAAGAAGAAGGAATATTTTAAGCCTTCGGGGGATGTCATAAAAAGTATTTATGCCATTGGCGTGCCGGCCATTATTGCCCAGGCGCTTATGTCCGTCATGACCTATCTTCTGAATATTATTCTGGTAAAGGTCAGCGAAAATATGGTAACGGCATACGGACTTTATTATAAAATCCAGCAGTTTATTCTGTTTGCTGCTTTCGGACTTCGGGATGCGATTACCCCTATTGTTGCCTTTAATTATGGTATGGGAGATAAAGAACGAGTGCAAAAAGCCATTCGATGCGGACTTCGGTATACTTTATATATTATGCTGGCAGGGCTTGTTATTCTGGAGGTTTTTGCGGCACCTTTCTCGGCTTTGTTTGACCTTTCGGGAGAAACACAAAGTCTGTGTATCAGCGCCATCCGCATTATTTCGTTAAGCTTTGTATTTGCCGGATGCAATATTGCTTTTCAGGGAGTGTTCCAGGCGCTGGACAGCGGTCTGCCTTCCCTGATTGTTTCTGTATGCAGACAGTTTTTATTTGTAGTCCCGGTGGCATATGGATTTACCATGCTTGTGCTGTACGGTAACGGTGTGCCGTCCTATGTTATCTGGTTTACCTTTTTGATTGCGGAAGGGGTTTCGGCAATAATATCCTTTATTTTCTATAAGAAAGTTTCCTCACACCGTCTTCCGTGAAGGCGGTAGGCGGAGGGAGTCATGCCCGTTTTTTCCTTAAAGGTACTGGAAAAATAGCTTTGGCTGGGAAAGGCTAAGATAGCCGCAATCTCAGCAGCGGAGTAGGAGGAAAACAACAGCATGTTCCTGGCAGTATTGATTTTCTGTTCACAAATATAAGAACTGACACTCTGGCCGGTTTCTTTCTGAAACAGCCGGGACAGGTAAGAAGGACTTAAATCTGTGATTTCCGACAACTGTGTCAGCGTAATGCGGGTGTGCAGATGGTCGTAGATATAATCGATACACTTTACCACCGGTTGTGAGCAGACATTCAGTTTTATGAGTTCTTTCATGCGTCGGGTGTAGTCCAGACACAGAGGGGTATGGAGGGAAGCAATTTCCTCCGGGGTATGGCATCTGTCCGCGGCCGAGATGTAATAATCACTTAAATTATAAGCTACATGCAAATCCATGCCGGCGTTGATACAGTAACGGGCAATGACGGCTGCGGTAATGGCAAAATGGTACTTCACATTTTGAACCGGATTTGCAGACAGGGTGCCCCAGCCTTCTTTTTTGGAAAGAAAGCTTTCTTTTGTCATTTCTTTGACTTTTTTCAGGTTACCGGATACGACGGCCTGATAAAATTCCAATTCCGGATTATAGGGCGCTCTTACAAAGCGCTCTTCTCTTTGCACAAAATCCCGGTAGGCGAGAGCCTGTCCGGAGGTATCAGCACGAAAAACACCCATTTTACATTTCCTCCTCATGAAATATCGGCACTATATTATAAGGATTGCATTACAGATATTATAGCATTAAAACATAAAATAAAGCAACAAAACGATATTCCGCCAAAAGGATTTCTGCCATACTGAAAACATAGAAACAGAAAATTTTATCGGATTTATACGGAAAAGATACAAAGCCAAAACACGAATTGCAAGGAGGAGAAATCATGATGAACTTAAAACGGGGAATTAACTTGGGCGGATATTTATCACAGTGTGATTACAGTAAAGAACATCTGGCATCTTTTATCCATAAAGAGGACCTGGACAGAATTGCGGAAATGGGTTTTGACCACGTCAGGGTACCGGTTGACTACAATATTTTGGAAACGGAAGACGGTACGCCCATCGAAAGCGGTTATGAATTACTTGACCGGGTAACAGACTGGTGCAGGGAAAACAAGCTGAATATGATTTTGGATATGCATAAAGTTTACGGCTATGATTTTAACGATGCAGGTACCATGGAAAACAGTCTGTTTGAGAGCCCTGCGCTGATGGACCGCTTTCTTGCGTTGTGGAGAAGGCTTGCAAAACGTTACGGAAATAAAGATTTCATGGCTTTTGAACTTTTGAATGAAATTGTGGAGGAGGATGTGGCAGAAGCCTGGAATGATTTAATCATCCGTGCGGTGAGAGAAATCCGTCAGTATGCACCCACAACTCCGATTATTTATGGTGGCATCCAGTGGAACAGTGCCAAAACCGTCAGATTTTTAAGAAAACCGGAAGATGAAAACATTATTTTTACCTTCCATTTTTACGAGCCGCTTCTGTTTACCCATCAGAAAGCATACTGGGTGGCGGCAATGAACCCCGATAAGGAAATTTCCTACCCGGCAACCATGGAATATTACAGAGAAAACTCCAAAGTGCTGGGGTATCAGGGAAATGTAGCGGTCAATGCACATGCTGATGAAATGGGTCCCAAATTCATGGAAGAACTGATTGCGGATGCCGTAGATGCAGCGAAAAAGGCCGGCGTGTCTTTATACTGCGGTGAATTTGGGGTCATCGACAGAGCACCGGTTATGGATACCCTTCGCTGGTTTAAGGATGTGAATGAGGTATTCCGCAAATATGACATCGGCTTTTCCGTGTGGACATATAAGGAGAAGGATTTTGGTATTACCGGGGAACATTATAAACCGATTTTACAGGAACTGTTAAATATCTGGAATCGATAAATATAATCATGGGAGGGTACAGAATGAAAAGGAACATGGCAAAATGGCTGACGGCTTCTCTGGCATTCACGATGGTAATGACGGCAGGCTGCGGCAAAGAGAAGGTGACGGATGAGCCTGAAAGCACTGAAACCGTGCAGGAGACAATAAGCCGGGAAACAGAACCGGTACAGGGAAATGACCTTGATATGACAGGGTATAACCTGGTATGGGAAGATGATTTTGAAGACGGAATTTCCGAGGATGACTGGAATTACGAACTGCATGAACCAGGCTGGGTGAACAATGAATTGCAGTCCTATGTCAAATCGGAAGAAAACGTTTATACAAAAGATGGCAAGCTTGTCATAAAGCCGGTGGAAACGACAGATGAGAACGGCAATACTGCTTACACATCCGGACGGGTGAACACCCAGGGTAAGCATGATTTTACTTACGGACTTTTTGAGGCAAGCATTAAAATGCCGAAAGGACAGGGGTTCCTGCCGGCATTCTGGATGATGCCTACGGATGAGAATTTATACGGTCAGTGGCCGAGATGCGGGGAAATTGATATTGCAGAAGTATTGGGAAGCGATACCGGTACTTCTTATGGAACCATCCATTATGGAAATCCGCATAAAGAAAGCCAGGGAAGCTATATACTTTCCCAGGGGGATTTCGCAGAAGAATTCCATACCTATGCCTGTGAATGGAACCCCGGTGAAATCAAGTGGTATGTGGATGGCAATCTGATTCATACAGCGAATGACTGGTATTCTGCAACGGAGGGGTTGGGAGAAATTACGTTCCCGGCACCATTTGACCAGCCTTATTATATCATCTTTAATCTGGCAGTCGGCGGGAACTGGCCCGGCAATCCGGATGAAAGCACGGATATAGCCGGTGCAACCTATGAAATTGATTATGTAAGAGTATACCAGAAAGATGAATATGACGAAAATGTCACAAAACCGGAAAAAGAAGTCACCTACAGAGAGCCGGATGAAACCGGAAACTATGTCAATAACGCAGATTTTTCCGTAGCAGAAGACCTGACGGACAATGCAGATTGGAAGTTCATGGCACAGAACGGCGGAGAAGGCAGTGCGGAAATTAAGAATAACGAAATTGATATTTCTACAACGAATGCCGGCAGTGAGGAATACAGCATCCAGCTGGTACAGCCGGATATTCCTATCCTGAAAGGAAGCGAATACCGGGTAACCTTTGATGCCTGTGCCGATGAAGAACGCACGATGAAGGTAGCGGTTACGGCGCCCAATGCCGGATGGATTCGTTATCTGGAGGATACGGAGCTTACTCTGACAAAGGAAAGGCAGAGTTACGCATTTGATTTCACGGTAACGGCAGAAAACGACCCCACCGGACGACTGGAATTCAATATGGGTAAAACGGATAGTACCGCAATGATTTCTATATCCAACGTGCGTCTGGAGATGATAGCGGAAGGCTCCGGCAGCGCAGGAGGGAAAACGGTTCTTTCCGATGGCAATTACGTTTACAATGCAAATTTCCAGGAAGGAGCCGGCAGAGTCGGAAACTGGGAATTTACGGAAAATGATGCGGTGACGTATGAGGTTACACCGTTAAGCGACGGCAGAAGACTTCATGTAAATGTGACAAAGGATTTAGATACCCCGTTCTGTGTTATACAGAAAGACCTGGCATTGACGGAGGGCAGTGAATACCTCTTAAGCTTTGAAATGCAGGCAGAAACGGGAAGCCGCATGAAAGTTCTTATGAATGGGGAAGAACAGGACTTAGCTTTGTCCGAAAAGCAGGATATCTACAGCTTAAAGTTTGTATATTCCGGAAAAGAGAAAGCCAATACACTTCAATTTTGTTTTAGCGGTGCCGGGGATTATTATCTGGATAAGGTGCGTGTGGAGGAGAATGTGATGATAAAGAACGGCAGCTTCAACGCCGGTATGAGCGGCTATGAAATTTTTGTGGATGCCTCGGCAGATGTCAATTATGTGGTGGATTCCCTGACAGAAGACAATGCCATGGATTTCACCATTCATGATACCGGAGCCAATGACTGGAATGTACAGTTAAAGCAGAATAATATTACTCTTGAAAAAGGAAAAACGTATACCTTAACTTTCGAAGCCAAATCTGACATAAACAGGGACATCCGTGTCATTATGCAGGGTAAGGAAGACAAAGGCTGGCCGGTCTATTCCGGAGAAAACATTGTGACGCTTTCTTCTGACTATCAGACCTTCAGCACCACCTTTACCATGGAAAGCGATACGGATACGGATGCCTTCTTAAGCGTATGCTTAGGTGCTGTCGGCGAGAGAATTGACAGCATGCACAGAGTCTGCATAGATAACATTTCCCTGATGGAACAACCATAATCTCCTTTTTTAGTAAAAACCGTACCTGTCCGGGTGCGGTTTTTTGCATTTGACTGTAAGAGGTGAAAATACATTTATGGAAGACTGCGCACTGAACCGAATAAATAGAAATATATTATAGAAAATATAAATATTGACAAGGTATACTTTACATAATATATTAAAAGAGAGGTGAAAGTATATGAGCGATTTTCAGAACTATTTAGATACTGTATTTGCAGACTTAGACACTCGTGTTGTAAAAGAGGAAACTGTCTATAATTATGACATTTATAAAAAAATAAGTACCGATGTAATAAAAGCAAGAAAGGAATTGGGTCTGACGCAAAGCCAGTTGGCAGAAAAGAGTGGATTAACACAGGCTAATATCAGCAATATTGAAAAAGGAACCATACATCCGACTATTGATTCTTTGCAGAAAATAGCGGTTGCCGTAAATAAGAAACTTATCATTGAATTCAGAAACTAAGGGGGATTGGGTTATGCACGGATTAAGCAAACTTTTTATAGAAGAATTCAGGGGAATTAAAAAACTGAAAATTGACCGAATGAATAAAGTAAATATAGTTGTCGGGGACAATAATTGCGGGAAGACGAGTTTGCTTGAAGCTATTGAATTATTGGGAAGTTCCCAGCTGGCAGGCGATGCTTACTGGGTTGCTCGCCAAAGAGAAATTTTATCTCAGAGCAGCAATTCCTTATACGAAAACTTTATGTGTATGTTTCCCCATGACATAAGAGAATGGGAAATCAAAATATCCGGTACGTATAACAGGCAGGAAATTCTATACTGTATACAAGGAAAACAGAAAAAGATTTTAATTGAGGGAAAAGACCAGATTGGAGAAATGGAAATCGGACGGATTTATCCGATTCCGGTTGACAAACAGACTGAGGAGTTTGAGGGGACTATATCCTTAGTCTGTGGCGCGGAAAAAAAGCAGGAGACTATTAAAATCAATCCGTATACACGTGCGACCGGTACACTTATGGCAGAAAACCGCGATATTAATATTAAATATGTAGCGCCCTTTGAACATTTGAAAGGCAGTGTCATCAGTGAGATTGTCAGAAATGAAAAATATAAAGAAATCTGTATTCATGCATTGCAGTTGTTTGATAAAGATATTGTGGATATGATGATATTTAAAAATGAATTAGACAATTCAGCGGTTGAATACCTGAGACATAGGAAGCTGGGAGATATGCCACTTGCTTCTTTTGGCGATGGTGTTAAAAAGGTTCTCGTTCTGGCAAATGCCATTATACAGGCAGAGGGGGGAATCCTCCTTATTGATGAAATAGAAACAGCTATTCATAAAAAGTATTTTGAAGATATTTTTGGGTTTATTGTTAAGGCATGCAGGGCATATCATGTTCAGGCTTTTATTACTACGCACAGTATTGAAGCCGTGGATGGATTACTTGCTACCCAGCGATATGAACAGCAGACAGATAACGATGATATCAACGTGATTACCTTAAAGAGAGAGGGACAGGAAACGCTATCAAGAGTTCTTTCCGGCAGGGATGTGGAGCGTAACAGAGAAGGCTTTGGATTTGAGGTTCGGTTATGAAAAAGATAATTTTATGTGAAGGAAGTACAGATACGGCATTTCTTGGATATTATATGAGTAAAGTTTTTGGGTGGAATTATGTGTCTGTAAATGATAAGGATTTAATATCGGTGGGAATTACTAACCGCAAAAATAACGAAAGCATGAAATGGTATAAAAAGGAAAATGATTTTTTGGTGATTTGCGGAGTGGGAGGTAAAGATAATTTCAAGAAATTTTTTGAAAAACAGCTAAAGGATATGATAACACTGACAGGTGACTTTGATAAAATTGCAGTAGTGACTGACAGAGATGACAACAGTATTAAAAGTATTGAGAAAGCTCTTGACCTTACATATGAAAACATGGATATAAAATTTAGGGAAAATGAATGGTTGTTAAACAGCTACACAGATGGCTATGCGCAGAAACAACGTATGGACTCCCTTTTGATTGTTATTCCCAGGGAGGAAGAGGGGGCATTGGAAACATTGATGCTGAAAGCTATTTCCGAGGATGATTACGATAAAAATATTGTAGATGGAGCCCAAGAATTCATAGAGAAAATAAAATCGAAAGCAGATAGATATCTGCGAAATAAAAGCTTGGAAACAAAGGCTTGTTTGGGTGTAACCTGGGCTGTTCAGTATCCGGAAAATCAGTTCAAATATTTCAGAGAAAAGATTGTTTCCGTGCCCTGGGAAAAGTATGATAATCTGAAAAAGTGTTTTGGAAAGCTGGGTGAATTATAATCTCCTTGAAGAGGTCGTGTATAACATGAATTTAAGAAATTGAGAAAAGGCAGCAGGATTTCATTTTTGAAGTCTTGCTGCCTATTTTTTAGGGTATTCTGTTTTTACATTACTTGCACCCGACATGTAATCCACGGAAAGGTTGTAAAATTGTGCTAAAATCAAAAGATTGTCGATCGGTATTCTTGTCTTACCACTTTCATAATCAGCATAAGTACGTTGTCCTATATTTAATAGGTTGGCGACTTTTTGCTGTGTTAAGGAGCGCTCTTCGCGAATTTCACGGATTCGTTCATTGTATTTCATGATATCACCTCATAAATCAATTATATATTGATTTGAAAATTCTCTTGACTTTTAGAGTTATAAACTCTAAAATGAAAAATAAGGAGGGAAGGGATATAAAAAATATATGTAAAAAAGCTTAGAAATAGTAATTACATGAGTAAATCTCAAAGTGATAAGGAGGATAAGAATATGTATTGTAGAAATTGTGGAGCAGAAATGCCGGATAATGCGGCAGTATGTGTAAAATGTGGTGTAAGTAAAGGAAATGGAGATAAGTTTTGCTATAATTGTGGTACTGAAACTAATCCGGAACAAGCTATTTGTCTAAAATGTGGTGTAAGCTTACAGAAAAAAGCTGGATTAATGGGAAAGGCAGATACAGGAAAAACATCCTTCTCGGATTTTAAGAGGGTAAGTGAGGGGAAAATTTTTGGCGGTGTATGCACAGGTCTTGAAAAAAACTATGGTATTAATAGATGGATTTCACGTATTGCAATGATCCTTTTACCATTATGGCCCATAGTACTTATTGCATATATTCTAATATGTACAAAAACGGAATTGGAATAAACTGTTTGTATGAATTTAGACGGCTGTCGCCCAATAAATATAAAAAGAAAAGCTGACTGGAAAGTGAATATATTCCCTTTAAGAGGCTAAGCCATGCGCCATTCGGAAGCTGCGAAGCAGCTCCTCATGGACGGCTGTCGCCGTATAATAAAAAAGAAGAGACTACATCTTAGTGAGCAAGCTCCCTCGATGTAATCTCTCCTTTTTTATTGCATGGCTTGTAGCTTAGCCAAAGTATCTATTCAGTAATCCTTCAAATGCTTTGCCGTGTCTTGCCTCGTCGCGTGCCATTTCATGGACGGTATCGTGGATAGCATCTAAGTTTAATTCTTTTGCACGTTTTGCAAGGTCTACTTTGCCGGCGGTTGCGCCGTTTTCAGCATCAACTCTCATCTGTAAATTTTTCTTGGTGGAGTCGGTTACCACTTCGCCTAAGAGTTCTGCAAATTTTGCGGCATGTTCTGCTTCTTCGTAAGCTGCTTTTTCGTAGTACATGCCGATTTCGGGATAGCCTTCTCTGTGAGCTACACGTGCCATTGCCAGGTACATACCAACTTCGGAGCATTCTCCTTCAAAGTTGGCACGAAGGTCTTTGATGATATCTTCGGGTGCACCCTGTGCAACGCCTACAACATGTTCTGCAGCCCATACCTTATCAGCAGACTGTAAAGTGAACTTGGAAGCAGGTGCGTGGCAGATAGGGCATTCTGCAGGTGCTTCATTTCCTTCATAAACATAACCGCATACTTGACATACAAATTTCATAATTCATTTCTCCTTTTCTTATAAATAAAATGGTTTTATTGGTTATTGTTTCCTGAAAGGGCTTAAACTTTCAGGAAATAAATTACAAACAATTTGAAAATCCTCTTACTCCCGGCACTTTTCGCAGGAGCCGTAAAAATAGATATCGTAGCCTTCGATGGTACCGCTGAAATTGGAAGCGGCAACTTCCATGACGGAGTCGATATTCGGCATGGTAAGGTCTGATACAGCGCCGCATTTTTTGCAGACAAAATGGTGGTGGGGGGAAGTATCATAATCGAAATGGTCCGTTTTGTCCCCTACCTGAAGGCGTAAAATCTCACCGTTATCTGCCAGAAGGTTTAAGTTGCGGTAAACCGTACCAAGACTGATGTTTGGCATTTTTACCCGCATGGCTGTATAAACCTGGTCTGCCGTGGGATGGTCTTTCCGGGTGGAAAGATACGTTTTAATTTCTTCTCGCTGCCTACTGTATTTACTTGCCATATTGTTCCTTTCTTAAAAGTAGTAACTGTTACTGTTATCAATATAATACAAACAACAAAGAAAGTCAACTGTTTTTATATTTTTTTTAGGATAATGTTCGATTTCGTTCATTTCTTTTTGACGGGAAAGATGTTATAATTTCTTTAAATTCGGTGTAAGCCGTGCAAACGGCGGAATGAGAGGGAATATGAAATTCAAAACAAGGTTGCGCATAGCATTTGCGTCCATTGTATTTTTACCCCTGATACTGACCGCATTGGCGTTTTTTGCCATCAGTGTTTATCTGGTGCAGGATGACCAGCCGCATTTTTTTGGGCAGGTCAATTATTCAGAGATGGTTGACAGCGTACAGTCCGTGGGTGAACAGGTGCAGACGCTTTATCATAAGCTGGCGGAAACGGCGGAAAGCGAACCGCAGAAATTTGAGGACACCACCTATCTCCAATCCTTAAACAAAAGCTTAAACCGTAAAAACTCCTATATTCTGGTGAGAAAAGACAATACGATTTATTATGCGGGCAATATGGAAGCCGCGGAGTTGATTTTCGACAGGCTGCCGGAATACGGCTACGAGTACGGGGATGCTGCCGCCATGTATTTCAACGACCTGCAGAAATATGTCAAACAGGTGGACTTTTTGTTCACGGATGGTTCTGAGGGCAGTATTTTTATTGTGACCCGTATCAGCGGCATTATTTCCAAGAGGCTTCTGATAGATATGTTTATTGCCATCTGCGTTATCCTGCTATTTACCAGCCTGATGCTGACGCAGTGGATTCACAAGGGTGTGTTTACCCCCATTAACGAGCTGAACGTCGCCATGCAGAAGGTAAAGGAGGGCAATTTTGACTACCGTCTTTCCACGGATGCGTCCGGTGAAATCGGCGATTTGTACCGCAATTACGAGGACATGCGCCTGCGTCTTAAGGAAACCACGGAAGAGCAGTTGCAGCAGGAGAAGCAGAACAAAGAGCTTATCAGCAACATTTCCCACGATTTGAAAACGCCTATTACCGCCATCAAGGGTTACATGGAAGGCATCATGGACGGCGTAGCCGATACGCCGGAAAAAATGGATAAATACATCAAAACGGTGTATAACAAGGCAAATGATATGGACAGGCTTATCAATGAGCTGACGATTTACTCAGGCATTGACAACAACCGAATTCCTTACCATTTCCACCGGATAGATGTGGCGGAATACTTCGGTGACTGCGTGGAAGAGGTGGGATTGGAGCTTGACTCCCGCAACATTAAGTTAAATTATTCCAATTTAGTGGAGCCCGGCACGCAGATTATTGCCGACCCGGAGCAGATGAAGCGTGTTATCAATAATATTATCAGCAATAGTGTAAAATATATTGATAAGGAGCAGGGTGTTATCGATATCCGTATTCTGGATGAAGTAGACTCCATCCGGGTGGAAATCGAGGACAACGGCAAGGGCATTGCCGCCAAAGACCTGCCCAAGATTTTTGAACGGTTTTACCGGACGGATGCTTCCCGCAACTCCACCAAGGGCGGAAGCGGCATCGGACTTTCCATTGTAAAGAAAATTATCGAAGACCACGGCGGCTACATCTGGGCCACCAGTAAGGAAGGCGAAGGCACCTGTATGCACTTTGTCCTTCGGAAATATAAAGAACAGAAAGGAAATGAAAACGTATGAGCAGCAGAATACTGATTATTGAAGATGAAGAAGCGATTGCAGATTTGGAAAAGGACTACCTGGAACTCAGTGATTTCGAGGTAGAAATACAGAATACCGGAGACGGCGGCTTAAAGGCTGCTCTGGAAAAGGATTTTAACCTTATTATACTGGACTTGATGCTTCCCGGTGTGGACGGCTTTGAGGTGTGCAAGCAGATTAGGGAAAAGAAGGACATTCCCATCCTCATGGTTTCCGCCAAGAAGGATGATATCGATAAAATCAGAGGTCTGGGACTGGGCGCAGACGATTACATGACAAAGCCTTTCAGCCCCAGCGAGCTGGTAGCAAGGGTAAAAGCGCATCTTGCCAGATACGAAAGACTGGTGGGCACCAATGCCAAGCCCCAGAACGACATTGTGGAAATCAGGGGTCTGCGCATCGACAAAACTGCCAGAAGAGTGTATGTGGACGGTGTGGAAAAGACCTTTACCACCAAGGAATTCGATTTGCTGACCTTCCTTGCGGAGCATCCCAATCATGTATACACCAAGGAAGAGCTGTTCCGTCAGATTTGGGACATGGACTCCATCGGCGACATTGCAACCGTTACGGTTCACATCAAGAAAATCCGTGAAAAAATCGAGTACGATACCGCGAAACCCCAGTACATCGAAACCATCTGGGGTGTGGGCTACCGCTTCAAGGTATAAATTATGCAGACACAGATTGTATATGAGGACGAGGCGGTTCTGGTTATCCGGAAGCCTGCCAGTCTGGCAACAGAAAGCGCCGGCATCGGCCAGAAGGACGTAGTCAGTGAACTGAAAAACTATGTGGCAAAGAAAAATCCGGGGAAAATGCCGTATCTTGGCGTTGTTCACCGGCTCGACCAGCCCGTGGAAGGGCTTTTGGTATTTGCCAAAACGAAAAAAGCTGCCGAAAATTTAACGGCGCAGCTTGGAAAAGGTACGCTTAAGAAGGAATATCTGGCAGTTGTATGTGGAAAAGTACCGGAAAATACCGGCAGGCTGGTGGATTATCTGGCAAAAGAAAAAGGTATGACGGTGGTAAAGGAAGTCGCGGATGCACAGACAGAGAAAGCTGCAGACCCGAAAGTGAAGCAAGCCGCAGAACCGCAGGCAAAAAAAGCGGTGCTCACCTACACGAAAAAGGCAGAAACCGAAAAACTTACATTGCTTGCGGTGCAGATAGAAACCGGACGTTTTCACCAGATAAGGGCGCAGCTTTCCCACGCGGGCTTTCCCATTCTGGGAGATGAAAAGTACGGCTCCGAGGAAAGCAAAGAGCTCTCCCGGGAAAAGAAAATCCGTTTCACGGCGCTTTGTGCCGCTTCCTTAAGTTTCAGACATCCCGTGACCGGCAAGGTCATGATGTTTACCCAGACGCCGCAAAATCCGGCATTCGCGGATTTCGTGACGGAATAAGAGCCGGCGCATTTTGCATAAACATATAAGAATAGAAACAGAAACATGTCATATACTAAACCCTATCAACAGGATGGGCGTGATAGACAGGCGCCGCGAAGGATTGCGGGGAGGGATTGGCATGCAGAAGAAATGGTATGAACAAAAAGGAATGGTACTGCTCCTCTTAACCGGAGCAGTCTATTTTTTTTTACGGTATCTTTCGCCACTGCTGACGCCCATTTTAGCGGCAGGAATTCTGCTCACCCTGTGCTATCCGGCGTTTGACGACATCCAGAAAAAAACAAAGATTAAGAAGCAGTACATGGCAAGCGCCATGCTGGTGCTTATTGGGGCGGTGCTCATGGGACTTCTGTGGTGGGCAAGTGTGTACCTGTTCCGGAAAATTCCCCAGTGGGCAGCAGGCGTGGACGGGCTGCAGGAAACCCTGCGTCTTTTTATCGGGGACTGCTGTGGCAAAATGGAAAGCTTTCTGGGGATAGAAGCCGATGATTTGAGCCATTCTCTCACGGGTCAGATGGACGCTGCGTTTGAAAACCTGAAAATCTCTATTCTGCCGGGGCTTTTGCAGAACAGTTGGACCTATGTAAAAGCGGTGGGCTCCGTTTTTGCGGTGCTGGCGGTCACCATGATTGCTACGGTGCTGCTCGCCAAGGATTACGATGATTTGCTTGCCATGGTGGGAAAGCAGAAATGGAGTGTTATTCTTTTGGAGGTGGCGCTTAAGGTTATCCGCTATCTGGCTACTTATGTGAAGGCGCAGCTTCTTATCCTGCTTGGGATTTCTCTTACCTGTGTGACACTTCTGTCGGTTGCAGGGGTGGAAAAAAGTGTATTCTGGGGGATTTTGGCGGGAATTTTGGATGCCTTGCCTTTTATCGGTACCAGCATCGTGCTGCTTCCGCTGGCGTTGTGGGAGCTTTTTTCCGGGGCATACCTGAAAGCCTTTTTCTGCCTGCTGGCATACGGCGTCAGCGCTCTGTTCCGGGAGCTTGCGGAACCGAAGCTCATCGGCAAAAGAGTGGGCATTTACCCCTTTATTATCCTGATTTCCGTGTATGCGGGGATAAAGCTGTTCGGGCTGTGGGGCATTATCAAGGGGCCGGTGGGGCTGGTTATGATTGAACAGTCCTATGTCTGCATCTGCCGCTATATTGACAATAAAAAGGCGGATGGATTATGATGGAGGAAACGTGTGTAAAAAGAAGGGACAGGACACATGAAAAAGAAACAGGTTAAACAGAAGCAACGTTCGCTTGCGGCGGATATACAGACGGTTTTGCTGTGGGTTCTGCTGTGCATCAGCTTCTTTTATCTTATTATGATGGGCGTGGTGCTGCCGTTTTATTACCATCCCGAAACGGCGTATATGACAATCGGCTCCGGCAAGGCGGAGTTTTTCAATAAATGGGCATTCGGTACGGCAAAGGTAGCGGGAGTGTTTCTTCTTCTCTATCTGCTGACGTCAGCGGTAAGACAATTTCTGTTGTGGAAAAAAGAAAGAAACCGGAAAACAGGGGGAACTTCCCTGTGGGCGGCAGTGAAGGCAGGATGCCAGAAATTCTGGCAGAGTCTTACCGGCACGGAACTGTTTGCCGTTTGTTACATAGCTGCCCTGTGCATTTCCTATCTTCTGACGGATTACCCGGAATTTGCAAAAATGGGTGCCGACGGCTGGAACATGGGCTTCTGGCCCCAGATTTTGTTTTTGTTTTTCTTTTTATTATTGGAAAGAACCCTCACAACCAGAATGGCAAAGGCAGGCATCGGGCTGATGCTTTCGGCATCCACGGTGGTATTTCTTTTGGGACTCTTAAACCGTTATGAGGTCAATCCCCTGCACATGGAAAGCAGCGGGCCGGGATTTATTTCCACCATCGGCAATATCAACTGGTACTGCGGCTATTGGTCGGTGTTGTTCCCGGTATGCTGCGGTATTTTCCTGTTCCGGGAGAAAGTCCTGCCGGGCAGCAGTTTTGCGCATACCGGCACTTTGCAGCGGGACATTTCAGCACGCACAGGCATTGCAGGGCAGCGGGGTGCTTCTGCGCAGCCGTCGCCTGTGTTCGGTTTGTACCGCATCCTGCCGGTGCTTAGCGGCATTGCGGTTGTTATCGGTTTTGCCACGGGGGTATCCCAGGGCAGCGACAGCGGTCTTTTGGTGCTGGCAGCCATGACGCTCATTCTGGGCTGTTTTGCCGGAAACGAAAAGGAAGGCTTACGGCATTTTATCGAACTTCTGTTGTTGTTCTGTGTTTCCCTTACGGGACTTTTTGCCCTGCAGCATCTGTTCCCGGAGCGGAACAAATACCAGACTGCCGGTTATCTTTTCCTGACAGGGAAGCCTTGGGGGCTGATTTTCGGCGTGCTGCTTCTCTGCCTGTATTTCTTCTTATTTATAAGAAAGAATAACCGTGCGAACGGACGGACGAAAGCGGTTAAAAATAACTGTGACAATAAATTGGCAGGAACAGTGGACAGGGGCATTGTATGGACTTACAGAGCCTGGCAGATACTGACAGGACTTTCTGCTGCGTCACTGGTTCTCTACATCGGTCTTCTGATTTTCAATACGACACACCCGGGCGTAATACCGGCGCTTGACGGAAACGCCCTGTTTACCTTCAATACTTCATGGGGAAGCTCCCGCGGGGCTACCTGGAGCATCGGCATCCATACATTTCTGGCACAGAATTTCGGTCACCGGCTCTTTGGCGTAGGTCCGGACTCCATGGCGGCATACCTGTATCAGAGCGACAATTCCACACTGCTTGCGGAAGTCAAGGCGACTTTTGGGGATAAAAGACTTACCAATGCCCATGGAGAGTGGATAACTGTCCTGGTAAATACCGGGCTTATGGGGCTGTTGAGTTTTGCCGCCATGATTATTTCTGCCGTGGGAACTCTGTTCTCCCGGAAACAGAAAACACTGGTAAAAGCCTGTGGGCTTGCCGTTTTATGCTATACCCTGCACAATATTTTCAGCTTTGAGCAGATGATGAACATCAGCCAGATGTACCTTGTTATGGGCATCGGCATGGCTGTGGCGGAAAAGGAAGAAAGGGATTGATATGTTATTTAACTCCACAATTTTCATAGCGCTCTTCCTGCCGCTTTGTCTGATTGGCTGGTACGGGCTGCAACAATTCAAAAATCCTGCCTGGGCAAAGCTGTTTCTGGTGGGCATGTCTCTGTGGTTTTACGGTTATTATAACCCATGGTATCTGCTTATTTTAGTGGGCAGCCTGCTTGTTAACCAGGGCATCAGTGCCGCCATGGAGCATGAAAGTGCAAAGCTGCCCGGAAAAGGACAGGAGCCTTTCGGGGAAGCCGCCCGCAAAGTGCCGGGAAGCCGGAAGCTTCTTCTGGCGCTGGGGCTTATTGCCAATATCGGACTGTTATTTTATTTTAAGTATTTTAATTTTTTCGTAGACAACTGCAATTTCTTTTTTCATACGGACTGGCAGATAGAAAAAATTGCACTGCCGCTGGGTATCAGCTTTTTTACGTTCCAACAGATTTCCTATGTGGTGGACCGCTATAAGGGAGACGCGCCCTGCTACAGTCTGCTGGACTATGCCTGCTTTGTGACCTTCTTTCCCCAGCTCATTGCGGGGCCCATCGTACTGCACAGTGAATTTATTCCAACGCTGCAGGCGAGAAAAAACAGGAAGCCGGACTGGGAAATGTTTTATGACGGCGTGGCGCTGTTTGTACTGGGCTTTGGAAAAAAAGTACTTTTGGCTGACGTGTTGGCGCTGCTTGTGAACTCCGTGTTTGATGTGGTTGGCGTGGTGCAGTATTACCTGGATTTCTGGACGGGACTTATTACGATTTTGTGCTACGGCTTCCAGCTTTACTTCGATTTCAGCGGTTACTGCGATATGGCGCGCGGCATCGGCAGAATGTTCGGCTTTGAACTGCCGGTGAATTTCCGTTCCCCCTTCAAGGCGGACTCCGTCCGGGATATCTGGAAACGCTGGCATATTACACTGGGACGTTTTTTAACCGCTTATGTATACATTCCTCTCGGGGGCAACCGGAAGGGCAAGGCAAGAAAGTGCCTAAACCTGTTTCTGGTATTCTTAGTCAGCGGCATCTGGCACGGCGCCAACTGGACGTATATTCTGTGGGGCGTAATGCACGGCGTTGCCATTGTGTGGGAAAATCTGTTCCCGAAGCTTCGGTTCAAAAGCCGGATGCTCAATGTCTTTTTTACCCAGATATTCTGGTTCCTGACCCTGATTATGTTCCGCAGCAATACCCTTTCGCAGGCGGGATATTTTTACCGCAATCTGTTCACGGCGCCCAAGCCTTTCCTAAACGGCATCGGTGCGGCGCTGCAGATACCGGAGAACTTTATTATCATAAAGGCGCTTACCCTGAAAGCGCCGCAGTATCTGCCTGTTTTTTATTTTGTTATGATTGGTCTTATGCTTGCCGTCAGCTTCTTTTTTGCTTACGGAAAAGAGGCGGGAGAATGGATAAAAGCGAAGGCGCGCACGAAAAAGGGCGCATTTCTGCTGGCTGTTGTCTTTCTCTGGGGATTTGTGTCCCTCTCCCAGGTCAGCACGTTTTTGTATTTTAACTTTTAACCGTTTCAGTAAAGGAAGAATGAAATGCTTACCGGTAAAAAAGCTTTGAAAAACTTCATATTGTGGGTAGCGGCAGGGCTCCTTCTTGTTGCGGGCATTACTATCCTGTTTGACCCCTTTTACCAGTATCACGGACCTCTGCCCGGCATGAAGGAAGTGCTGTTTGAAAGGGAAAGCCAGGTTATCGGCTCCATCCGGCATTTTTCCTATGACAGTGTGCTTTTGGGTTCTTCCGTGGTGGAAAACTGCGACAGCAACTATCTGGACAATGCTTACGGCATCAAAACCCTGAAGGTGGTGAAAGGCTCCGGCTCCACGGCGGACCTTATGTATTATCTGGAAAAAGCACATGAAAAGCAGGACATTAAGAGAGTTTTTTACGGACTGGATTTGTTTGCCCTGAAAATGCCGTGTGAAGTGACGGTGGTGTCACAATATAGCCCGAACTATCTGTATACGGAAACCATTCTGGATGACGGCGCGTATCTTTTTAATAAGGACGTGCTCTTAAAGAAAATCCCGCTGATGCTGGCGTATTCTTTTGCGGATAAAAATACGGGCGGACATGCCTATGACTGGTCGGAGGACAAAACCTTTGGACCGGCAAAAGCCATGGAAGCCTACGAGGGACCTTACGTGCAAAGCGAGGAAAGCGTGCCGGGAGAACAAGATGCAACCGGAGCAAAAGATGCCTCTGAAACAAAAGACGCCGCGGGAGCAAAGAATTTTCTTCCGGAGAAGGATTTCACGAAAGAAAAGGAAACCATTGCAGCCAATATAGCTTTGATAACGGAAGAAATTAAGTCCCACCCGGACACCCTTTATACGGTTTTCTTCCCGCCGTACTCGCTGCTCATGTGGGACGATACCTGCAGACAGGGCGAACTTTCCGAGTACTGTTATATGCTGGAGGAGGCTCTGCAGGCGCTTCTTTCCTACGACAATGTGGAGATTTATTATTTCCAGACGGACACGGACATTGTGTGCAATCTGGACTTTTACATGGACAAGGTGCATTATTCCCCGGACATCAATCAGTACATGCTGACCTGCATGGTGCAGGAAGAAGAGGCATATCGTATAGATAAGGATAACTGGCAGGATGTGGTGCCCTCTTTACGACAGATGTGTCAGTATATAACGGAAGAAGCTATCTACAACTATTATCCGAGATAACCATGAACACCGCCCCGCAATCTGCATATCATAAGAGAAAAGGGACCGGAAGTGTTAGATATGGACTTTTCCAACCGAATTTTGCCTTTTTACATGGCATACCCACAGCCCTACCTGATGAAGGAGGACAGCACCGTCCTGCGTGACCTGGAATATTTACAGCAGATGTATCCCGGGCAGGCGAAGATGCTGCAGAAGAGGATTGCCGAGGTCCTGGATAAAATGGATTATGAGGGCAGCCTGCTTTATGATGAATACCCCGACAAGTGGCAGCTTTACCGTCTGGGAGACAGTATTGTCGCAATTTTGAAGCGGGAGGAAGAGGAAAAAGGCGAAGATGTGAATACCTCCCCGGAAAAATGGGAATGGATAAAGGATATGGTACTGCTTATCCTGTATTACGAGATTTACAAACGGCGCCACAGCGGACGAAAAGGCTTTATAAAATTTTAGTTGAGGTTTTCAGGCAAAATCATTAGAATATAGTCATAGTGGGTACTTCGGCCAAAGGGGATGAGGGAACACTATGACTATTGTTTTGTGAGGATACATCCATGGCGGAATTTTTGGATTTGATAAAGGATATAGAAAACGCCGGATTGCAGAATGCCATATTCAGCAATCCGATTGAGAAGGAAAAGGGCAGTAAAATCACCGTACATCCCATTCTTTTAAAAGGAGAAGCGGTGTATCAGCGTACCAGTTTTATCGGAACCAAGGTGTTCCATGAAAATCTGGCGCCGGACAGGCTGGCGGAGCAGCTTACACAGGACATGCAGGCATTTAAGCAGGCGGAGTTTACCACGCCGGACTTTTCCGCCTATGTGCTGGTGAGCAAAAAAGGAAAAATGACTGTTAAAAAGAAAATGATGCCGGGAGCAGGCAAAAAGAGCGCAGACAAGGCACAGAGCATGACAGATAAAAAGAGCCCGGACAAAAGCATGACAGATAAAAGGAACGCAAATGAAAAACTGCCGGCAGGGCTGGAAATTGCGGAGCACAACCGAAAGAAGCATTATATATTGGAAGAGGGCAAACCCGTGGACTTTCTGGTGGGACTCGGCGTGCAGACCCCGGAGGGCAAAATCGTAAAGGCGAAGTACGATAAGTTCCGCCAGATTAACCGTTATCTGGAATTTATCGAAGACATTGTGCGTAAGCTTCCAACAGACAGACCGGTGCGCATCATCGACTTCGGCTGCGGAAAATCCTATCTTACCTTTGCCATGTACTATTACCTGCATGTGCTTCAAAAATACGAAGTGGAGATTACGGGACTGGATTTGAAAGAGGATGTAATTGCCCTCTGCAACAGGCTGGCAGAACAGTACGGCTATGAGCACCTGCATTTTGAGAGGGGTGACATCAGCTCCTACGAAGGAGAGGATAAGGTGGACATGGTGGTGACGCTCCATGCCTGCGACACGGCGACCGATTACGCCATAGAAAAAGCGGTGAAATGGAATGCAGGCGTCATTATGGTGGTGCCCTGTTGTCAGCATGAGCTGAACCGGCAGATTTCCTGCAAGGAGCTGCAGCCCGTTTTGAAATACGGACTGATACGGGAGCGCATGGCTGCCCTTATGACGGACGCCCTGCGTGCGGATATGCTGGAGGAAATGGGCTACGAAGTACAGATTTTGGAGTTCATCGATATGGAGCATACCCCGAAAAACATTTTAATCAGAGCGGTGAAGAAAAACGGCATCCGCAAAAAATCGGAGGATGTGGAAAAAGTAACCGCATTTCTGCATGTGCAGCCGACACTGCAGAAGCTTTTGGGAAAGGAACAGGCTGAATGAAAAAAGGAATTATCAAGTGGGCGGTATTCACGGTTGTGTTTGTCGCATCGCTGTTTATATTTTCCCGGCTGTTAAATACGGGAACCAACGATATGACCATGGATATGGAGGAGCCGAAGTTCCCGGTGGTCTACATGGGCATGGGCGACATCCGCTACAACGAAATGCATGGCTATGTAAATGCCATGGATACCACGTTTATGCGGGACACCATTACCGTGCTGGACGAGAACCGAAGCACGCAGTTTTTCGTGGACACTTACGGCGACAAGGTGCAGAAATTTGTGTTTGAAGTGCGCAGTGTGGACGGAGAACGGCTGATTGAAAGCACCGAGGTCACGGGGTATGAGACTACGGCAGCAGGCATTTCCGGCACACTGACCGCCAAGGACCTGCTGGAAACAGGCAAGGAATACGAAATGGTGCTGCTTCTGACGCTGGACACGGGCAACACGGTTCACTATTACACCAGACTGGTGTTGGGAACGGACTACCATGCCTACGACAAATTAAGTTTTGCCAGGGATTTCAACAACAAGACCTTTGATAAGGAAGAAGCACAGGAACTTGCCAAATATATGGAAACCAATTCAACCGGGGACAACAGCACCCTGCATAAGGTGGATATCCATTGCAGCTTAAATCAGGTAACCTGGGGCAATCTGGAAGTGAAGAAGGTCACTTCCCCTGTTTTCCAGATTACGGAAATTGCTTCCCAAACAGCGGTCGTGACCGCTCACTATGTGGTCAGCACCGGCTCCGGCAAGCAGACCTCCTATTTCTATGTGGAAGAGTACTACCGGCTCCGCTATACCACGGACCGTATTTACCTGCTCGATTACAACCGCACCATGAACAGTATTCTGCAGGAAGAGTCGGATATTTATGTAAATGACAAGATTGTCATCGGCATTGCGGACGAGAACCTGCCGATTTACGAGAGCGAGGACGGCAATATTTTTACCTTTGTGGTACAGGACAGACTGTATTCTTATAACGTTACCACCAATAAAATGACGGTGATATTCGGCTTTTACAAGGATGAATACACGGATGCCCGCAAGATGAACACCAATCATGACATTCGTGTCCTAAATATTGACGAGGGCGGCAACATCCAGTTCGCGGTAGCCGGTTACATGGACAGAGGCAGCCACGAAGGGGAAGTGGGCGTACAGGTCTACAATTACGACAGCAGCTACAACACGGTGGAAGAAAAGCTGTATATCCCCTATAACGGCAACTACCGTATTCTGAAAGCGGAGCTGGATGAACTTCTTTACCTGAACAGAGAAGGCTATCTGTATACTAAGCTCAACAATGCGGTTCTGGAAATCAATCTGGAAGAAATGACCTGCAGTTATCTGCTGGCGGATGTGGAACAGGGCAGCATGTGGGTATCGGACAGCGGACGGATTGCGGTATGGCAGACCGGCGGCAGCCTGTATGAGGCAACCGGGCTGACCCTTATGGATTTCGGCACCCGGAAAAAAATAACCGTCAATGCCGGGACGGATGAATATATCCTGCCGCTTGGTTTCATGGAAGAGGATTTGATTTACGGTATTGCCCGCAGGGAGGACATCATAAAGGATAATGCCGGAAGAGTCACCTTCCCCATGTATACCGTTTCCATCTGCGATTCCAAGGGCATTGCCTTAAAGAAGTACAGCCAGGACAATATTTATGTGACGGCATGCAGCATAAACGGCGGACAGATTACCCTCGACAGAGTGCTGAAAACGGAGAGCGGAAGCTTTACGGAAACCACGCAGGAGCACATCATGAGCAGCACAAAAGAGACGGTGGGCAAAAACACCATCAGCACTGTTGCTACGGAAAATTACGGAAAATATGTGCAGATTGCGGTGAAAAAGGAAATCGACCGGAAAGCGCTGCAGGTAAGAAGCACCAAGGAAATTATGTATGAGGGCTCCCGGGATTTAGTACTTCCCGAGGCAGAGGAAAAGGATGCGTTTTATGTGTATGAGCCGGACGGCAGCGCCGGCGTATATAAGGAAGCGGCGGCAGCCGTGAAAGCAGCCGAAGAACTGAGCGGTGTAGTGATAAATAAGGCGGGGGATTATGTCTGGATGCGGGGCAACCGTGCCGTGAAAAACCAGATTATGTCCATCAAGGCAGAAAGCAGCACAGAAGAGACCTCAAGTCTGGCTGTCTGCCTGAATGTCATGTTAAAGAAGGAAGGCATTACCCGGAATACGGAATACTGGCTTGACCGGGGCGAAAATATTTACTCCCTGCTGGAGGAAAACTTAAGCGACGCCCAGATTTTAGACTTAAAGGGCTGCTCTTTGGACTCCGTGCTGTATTATGTAAACCGGGATATTCCGGTGCTGGCATGCTTAAATGACGGCAATGCCGTGCTGATTACCGGCTTTAACCAGTACAATGTGGTCATTATGGACCCATCAAAAGGCACTCTTGCCAAGATGGGCATGAACGATGCCACCGACTGGTTTGCCGAAAACGGAAACGCCTTTATCACTTATATGAAATATGAACAGTAACAGCGTGGCTTTTATGCCGTCCGGAAAATGCGGGCGGCATATTTTTTTAACGAAAACAGTAAAATCATGCCGAATACACCGCCGGCAATGATTTCGCCAATGCCGACCGTGAGGGCAAGATACCAGAAGGCATCCTCCAAATGGTAGCCGAACATTAAAACAAGGGGAACGATAATGGTGTTGGAAATAATATTGGGAATGGGTACCAGCCATTTATTTTTGCGCACCAGATAAGCACCCACAGCGCCGATTAAAGTGGCAAAGCTTCCTAAAAAAATATCCAACAGGCATGCACCCGTGAGAAAATTGGAAAGAAAGCATCCGACAAAGAGACCGGGAATGGCGGCGGGGGTAAAAAAGGGAAGGACGGAAAGCATTTCCGAAAGACGAATCTGGATGGCGCCGGAAGCTAAGCCGAAAGCATGGGCAATCATGGTGAGCACCACATAAAGAGCTGCAATCATGGCAGCCTGGACAAGATAGAGCGTTTTTTTGTTTTTCATTGATTTTCTCCTTTAGTTTTGTTTTACGTGTGGAAGGTCTCGAACACACGGTAATGCAATTTGATACTATAACATGTATCCGTAAAAAATGCAACACACAAAATCGTGTATAAAAACATGGGTGTTGTTAAGATTTTACAATTAAACACAGAAAATCGGCAAAATACTGTACAAAATAATCAAAAAATGGTATAATCGGTACATCACTTGAAAGGAGAATTTTGGATATGGAGAAGGAGAAAAAGAAAATTCATTCCATTAAAACCAAAATCACGGCATTGACCATCGGAATTGTAGTCTGCGTGGCAGCATTGCTCTTAGTGGTACTGATTTCCAATGGCAGAAAGCAGATTGTAAACGTTACACAGAATTATTTGCTGGATATCGCAGAGGCCTACGGCAAAGAGCTGGAAGGCCAGGAGGACAAGCTCTCCGACCCGGGATATCTTGCAAATTTACTGAATGGGGTAGGCTTACAGGGCATCTCTTCCAGCTATGCATACTTAGTGGACGCAGACGGCACCATGTTGTACCATCCCACCGCAGATAAAATCGGCCAGCCCGTCGAGAACAGCGTAGTAAAGTCACTGGTACAGGACATGAAGGCCGGTAAAAAAGTAAACGCAAATGTAGTCAGCTATGACTTCCGGGGAGCCACCAAATACGCTTCCTATTATGTAAGCAGCACCAATGCCTACATCCTGGTTATTTCCGCAGATGAAGCAGAGGTATTGAAGCCCATCCGGAACCTGGCAATCCAGGGCATCATCATTACCTGCATCATTGCCGTACTGGCTATTATTATCGGACTTGTCTATGCACAGAGAGTGACCGGTCCCATCAGGACCATTACCGGCATGGTAAACCGCTTTGCCGACATGGACTTTACCAAGGACGAAAAAGAAGATATCCTGAGCAGGCGCAACGATGAAACCGGCGACATGAGCCGCTCCATTAAAAAGATGCGTGAGCAGATGGAAAAGATGATACTGGATATCCGGCAAAGAAGCGAAGAGCTGTTTGCCACATCCGATGTGCTGAGCAAGGACTCCGAGGAAACCTACGAAATGGTTATCCAGGTAGAAAAAGCGGTTTCGGAAATCGCAGAAGGTGCGACTTCCCAGGCGGGAGAAACCCAGAAGGCTACCGAAAGCGTTATCACCATCGGCAACATGGTGGAGGAAACCGCATCCGAAGCAGGCAGACTGCATAGCAATACGGATGTGATTAAAAATCTGGGTTCCGAAGCCAATTCCACACTGGCTGACCTGACGGAAATCAACCGCAAGACCAAAGATGCGATTGAGATTATTTCCAGACAGACCAATACCACAAATGAGTCCGCACTGAAAATCAGAGAAGCAACCGCACTCATTACTTCCATTGCAACCGAAACCAATCTGCTTTCCCTGAACGCTTCCATCGAAGCAGCAAGAGCTGGGGAGCAGGGACGAGGATTTGCCGTTGTCGCAAGCCAGATTCAGAAGCTGGCGGAGCAGTCCAATGAGTCAGCCAAGACCATTGAACACATTGTCAGCGCTCTGATAAACGACTCCGAAAAAGCCGTACATACCATGGAAGAAGTCAAAGGCGTCATGGAAGAACAGAATACCAAGGTGGACAAGGCAGGAGAAATCTTTGAAGATGTACTCCGCGGCATTGAAGTAACCATCAAGGGTATCACCACCATTTCCGATTATACGTCGAAGATGGATACCGCTCGTGTCAATGTGGTGGATGTGGTACAGAACCTGACCGCCATTGCCGAAGAAAACGCAGCCGCTACGGAAGAAACTTCCGCATCCGCTACCGAAGTCAACAACATCATCGGCAACATTTCCGACAAGGCAAAGGATGTTCACAACATTGCGGAAAATCTGCATGATACTGTGGAGATATTTAAAATCTAAGGAAATCTTTACCGACGCAGAGTCAATGGAATAAAAAACCACCGGTTCATAGGCCGGTGGTTTTTGCTATTTCTTTTATGCTTTTGGTGTGATTTCAAAAAGTCTTGCCATAACGGGCTGTTCATACTGAACGGTAAGCACGTCCCCATTAAGGGTAAATGCCGTCGGCTCCTTTGCCGGATAGAGGCAGGAAACCTGCAAGCCGTCTTTTGCAAAAGGAAGACCGCTTAACGGTACGGATAAGGTAGTGTCCGTGCAGGAAATGCCGGCTTTACGGTATCTGTCCGTATTCTTTCCTTCCATCTGCCGTTTCCATACGGCGAGGTAAGCTTTACCATTTACCTGCAATCCGCCGCATACCCATAAATCTTCATTGTCTGCAATGTCAAGAGGCCAGAAAGGTACTGCCCGGCGGATATCCTGACGGATGTTCTTGTAGCAGGCAATTCCTTCTTTCACCAGGGCAAGGCGCTCCGGCGGAAGCTCTGCCAGATGACCGCTCTGATGAATACGAAGCAGCATGGCATTTATCATATTATAAATGACTTCTTCTTTATTTCCCTGGCGCATCGGATAGGACCAGACGGCAGCCTGTTCGGGAGTAACACCTGCCGCAGCATTGGCGGCGATGGTGGCATAATTACGGTAATCTTCCTGGTCGGAAGTGGACTGGATGCTGTAGCGGGAGAGCAGCGCATAATCAATACGCAGACCGCCGCTGGAGCAGTTCTCAATGACCAAATCGGGATATCTGGCAAAGACGTCGTCGAGCCAGTGTAAATATGCCTTTTCATGTTCTAAAAGACCCTGACCGACACTTTCGGCGCCGAGCTCCGTTCCGATACCCGGTTCAATGTTGTAGTCCATTTTGATATAGCCGACACCGTAGTCCTTTACCACTCTGTCAATGACTTCGTTGACATGGGCAATGACGGCGGGATTTCGGAAGTCAAGCTGATAGCGGCTGCGGTCGTACACACGCTTTCCGTGACGTACGAAGAACCAGTCATCGGGTACATTTTTGGCTTTTTCACAATGAATACCCATGACTTCCAGCTCCAGCCACACACCGGGAACCATGCCCTTTTGGCGGATGTAGTCGGTGACTTCTTTGATGCCGTTAGGAAAACGCTCCCGGCATTCCTGCCATTCGCCGACACTGTCCCACCATTCGCCCGGAGCATACCAGCCCGCATCGATAACATAGTATTCACAGCCGCATTCGGCAGCGGCATCGATGAGAGGCAGCTCCTTTGCGGTGGTCGGGTCACCGAACAGACAGTTCATATAGTCGTTGAAAATAACCGGTAAGTTTTCGTCGTCCTTATTCGGTCTGCGGATAAGACGGCGGTATTTGGTGAGTTCGCCGATGGCTTTTTCAAAGCTGTCATCCGTTACTCCTACGGCAACCGGTACGGACTCAAAGGATTCCCCCGGTGCAAGATTTTTGAACCAATGGGACTGTACTTCCGTGGGACCGCTTACGCATACATAAAAGTGGTTGTTCTGGTCGCTGATTTCGTAGTGCCAGGAACCGTTATGCTCTATCTGCCAGAACAGGCTGGTGTGTGCTTCCGTATTTGCCACATAGCCTAACGGCAGGTATTTTTTCGTAGACCAGTTTCCGGTATTGGTGACTTCCAACACCTGTGAGGTACGCTGGTACACACCCGGCTGCGTCTGGGCAAGACCCACTTCGCCGAAGGTGTATTCCTTTATGCTCATTTCTTTCTGCCAGCCGTTGTAGGGGATACGCACCCTCATTTTGGCATCGGAACTGCGCTTACCTTCCTTTTCAATGCCGGTGTAGCAGAAGGAAGATAAATATTCCAGACACTGTGTGCTGTCGCCTTCGTTGGTTACTCTGTTTACAATACGGACAACGGAAGTACCTTTGTAAAACTGCATGCGGGTTTCCACACGGACATGGGTTACCTCGGTATCCTCCTGATAAGCGGTGAGCAGACGGCCGGTTTCGTTGACACAGTCGTCCATACCGGCATAGGTCAGTAAATAGCCCGGTGCGGTACAGATATGCTTATTGCCGTGCTTTTCGTAAGGACGGTTGTAACCGGACAGATTGACCTGCACCAGTTGGAAAGCTTCCTCAATAAACTGATTTTTTCTGACTAAATCCTCTGCTTTGCACTCCGGGCCGTATTTGCAGATATCGTCTTCGCAGAATTCCGCCTTGGAAAAATGAAGCAGTTTAAGCTGGTTTTTATCGGTAATACCGAAAACGATATGAATACCGTTTTCGGTGATATTGATATATTTCATATTTTCTGCTTACAGTTCGCCGGTACGATAGCGTGCTACGATGTTCTGAATTCTTTCATTGGGATTTAACAAATCGCTGATGGAAGAATCGTGGTTTAAGGTATCGATGATGTAAGCGATGTACTTGCTCATATCGCAGCTGATGTACCAGTCTTTGGAAAGCAGTTCCGGTGTCTGGTAAACCAGATTGGTGGTTAAAATTTTGGTAATGATGCCTTCTTTGTAAGCCTTGTCGAACTTGTCCAGACCGTTGGTGAACAGACCGAAGGTAGCGAATACGAAGATGTTTCTTGCCTTGCGCTCCTTTAATTCGGCAGCCACTTCCAGTACGCTTTCGCCGGAAGAAATCATATCATCGATGATAATCATGTCCTTGTCTTCTACGCTGGAGCCTAAGAATTCATGGGCAACGATGGGGTTGCGTCCGTTTACAATCTTGGTGTAGTCGCGGCGCTTGTAGAACATACCCATATCCAGTCCCAGAACGTTTGCAATGTAAATAGCACGGCTCATACCGCCTTCATCCGGGCTGATAACCATCATATGGTCGGCGTCAATCTGTAAATCCTTAACATTTCTTAACAGACCCTTGATAAACTGGTAAGCGGGCTGAACGGTTTCAAAACCGTGCAGGGGAATTGCATTCTGTACACGGGGGTCATGGGCATCAAAGGTAATGATGTTGTCAACACCCATGCGGACCAGTTCCTGCAGAGCCAGTGCACAGTCAAGGGATTCACGGGAAGTACGTTTATGCTGTCTGCTTTCATATAAGAAAGGCATGATAACGGTAATTCTTCTTGCCTTACCGCCGACAGCGGCAATGATACGCTTTAAGTCCTGATAATGGTCATCGGGAGACATATGATTTTCATGACCGCAAAGAGAATATGTCAGGCTATAGTTTGCTACATCAACTAACAGATATAAGTCATCGCCTCTGACAGACTCTAAAATGGTACCCTTGGCTTCGCCGGAACCAAAACGGGGTACGTTGGTTTTGATAAGATAGGAAGGACGCTGATAGCCGGAAAAAGCAAGGCTTTCCTTGTGCTCGCTTTCACGTTCTCCTCTCCACTTTACCAGATATTTGTCAATTTTTTCACCTAAAGGCTGGCAGCTCTTTAAGGCAATGATGCCCAGACTTCCAACGGGAATGGTTTCCAAATTGCGCTTTTCTTCTCGGTTTGGCATGAAAATAATCCTCTCTTTCTTGAATACATTTATGAATTTGTAAATTTCTTACGGATACGGATGTCTGAGCCGGATAATTTGCGGAAGGTAAAGGCATTGGTCAGACGGGAGAAAATACGCTCCGAATAACGCTCCTTCAAGCCCTCCAGGCTCAGGTTGGTGGAGATGATAACGGGCTTTTTACGAAGGCTTCTTTCGTTCAGAATAGAGAAGAGATGCGTGTTTGTAAAAGCGTTGGTAAGCTCGGTGCCCAAATCATCGATAATCACCAAGTCACAATTGTACAAGTCTTCCTGGGTCTTGTAAAGTACTTCTTTTTCATTGGAAGCAAATGCCTGTCTGGAAAGCAGGTCAAACAGACCGGAAGCGGAAAAATAAATCACGGAATAGCCGTGCTGCAAAAGCTCGTAAGCAATGCAGTTGGAAAGAAATGTCTTGCCGGTGCCAACAGCGCCGAAAAACAGAAGGTTCTGGTATTCCGTGTCAAAATTACGGATAAAGGAAAGGCTGTTTTCCACTGCCTTTTTGAAATTCTGCAAATCCTCTCCCTCATAATAATCATAGGAAAGAACGGAAAAATTTTCAGCCTGAAGTACTTCTTTCAGATTACTGCGGGAGTAGAGCATGCTGACGATGCGGCTCTGCAGACAGTGGCACTTTTCGCCGTTTACAAAACCGGTGTCCTTGCAGTCCGGGCAGTCATAGATGGGAGAAAGGTAATCCTCCGGGTAACCGTTTGCAAGCAGAAGTTCTCTCTTTTTACGGGAAATCTCCTGCATTTTTTCATGGTATTCCGCCATATTGCCCTGACCGTCCAAAAGCATCTTTTTCCCGTAGGAAACGGAAAGGGAAGCGGCAGCACTCGTCAGCTCCTCATAGGCGGGAAGCCTGTCCGCAATTTCTGCCTTCCTCTCGGATAAAAGGCGTTCGTTTTTTAACTGTATGGCATCGTATTCACGCAAAATAGCGTCGTATTGGGAATTCGTGAGGCTCACGGTGTTCTCCTTATCTGCGGTTTATGGGGTAGTTATTTACTGCTTAAAAGTCTTGCTTCCAGCTCGTCGTAGTCGTAACTTCTCTGGGCAAACTGGTTGAAACGGTTGGAAGAAACCTGGGAAGAGGAAGCAGTGGAAGAGGTGCTTCTGCTCTGGCGGCTCTTCTGGTACTGGGCATCAATGCGCTGGATGTCGGACTTGTGATGCACGTCCTCTTTTTTCCAGTTGCTTAAAATGCCCTCGGCATATTCAAAACGGTGGCTGTCCGTAGCAAGCACGGTACGCTCGCAGGCAATGGCAATGATGTCCTGGGAGAAGCCGTATTCCTTCGTCCAGCGTATGATATATTCAAGTTCTTTTTTGGTGGGAGCGTTGTTTTTACCCAGCTCCTTCATAATGGTATAAACGGATTTGTCGTATTTGGCGGCAAATTTTTCCGCCTGCTTGGGGGTCATCACACCGGACTGCGCCCAGTTTAAGGCAACCGCCTCTATGTATTTGAAATCTTTTTTGCCGCGGTCCACGCAGTACTGCAGCAGATAATCAATCAGGTCATCGGAGAAGTGCAGGCAGTCCGACAGATACAGAATGGACTTCATATCGGACACACTGAGTTGTCTGCCCATGTAGGACTCCGCAATAAAAAAGAGCTGACGGATGTTTTCTTTATTTTTAAACGCAGAAAGCTGGTCTGCGGAGTAGGACGGCTTCTTGTAGGGGTCCGCCTTTTCGGCAGGCGCTTCTTCTGCTTTTTCGGTAACAGTCGCCGGCTCGTCCGTTCCTTTTAGAAAGCGGATGCCGGATACATTCTTGCTCTCATCGTATTCGATGGCTAAAAGCTTTAATTTTTCCCAGTACTTTAAAGAACGCAGCACTTCGCGCTCCGTATGGTTAAAGAAGTCCGCAATTTCAGACACACTGGCAGCCTGACCGGCACCCAGCTTGCGAAGCAGATAAAGATAAATCTTAAGCTGTGCATCATTTGCATCCTTCATGTAATTGTCAATAAAAGAGTTGGAAAGAAGCGTTACACCCGGTACGTCTTCCCTGTAAATAGTAAACTGACCCATTTTCTCACCTGTCCTGATTTCCTCATTTCGCATGTCAAAGTATAACATATCTTTTTCAAAAAGGAAATAGCCCCGTTCCCGCAAAACCTTGTAAATGCTGGGTTTTCAGGACATTGTGGATATTGTGGATATTGTGGATAGAAAAATAAAAGCACCAATTTTACATGGTTTTTACAGGCTTACTTATCCACAGGAAACACAAAAATATCCACAATGCTGAAGCCTCTTTCGAGGGGACAACATTGTGGATAATGTGGACAACTATTCTCCGAGGAGGTTTTCCCCGATTTTCAGTACATCTCCGGCACCCATAGTTATCAACAGGTCGCCGTTGATACAATTTTGCAGTAAAAAATTTTCAATTTCATCAAATGACGGGAAATAGTAGCAGTCGCAGCTTAAGTTTTTCAGCTCGCGGAGCAAATCTTTTGAGCTGATGCCCAGGGTATCCGTTTCACGGGAGGCATAGATGTCTGCCAGCACCACTTTATCCGCCAGGGAAAGCGCTTTTGCAAAATCCTTTAAAAATGCTTTGGTGCGGGAATAGGTATGGGGCTGGAACACGCACCAGAGGGTATTGTGGGGATATTTTGCGGCAGCTTTTAAGGTTGCGGTAATTTCTGTGGGATGATGTGCATAATCATCTATTATGGTAACGCCGCCAATCTTTCCTTTGTATTCAAAACGGCGGTCCGTTCCATGGAATGAGGAAAGTGCCTTTGCGGAAAGCTCTGCGGGCAACTTCAGTATGTCGGACAAGGCTAAGGAAGCCAGTGCATTCAGTACATTATGTTCACCCGGTACGCTTAAGTGCACGGGCAGGGCGCTTCCGTCCGGAAAATGCGCCGTAAACAGCGGACACCCCATTTCGTCATAGGAAATGTCCGTGGCAAAATAATCGGCGTCGTCCGTAAGACCGAAAGTAAGTACCTTACAGGGCAGCCCCTCCGTGATTTCCGTAAGATTGTCAATTTTACGGTTGATAATCAGGGAGCCGTCTGCAGGCAGAAGCTCGGCGAAACGGCGGAAAGAAGCCCGGATGTCGTTGATATCCTTAAAGAAATCGAGATGGTCTTCTTCTATATTAAGGATAATACCGATTTTCGGGAAAAAGCTTAAAAAGCTGTTGGTGTATTCGCATGCCTCGGTCACAAAGTAGCCGGAGTGGCCTACACGGATATTGCCGCCTATGGATTTGTAAATACCGCCGATGGATAATGTGGGGTCCATGTTCTGGGAAAGCAGGATTTCCGAAATCATGGAGGTTGTGGTGGTCTTGCCATGGGTACCGCTTATGGCGATGGGAGTTTCGTAGTTCTTCATCATCTGTCCCAAAAGCTCCGCACGGGAAAGACAGGGGATGCCAAGCTTGTGAATGGCTACATACTCCGGGTTGTCGGGATGAATGGCGCTGGTAAATACCGCGCAGTCGATATCGGGGGTAATGTTGGCTGCACGCTGGCCGTAAAATACGGTGATGCCTTTCTCCTCCAGGGATTTGGTAAGGGGAGAAACCTGTCTGTCGGAACCGGAAACCTGAAAGCCTTTTTCCCGTAAGACTTCCGCCAGTCCGCTCATGCTGATGCCGCCGATTCCCACAAAGTAAATATGAATCGGATGATTAAAATCAATTTGATACATAGTCGCACTTCCTATTTTAATTTTGAACAGTCTTATACGAATGTTCAATGAGATATTTATATTATACGCACATACGGCTGAAAAAACAAATGGTAAATGCTATCTATCAAAAAATAACGAAGGATTTTACATATGTAAAATTTATAATGGTTAAAGTACACAAAAAAAGAAAAAAAATGGAAATAAAAATGTAAAATTTACATAGAAAATTGTTTTCATTCCGGTACAAACGTGTTATAATGCTCTTAACATGTAATGGGAGAACAGCATTTTAATCTGTTTAGACTAGTTGTATGAGGTGATGATATGATTAAAAAAGAAATGATAGCCATGTTACTGGCTGGCGGACAGGGAAGCCGCCTGGGTGTCCTGACATCCAAAGTAGCAAAGCCCGCAGTTGCCTTCGGCGGAAAATACCGTATTATCGATTTCCCCTTAAGTAACTGTATTAACTCCGGTATAGATACAGTCGGTGTCCTGACCCAGTATCAGCCGCTCAGACTGAATACCCATATTGGCATCGGTATTCCCTGGGACCTTGACAGAAATATCGGCGGTGTTACCGTTCTTCCTCCTTATGAGAAGAGCAGCAACAGCGAGTGGTATACCGGTACCGCAAACGCCATCTACCAGAACATCGATTATATGGAAAGCTTCAATCCGGAATATGTCCTGATTTTATCGGGTGACCATATTTACAAGATGGATTACGAAGTAATGCTCGACTTCCATAAGGCAAACAACGCAGAAGTTACCATCGCAGTTATGCCCGTACCCATGGAAGAAGCAAGCCGTTTCGGTATCATGATTGCGGATGAAAACCACAAGATTAACGAATTTGAAGAAAAGCCCGCAAATCCCAGAAGCAATCTGGCAAGTATGGGTATTTACATATTCAACTGGAAGACCTTAAAAGAGGCGCTCATCGCCATGGCCGACCAGCCCGCACTTGACTTTGGTAAACATATCATTCCTTATTGCCATGAAAGACAGCTTCCTTTATATGCTTACGAATTCCACGGCTACTGGAAGGATGTAGGTACCTTGAATTCCTACTGGGAAGCAAATATGGAGCTGATTGATATTGTTCCCGAATTTAACCTCTACGAAGAATATTGGAAGATTTACACCAAGAGCGAAATCCTGCCTCCCCAGTACCTGTCCAGGGACAGCGTGGTAGAGCGCAGCATTATTGGGGAAGGCTCCAATATATACGGACAGGTTTACAACTCCGTAATCGGCTGCGGTGTTACCATCGGCGAAGGCACGGTTGTAAGGGATTCCATCATTATGAACAACAGTGTTATCAAGAAGAACTGTGAACTGAATAAGGCGATTGTAGCAGAACAGACTGTTATCGGAGATAATGTAAAGCTGGGTGTAGGAGAAGAAGCCGAAAACGATACGGCTCCTCACATCTACAACCACGGCATTGTAACTGTTGGCGAAAAGAGCGTGGTGCCTGACGGCATTACAGTGGGCAAGAACAGCGTAATCTTTGGTGTTACCACAGCAGATGATTACGAGAATTCCAGTCTCGCAAGCGGAAAAACATTGATTAAGGCAGGTGAATAACAGTGAGAGCAATCGGAATTATTTTAGCAGGTGGCAACAACCATCGTATGAAAGAGTTAACCCAGAAACGTGCAAGCAGTGCAATGCCCGTAGCAGGAAGCTACCGCAGCATTGATTTTGCACTGAGCAGCATGTCCAATTCCCATATCCAGAAGGTTGCCGTACTGACCCAGTACAACTCCCGCAGCTTAAACGAGCATTTAAGCTCTTCCAAATGGTGGGACTTCGGACGTAAGCAGGGCGGTTTATATGTACTGACCCCCGCTGTGACAGCGGACAACAGCAACTGGTACAGAGGCACCGCAGATGCCATTTACCAGAACATCCACTTCTTAAAGAACAGCCATGAGCCTTACGTTATTATTGCGTCGGGCGACGGCGTATACAAGATGGATTTCGGAAAGCTTCTGGAATACCACATCAACAAGAAAGCGGACATCACCGTTGTATGCCGCGACATGGAAGAGGATATCAATGTAGAGCGCTTCGGAACCATCAAGATGAACGAAGAATGCCGCATTGAAGAATTTGAAGAAAAGCCTCTGATGGCAAAGACCAATACCGTATCCTGCGGTATCTATGTTATCCGCCGCCGCCAGCTCATTGAAATGCTGGAGAAGTGTGCGGAAGAAGACAGATACGACTTTGTAAGAGACATTCTTATCCGTTACAAGGATATCAAGAAAATTTACGGCTACAAAATTCATGATTACTGGAGAAACATCGCATCCGTGGATGACTATTTCAACACCAACATGGATTTCTTAAAGCCGGAAGTAAGAGATTACTTCTTCAACCAGTACCCGGATGTATATTCCAAGGTGGATGACCTTCCTCCCGCAAAATACAATGTGGGCGCACAGGTAAAGAACAGTCTGATATCCAGCGGCTGTATCGTAAACGGCGTGGTAGAGGATTCTGTAGTGTTCAAGAAGAGTTACATCGGAAACAACTGCTACATCAAGAATTCCATTATCTTAAACGACGTATATATCGGGGACAATACACACATTGAAAACTGCATCGTAGAAAGCCATGATACCATTCGTGCAAATTCCTGCTACAAGGGTGAGGACGAAATCAAGATTGTCATTGAGCGCGACAACAGATATGTAGTTTAAGACCCGTAGAAGGGACGTTACGAAGGGGGTTACAAAGACAAATGCAGATTACAGACGTAAGGGTTCGCAAAATAACCAAAGAAGGAAAAATGAAAGCCATTGTTTCCATTACCATTGATGATGAATTTGTAGTTCATGACATCAAGGTGATTGAAGGAGAAAAGGGACTGTTCATTGCAATGCCCAGCAAGAAAGCCGCAGACGGTGAGTACCGCGACATTGCACATCCCATCAATTCCGGCACAAGGGATTTCATCCAGAAGATTATTTTGGAGAGTTACGAGAAAGCACTTGCCGAACCGACAGAGGACTGATTTTAGAGAAGACAAATTGGGGTAAAACTGCTGCGTGAAAACGCGGCAGTTTTTTTGTGCCAAATTTCTTGACAGACGCAATGCGTTATGGTATACCTACCATAAACCTACTAAACCGATAGGAATAGGGAAAATATAGTTATAATAGCATAAGAGGACAATGATATGTTTCGATATGTTTTGAAAAGAATAGAGCTTGCCGTGGTGACGGTTCTGCTGGTTATCGTGATTTTGTTTTTCCTGATGCACCTGATGCCGGGTTCTCCCTTTAACGGAGACAGGCTGACAGCCGAGCAGCAGGCGCTTTTGGAGGAAAGCTACGGACTGGACAAACCGATTTTGGTACAGGCAGGCATTTATGTAAAAAATATGCTGACCGGTGACTTCGGTGTTTCCTATGCCATCCAGCAGAATTATCCGGTTGCAAAATTCCTGGCAGTCAGATTTCCCGTGACCATCCGCATCAGCCTGCAGGCGTTTGTCTTAGGCGTGGTGTTGGGCATCCTGCTCGGCATTGCCGCAGCGCTGAAACACAATTCGGCGGTGGACACAGGAGCCTCCCTTTTATCCATGATAGGCTCGACCATTCCCTCCTATGTGTTTGCACTGGGACTGGTATATTTCTTAGCCTACAAGGCGGGCTGGTTTCCGCTTACCTATGATGCGAAAGCCCCGTTTCTTTCCTCGGTACTGCCGACGATTGCACTTTCCATTATGCCCATGTCCATGGCGGCAAGGCATACCCGCAACGAAATGATTGAAGTGATGAATTCGGAATATATGGCGCTGGCAGAGTTAAAGGGAATTTCCCGTTTCCGCGTCATCGTAGTGCACGGACTGAAGAATGCGCTCATTCCCCTGATTACCGCCATGGGTCCCATGATACTGACCCTGATTACCGGCAGCACCGTGGTGGAGCAGATTTTCTCCATTCCGGGCATCGGCTCCCTGTTTATCAATGCCATCAACGCCAAGGATTTCAATGTGGTAATTTCCCTGGCATTCATATTCAGTGTGATGTATATCGGTATTATGCTTGTTATCGACCTTCTGTATGGCGTAATCGACCCGAGAATACGTGTGGCGGGAGGTGAAAAGAGATGACACAGTTTCGCAGAAACAAAGGAGCCGTTGCGGGAGCAATCGCGTTTCTTCTTATTATACTGTTAGCACTGTTCGGTCCCATCGTAAGCGGCCATTCCTATGATGAAGTGGCGCTTACCGTACAGAATTTGCCGCCACGGATACCGGGACTGGAAAAACTGGGGATTTTCGACGGCACGGTGCAGGGCATCAATATGTATGAATTAAAGGATGTGTCCGATAAGTACTTCTGGTTCGGAACGGACACGCTGGGCAGGGATTTGTTTACAAGACTCTGCTACGGCATAAGGATTTCTCTCCTGATTGCGGCGGTCAGCGCCGTCCTCGATTTGGTTATTGGCACTACCTACGGACTGATTTCCGGCTATTACGGTGGAAAAGTGGATTTGATTATGCAGCGTATCGTGGAAATCATAAACGGTATTCCCATGATGGTCATTGTCTCTCTTTTGGTGGTGGCAATGTCGCCGGGACTTCTGTCCATTATCGTTGCCATGTCCATATCGGGCTGGCTGGGCATGAGCCGCCTGGTGCGTGCCAACACCCTGCGCTTAAAGGAAAGCGAGCATGTGCAGGCTTCCAGAGTGCTGGGTACCGGAACCTTTACGATTTTGTTCCGGGAGATTTTCCCCAACCTGTTAAGCTCCGTCATCGTTATGACCATGATGACCATGCCGAGCGCCATTTTCATGGAGTCCTTCCTTTCCTTCGTGGGACTGGGTATCCCGGCGCCGCAGGCATCTTTGGGAAGCCTCATCAGCGACGGCTACGCACACATGCTGACCTATCCGTACCAGATGATAGTGCCGTCCGTATTTTTTGCGGTGCTGATGCTGTCCATGAACTTAATCGGCGACGGACTGCGGGATGCACTGGACCCCAGACAGAAGCAGTTATAAGAAAGGCTGCCATGAGTCAAGGGGAAGCTGCTGTAAAACGGCGGACATGAGGCAGGATGACAGTAAGAAGGAGGATGCGCCATGGAGCAGGATAAGAAAGTACAGCCGGTGGTGCTGCAGGTAGAAAACTTAAGAATTTCCTTTCAGACCACAGCCGGAAAGCTTCGGGCAGTCCGGGGCGTGGATTTTACCCTTCACAAAGGCGAAACACTGGCGATTGTGGGAGAGTCGGGAAGCGGCAAATCCGTTTCCGCCAGAGCCATTGCCGGTATGATGAGTGAAAACGAAAAAATAGAAGAAGGCAGTATTTTATATACCTATGAAAAGGACGGCAGCACGGTCACGGAGGATATCCTCAAGTTCAGCCGGAAAAGACGGGCAAAAGAGTTGTACGGAAAGAAAATTGCCATGGTGTTCCAGGATCCCATGACAGCCTTAAATCCGTTACTTACCATAGAAACCCAGTTGACGGAGGGCATACGGAAGCACCTTTCCCTTTCGAAAAAGGAAGCTTACCAAAGGGGGCTGGAGCTGCTTGCCGAGGTGGGCATCACGGAGCCGGCGCTCTGTATGAAGCAGTATCCGTACCAGCTTTCCGGCGGTATGCGGCAGAGAGTGGTAATTGCCATTGCCATATCCTGTCACCCGGAAATTTTAATCTGCGATGAGCCGACCACGGCGCTGGATGTCACGGTGCAGGCAAAAATTCTGGAGCTCATCAAAAACATGCAGAAAAAATACAATCTGTCCGTTATTTTCATCACCCACGATTTGGGCGTGGTAGCGGGCATTGCCGATTACATCAATGTGATGTACGCGGGCAAGGTGGTGGAAAGAGGCACGCCGGATGATATTTTCTTCCATCCGAGACACCCGTACACCTGGGGACTTATGCTTGCCGTACCGGATATGAACACGGCGGACGACAGGCTTTACACCATTCCCGGTGCGCCGCCAAGTCTTTTGGAAGAGCCGGTGGGAGAAGCGTTTGCTCCCAGAAACCCTTACGCATTGCCCATTGATTTTGAAAAAGAAGCGCCTCTGTGCAGGCTTTCGGAAACCCATGAGGTTTATTCCTGGCTGGAGCAGGAGGAGAAGAAAACGGAAATGCCGGAGGCATTGCGGAAAAGAATTGCAAAGATGTTGGAGAATGCCGTATGAGTACAGAAAAAACACAGGATGATGTGCTTGTCGTAAAAAACTTAAAACAGTATTTCCGGGTGGACAAAAAGCATACGGTGAAAGCCGTGGATGACGTGAGCTTTTCCATAAAAAGAGGCTCCACTTTTGCACTGGTGGGAGAAAGCGGCAGCGGAAAATCCACCATCGGAAAGTCGCTGATACGCCTGTATGACCCCACGGAAGGAAGCATCCTTTTGGACGGCACGGAAATTGCGAGCCCTATGACGAAAGAAAAAAAGCGCTTTTTAACCGGCAGGATGCAGATGATTTTCCAGGACCCCATGTCCAGCTTAAATCCCCGGAGAAAGGTGCTGGATATCGTGGCGGAAGGTCTGGATGCCGCCCATTTGTACCACTCCGCGGCGGAACGCCGGGAAAAGGTGTATGACATTTTGGAAAAGGTGGGATTGTCGAAAGAACAGGCGGAGCGTTACCCACATATGTTTTCCGGCGGACAGCGGCAGAGGATAGGCATTGCCCGAGCCATGATTATGGAGCCGGAGCTGATTATCGCGGACGAATGCATCAGCGCCCTGGATGTTTCCACCCAGGCACAGGTAGTGAACCTGATGCGGGAAATACAGGAAGAAAGAGGTCTGGCGTACCTTTTCATTGCCCATGACTTAGCCATGGCAAAATATATTGCCGATTACGTGGGAGTCATCCACTTAGGACATTTCGTGGAAATGGGTACCAAGGAAGATATTTTTGAACACCCTATGCACCCTTATACAAAATCGCTTCTGGCAGCCGTGCCGGAGCCCAATCCCCGCAGAAAAAACAAAGTCGTGGAAACCTACGACAAGGATGCGCTGGGAATTGATTACGAAAAAGGCACAAAAAAGTATGTATCGGACACGCACATGGTACTGATGTAAAGCAAAATCCGGCATGAAACACCTGCCGGAAACAATCTGATTTTGATGTGAGAAATCACATGAAGATAAATACCTGTTACACACAGGCGAAGAGGAGGAACATTATGAAGAACAATTTACGAAAGAAGCTTTTAACCGGAGTTTTGAGCCTTGCACTGGCATTTTCCATGACAGCCTGCGGCAGCAACGGCGCAGCGGACGGACAGACCACAGGAAACACTGCGGCAGCAGGAGAGTCACAGACCGCACAGGATACCGCGGCTGACGGCATTAACATCCGTAACATCGCCGTCAGCGAACTTACTTCCGTCGACCCAAACTATGCCTACACCGGCAACTCCACCGTTGTCATCTTAAATACCTACGAAGGTCTGATGAAATACGGCGAGGACGGCAGCCTGCAGGGCGGCATGGCGGAAAGCTATGACGTGAGTGACGACGGCACTGTTTATACCTTCCATATCCGTGACAATGCGTACTGGTCAAACGGCGAAAAAGTAACCGCTTACGACTTCCTTTACAGTTGGCAGAGACTGGCTAATCCCGCAAACGGATGCGCCTATGCGTATGTGCTGATGTCAGCAGGGGTAAAGAATGCTTATAACGTACTGTATTCCGGAGACCCTTCCTACACGGTGGACGACCTGGGCGTAAGCGCACCGGATGAAAACACTTTTGTGGTAGAACTGGATGCACCGGTTCCCTATTTCCTTTCCATGACAACCGGCTCCTTCCTGATGCCCGTTAATCAGGCATTTGCGGAAGCAAGCGGCGAACTGTTCGGTACGGATGTGGAACATTCCATTTTTAACGGACCTTTCAACGTAACCGAATGGGAAGCAGGCGGCGCCAATGCAACGCTCACCAAGAGCAGCACTTATTACGATGCGGAGCATGTGACCTGCGACACCGTTACCTACACCTTCATCGCAGACAGCCAGCAGCAGGTGCTTGCATGGGAAAAGGGCGAGTACGACACCATCCAGTTATCCGGCGATTTCATTGCCAAATATGCGGATGACCCGGCGCTGACAAGCCTTGGCTATGCCGGCATGTACTATATTACCTTTAACTTTACCAACCAGGATTTACAGAACAAGAATTTACGTCTGGCTATTTCCACAGCCATCAACAAGAGTGCGATTGCACAGAGCATTTTGGCAGACGGTTCCACCGCAGCCGATTATATCATTCCCAAGGATTTTGCACCGGATGCACAGGGCGTTACCTTTAGGGAAAAAGCAGGGGATGTTGCCTACAACAGCTATGATTTGACCAAGGCTGCCGAGTATTTTGAACAGGCAAAGCAGGAACTGGGCAAGGACAATATTGAACTGACCTTACTGTATTCCGAAGAAGGCAGCAACGCTACCGTGGCAGCGGACATCCAGTACGAGCTGCAGACCAACCTGCCCGGACTGACCGTAAATCTGCAGGCAACCACTTCCGCACAGAGAACCACGGAAATGAGCGCAGGCAACTTTGACATTGCCCTTGACAGATGGTTTGCCGATTACAAGGATGCTTCCACTTTCTTAAATCTGTGGACTTCCACCAGCACCATCAACTACGGCAAGTGGGAAAATGCGGAATACGATGATTTGTATACAAAAACCATCGGCGCTAACGCCATGGACCAGGAAGCACGTACTCAGGCTATGATTGACATGGAAAAGGTACTTCTGGAAGATGCGGCAGTATGCCCGCTCTACCAGCCCGCCAGCGTATATCTCTTAAACACCGATTATAACTTCAAGCTGTTAAGCGGCGGACTTATCCAGAACCAGTATACCACGAGAAAATAATGTGTTTGACGGACACAGAACGGGAAAAGTCCGGCAACAAACAGAACGTAATAAACAGACAGCACATCGGCAGACAGAACGGAGGGGTGGAAGCATGGAACAGAAGATGGTCTATAAAAAGGAAAGCGTTAAGCCGTACCGCGTGCATGTACCGGCATCTGCGGAAGAATACCTGCAGGCGGTACAGCAGGCAGAGCACTACCTTTCCGCACATGTAAAAAGAACCCCGGAGGGCATTTACTGGGCTTCCGGGGAAGCTGAAAAAAATGACAATGCCTTTGCAAAGCTATCCGTGGTCAATCTCTACGGCGGCTCTGCGGGTATCCTGTATTTTTACCACAAGCTGTACCAGGCGACCAAAGAGGAAACCTACCGTAAGACCATGGAAGAGGCGCTCCGTTATCTGCTTTTCCGTCTGCCCGATTTTCTGCCGGAAAAAGTGTATACCCTGCAGGAATACGGCGCGGGCGTAAGCCTGGATTTGGGCGTGCTGGGACTGGCGGGTATCGGCTTTGTACTGGAAGATATTTATGAAACCTACCGCCAGGGAGAGGTAAAAGAAGCCCTGCACACCATTGGCAGCTATTATCTTTCCCATGCAAACCGGGAAGGGGATGCCGCTTATTTTACCGGCAGCAGCACCATGATTACCGATACTGCCGTTCTTCTGTACCTTATCCGTCACTATGAATTGTCCGGCGAACCGGAAATCCGGGAGCTTATTTTAGCCGAAGGCGAATGGTACCTTAAGCAGGGCGAATGGCAGGAGGACGGCACCTTATTTTATCATGGGCTGGAATGTGTCTGGGAAGGCATCAAGCTGAACTTTGAAGTGGGCGTTTCCGGCTCCGGCTACATGCTGGCAAGACTGTACGAATTTACGCAGGACGAAAGATACTTAAAGGCGGCAGAAGCATGCGCAGCCTATGTGGTAAAACAGGGCATTTCGCAGGAAAAGGGCTATCTTGTACCCTTCCGGCAGGATTTGGGGAAGGACTCTCCTTTGTACCTCGGCACCTGCAGCGGCGTAGCGGGCACCGCCCGGCTGTTTTATCTTTTGTACCGGCTGACCGGGGAGAAAAAATATTTGGAAGAAATCGAAAAACAGGTGGACGGCATCGAATCCGTGCATGCACCGGAATGGCCTTCCACGGGCTTCTGGAACAACACCAATCTCTGCTGCGGCCACGCGGGGCTTCTGCAGTTTTTCATAGCCATGTATCAGGCAACGAAGGAGGAGCGCTACCGGGAGCTGGCACACCGTACGGCAGCCGTGCTTTTAGGCGAAAAGGACGTGGACAAAGACGGCGCAAGCTGGCTTATCGCCACGGAGCGCAGCCATCCGGAAAACACTTCCCGGCCGCTGGGCTATTACATGGGCGTGGCAGGCATTGCCGGAGCATTGCTGCAGATGTATGAGTCGGAACAGGGAGCCTTTCACTGGAGCCGCTTCCCGGACGACCCGTTTCCGTCATAATACGGGTTTTTTTATTGCAACTTTTTTCCTTACGGTGCTATACTAAAAATACTTATGAGCAAAAAAAGGAGGCGTCCCATGTATTTAATCGTAGGACTGGGAAATCCCGGAAAAGAATATGAGAATACCCGTCATAATATCGGGTTTGATGTCATAGAAACATTAGCAGCACAGGAAAAAATAGATATTCTGGAAAAAAAGCACAAGGGCCTTGTGGGAAAGGGCTACATTGACGGTGAAAAGGTGATTTTGGCAAAGCCCCTTACCTACATGAATTTAAGCGGCGAGTGTGTGAAAGAAATTCTGGACTATTACAAAATAGATGCAAAAACGAATCTCATTGTCATTTCCGATGACATCAGTCTGGCGCCCGGCCACATACGCATCCGCAAAAAAGGCAGTGCGGGCGGGCACAACGGCTTAAAGAATATCATTGCCCATTTAGGACATGATGAATTTATGCGCATTAAAATGGGCGTTGGCGAAAAGCCCGCCGGTTACGACCTGGCAGACTATGTACTGGGACATTTTAACGGCATGGAGCGGAAGGTGATGGACGAGGCGGCGGCAGAGGCAGCGGACGCCATCCGTGTCATCATGAAAGAAGGCGTGGAAAGCGCCATGAACCGCTTCAATGGGAAGAAATAAAGGGTATGGAGAAGTAAAATGCAGGCATTATTGGCACCGCTGCGGGAATTAGCAGAATACGAGGAAATCAGGAATATCCTTTACAGGGATAAAAAATCCATTGCGCTGACAGGCTGCGTGGAGTCACAGAAACTGCATATGGTATACGGTCTGGGCGATGGCTTTCCCTGTAAAGTCATCGTTACTTACAGTGATTTAAAAGTCCGGGAAATTTATGAGGACTATAAGTTTTACGACCGCAATGTGTACCTGTACCCTGCCAAGGATTTGATTTTCTTTCAGGCGGATATCCACGGCAATAAGCTGACCGCAGAGCGTGTTAAGGTACTCAGGAGACTGGCGGAAAAAAAGCCCATTACGATTGTGACAACCTTTTCGGCACTCATGACACCTCAGGCAAGGTGGGAACTTGACAGGGATACCGTTTCTATCAGCAAGCACGGCACCCTGGATATGACAGAAGTGTCAAAAAGACTGGTGAATATGGGCTATGAAAAGACTTACCAGGTAGAAGCCCCGGGACAGTTTGCCGTAAGGGGCGGCATCCTGGATGTCTTCGATTTAACGGAGGAGAACCCCTACCGTATTGAACTCTGGGGGGATGAGGTGGACTCCGTCCGCAGCTTTGATATCTTAAGCCAGCGTTCCGTGGAGCAGTTGTCCAGCATCCGCATTTTCCCGGCGGCGGAGTTTGTCCTGACGGAAGAAATGCAGCGGGACGGCATCGCCAAAATCGAAAAAGAAGCGAAAAAACAGGCCAAAATCTTCCGCGACCACATGCAGTCGGAAGAGGCGCACCGCATAGAAGTGCAGGTGAAGGAGCTTCGGGAGCAGGTACTGGAATTTAAGAACCTTTCCGTTCTCGAGGGCTATATCCGTTACTTTTACAAGGAAGAGGAGCTTTCCAATCTGCTGGGACTTCTGCCGGAAAAACACTGTCTTTTCCTGGACGAACCGGCGCGTATCCGGGAGCAGGCGGAAGCAGTGGAGCTGGAATTCCGGGAAAGCATGAGCCACCGTGCGGAAAAGGGTTATATCCTGCCGGGGCAGATGGATGTGCTTTCCGGCTGGGAAAAGGTGGCAGCCGGTATCCAGAAAGCTCCCTTTATGACACTTGCGTCAATCGAAATGAAAAAGACTCTGGTAAAGCCGGAAAAAACATTCAGCATTTCCGCCCAGAGTGTCACTTCTTATAATAACAGCTTTGAAATGCTGGTGAAGGACTTAAAGCAGTACAAAAAAGAAAAGTACCGGGTATTGCTTCTGTCAAGCTCCCGTACCCGTGCGGAACGGCTGGCGGCGGATTTGCGGGAAGAAGGACTTTCCGCCGTATTTACCAGCAACCCCGAACGGGAAGTGCAGGAGGGTGAGATTTTAACCTGCTACGGACATGCCGGAAAAGGCTTTGCCTATCCGCTGCTTAAGTTTGTGGTGATTTCCGAAAGCGATATTTTCGGAAACGGACAGAAGAAAAAGAAACGGAAGCCCAAGTACGAGGGACAGAAAATCAAGGACTTCTCCGAGCTTAAGGTGGGTGACTACGTGGTGCATGAGAGCCACGGACTGGGCATTTACCGGGGCATTGAAAAGGTGGAAGTGGATAAAGTCGTTAAAGACTATTTAAAGATAGAATACCGCGACGGCGGCAATCTTTACATTCTGGCAACGGGTCTGGATGTTATCCAGAAATATGCCTCCGCCGACGCCAAGACGCCGAAGCTCAACAAATTAGGCACCCAGGAATGGACAAAAACCAAAACGAAGGTGCGCACCGCCGTGGAAACGGTGGCAAAGGATTTGGTGGAGCTTTACGCCAAAAGGCAGCAGTCCGAGGGCTATCAGTACGGGAAAGATACCGTCTGGCAGCGGGAATTTGAGGAAATGTTCCCCTATGAGGAAACGGACGACCAGCTTACCGCCATTGCGGATACCAAGGCGGACATGGAGAGTAAAAAAATCATGGACCGCTTAATCTGCGGGGACGTGGGCTACGGCAAAACGGAAATTGCCATCCGTGCGGCGTTCAAGGCGGTGCAGGAGGGAAAACAGGTGGCATATCTGGTGCCCACCACCATTTTAGCCCAGCAGCATTACAACACCTTCGTCCAGAGAATGAAGGATTTCCCGGTGCGCGTGGACATGATGTCCCGCTTCCGCACGGCTGCCGAGCAGAAAACGACCATTACCGATTTGAAAAAGGGCATGGTGGACATTGTCATCGGCACCCACCGGATTTTGTCGGCGGATGTGCAGTTCAAGGATTTGGGATTGCTCATCATCGACGAGGAACAGCGTTTCGGCGTAGCGCACAAAGAGAAAATCAAGCAGATGAAGGAAAATGTGGATGTGCTGACCCTGACGGCAACGCCCATTCCCCGTACCCTTCACATGAGCTTAATCGGCATCCGCGACATGAGTGTCTTGGAGGAGGCACCCAACGAGCGTCTGCCCATCCAGACCTATGTGTGCGAATACAACGAGGAAATGGTGCGGGAAGCCATTGTCCGGGAAATGGCAAGGGGCGGTCAGGTTTATTATGTGTATAACCGCGTCAACAACATTGCGGACATTGCCGCCGCCATCCAGCAGCTTGTGCCGGAGGCAAATGTTTCCTTTGCCCACGGACAGATGAAGGAACATGAACTGGAAAAAATCATGTACGATTTCATCAACGGGGAAATTGACGTGCTGGTTTCCACAACGATTATTGAAACGGGGCTGGACATTTCCAATGTCAACACAATTATTATTCACGACTCCGACAATATGGGACTTTCCCAGCTTTACCAGCTCCGCGGCCGCGTGGGACGTTCCAACCGGACGGCGTACGCCTTCCTTATGTATAAGAGAGACAAGATGTTAAAGGAAGAGGCGGAAAAAAGACTGGCTGCCATCAAGGAATTCACGGAGCTGGGCAGCGGCTTTAAGATTGCCATGCGGGATTTGGAAATCCGCGGCGCCGGCAATCTGCTTGGCAAGGTGCAGCACGGTCACATGGAAGCCGTGGGTTATGATTTGTATTGCAAGATGTTAAACGAAGCCGTGAAGAACTTAAAGCGCATTTCCACCATCGAGGATTTTGCCACCACCGTGGATCTGGATGTGGACGCCTTTATTTCACCGGAATATATCGTAAACGAAACCCAGAAACTGGATATTTACAAGCGGATTGCAAGCATTGAGAATGAAAAGGAACGGGATGACATGAAGGATGAACTGTTGGACCGCTTCGGCAACATTCCGAAATCCGTGGACAATCTGCTGCGCATCGCGTTAATCCGGGTAAGGGCGCACGCCATGTATATCACGGAAATCAAGGGCAAAAACGAGAGAATACTGTTCACGTTCCGTCCGGATGCACCCATAGACCCCACCGGCATCCCGGCATTCTTAAAGAGCCACAAGGACCGACTGTTCTTTACCTCCTACGGAAGCCCGTTCTTCACCTGGAAGTACGAAAAGACGGGACTGGTGGAAAAAGATGCGGAGCTTTTGCTCGGCGATACCGAAAAACTGCTCACCGAGATGGAAGAAGTCATCCGCGTCAGCAGGTAGCGCGGTATTACAACAATAATAGAGTCATAGCATAAAAAATCCGCAATTTAACGGATTTTTTGATACATTCAATGGAGCTTCATCTTATTTAGCAACAGTGGAAGGTGCTCAGAGTGGGACTATTTAAGAAAAAGACAGTTACAAAGACGTATGATAAGGAAAATAAGAAACCAGTAATCAAGGCGAGCATATGTAATGGCGAGCAGGTTGCTGGTTTTAAGGACATTCATACAGGTAAGATAGAAGAGGTTATGCTGATTAAGAGTCAGGCAGACCTTGATGTATTCAAGGAAATGTATGGAATAGATGGTGAGATAGAGAAGAAATATTGATATGAGCATATTAGGAAATATACTTTGCTTTGATCTGGTGGAGTGGGTACTATTTGATACTTATACTGAATCGGTGTACGAAGCTGAGATTGATAAATTATACGATAAATAAAATGATAATCTTATGGGATTTATTAAACAAAAGAAATCTATAGAAAACCTGATTGTAAAATCGGAATTTGTACAGGAGAATAAAAATGTTATTAACAATATTTCTTTCAATCATATTTTGTGTCGCAATAACGATTATGCTTATTTCGGCAGTAGTTTTTATCAAAGATAAAAAGTTGTTTTCGTCTGCCCCAAAGGAAGCATTGGAGCTTGTGATAGACAGAAAACAAGAAGAATTTTATGGAGCTCGTAAGATAGGCTGGACGCTCATGACCATGAGCATAGTCATGATTTTGGGAGTAGGCGTAGTCTCCATATGGGACGGTTTCAGGAACAACTTTACATTTTGGCAGTTCTTTTTGAGATTTGTTTTGATATTTACGATATATAAGGTCTATGACATGACCTTCTTCGATTATTTTCTGCTTTGTAAATTTCACTTTTTTCAGACCTTTATCCCGGAAGTCACACCTGTATATACAAACAGAAAATACGGATATAATATCAAAAGTCAGCTTTTAAAGCTGTTGGTCATATTCCCTGTGGCATCAGCTCTTACTGCGTGGATATGCACATTGTTTTTAAAGTGACAACTTCCAGTTTGTCGGACTAACGAGATACAGAAAAATATATAGGAATAATCAACAGGCAGGTAGTCTTATAACGAGACCGCCTGCCGATTTTTATGCCTGCCATTGTCATTTCTATAGGGTGTTCAAATGAATCTCTGCCAGTATACTAATAAAACAATGTAAAAGATATTTTGGAAAAAAACAACCAAAATATCTTTTATAACACTTGTGTAATCTAACATTAATGGGTATAATAAAAGATATTTAAGGAAATAATAACTGAAATATCTTTTGGGAGAATGTGATATGATTACAGAAATTAAAAGAGATTACTATTTACAACAGCTTATAAGGCGTGAAGGAAATGGTCTGATTAAAATTATAACAGGAATAAGAAGGTGTGGGAAATCCTATTTACTGCGAACCTTGTTCAAAAATCATTTACTTGAAAATGGTGTGGATGAAACACATATTATTGAAATGGCGTTCGATCTGTTTGATAATATAGAATATCGAGATCCAAAGATATTTTATCCTTGGGCAAAGAAACAGATTCAGGACAATGAAAAATACTATTTTCTGTTAGATGAAGTGCAGTTGTTAGATAATTTTGTAAGTGTATTGAATGGACTATCTGACAGGAAGAACTGTGACGTATTTGTAACGGGAAGTAATGCAAAGTTTTTATCCAGAGACATAGCAACTGAATTTGGAGGAAGAGGGGATGAAATTCATATGTATCCCTTGAGTTTTTCTGAATTTATGAGCATTTATGATGGAAATAAGTATGATGGATGGAACGAATATATTACTTATGGCGGAATACCATTGGTAGTATTAGCTGATACCGATGAGCAGAAAATGGCATTCTTAGATAATCTGTTTCAGGAAACGTACATTCGAGACATTGTGAATCGAAACAAGATTAGAAATGTAGGAGAAATGGAATCGTTGCTTGATATTTTATCTTCTGCAATTGGTGCTCTGACGAATCCCAATAAACTTCAGAAGACATTTAAAAGTGTAAATAATTCAAGGATTACCGCAACTACTATTACGAAATATATTGAGTATTTGGAGGATGCATTTTTAATTGAAGAAGCAAAGAGATATGATATTAAGGGGAAATCTTATATTGGTACACCATTGAAGTATTATTTTATGGATATGGGTCTTAGAAATTCAAGAATTCATTACAGACAAATGGAAGTAACACATTCTATGGAGAATGTGATTTACAATGAGTTAAGAATGAGAGGATTTCGGGTTGACGTTGGAAATTTGACTGTTGTTGAAAAGCAGAAAGATGCAAAAGTATTAAAGAAACAGTTGGAAGTTGACTTTATCTGCAATAAGGGTTCTAAAAAGTATTATATTCAGTCAGCATATATGTTGGAAACGGAGGAAAAAATAGCACAGGAAATTCGCCCATTTTTGAAAATAAATGATTCATTTAAGAAGATTATAATTACATCGAATACACCAAAACCATTTTATAATGATCAAGGTATTTTGATTATGAATGTATATGATTTTTTATTAAATATGGATTCATTGGAATTATAAGATTCATGAAGTTTGGTACCATGAGCTTTTACAGTCCCCTGCCTTCTATATTGAAGCGAATGTTACTATGAGGAGCCGCATGCGGGAAAGCCGTACGTACGGATCTGTAAGGGATATCCGCAGCATCTTGAGTTTCCGCAAAACGTAACTTAAAATTACTGGACTTCTATTAAAGTGTCAA
>ERZ808240.128-NODE-128-length-102065-cov-17.457279_pt1 | contig 102065 bp, 99 predicted proteins | sample MGYA00521084_ERZ808240 | MGnify/ENA primary metagenome ERZ808240 (study PRJEB31516, sample SAMN03275571) | gut metagenome | biome: mammalia-associated habitat; material: feces | host: Papio cynocephalus | place: Kenya | collected 2012-08-06 ...
CAAAGGAACTGCCTTTTTCAATATTTATTTTTCCGAAAGTTTTTTTACGCTAACAGAACAAAGTCCCTAAAAATCGTAGTAATTCATGTGTTTCATCCGGTTCTGCAAGGTCATTGGAAACTCCGATCATCACGAGATTGATCAAATCCAGATCTCCATCCCACTTGTGCTCTCCCACCAGATCATCCTGCGTCAGATGAATGTGGCACATGCTGTTTTCCGGCATATTCATGCAGATCCACACGCTGTAAACTTCACAGATATCGCCGTATTCCTGACCTTTGAAGTCGCGGTATTTCTGCGATGAGATCAGGCGGCTGACATAAAATATGCCACGGTTTAAGATTGGATATTTATTCGGTTCGTCTTTTTGGGGTTCAATATTTAAGATTACTTTCGTAAGACCACACTTGCGGTGAACATAGAAAACAATGTCGAAATTCACGGTACCTTCATTGATTTCTTGGTTTTCTGTATTAAATCCGATAACTTCGCCATTTTCGTCTGCATATTTGGCATTCGTGAGCCCGGGGTCCACAGGGACAACGCCGATCATCGGCTCTCCTTCAATATAAGGAACAATCTCCTTCGGATCCATTTCCTTAAAATCATCCAAAATTCGTTTCAAAATGTGTGCCAAAATGATCTTTTGCGCCAGCAGTTTTTTCGCCGCCTCATCATACTGTGTAGCTAATTCAGAGACCTGCAATGTGTTTTTCAAAATCGTATGTACCATAGATTCCCTCCTAGTAGTTACTTTGTAACTATTCAGCCTCCCCCTCCTACACATTCGCATTTCGAACACTTCGTGTTCTTTTCTCGCCTTTAGCAAGGCTAAAAATGCTCATATAGGGAGGGGGAGCCCTATTAGGATCTAAATGTATGGAAATCAAATTCTCTTACGTGCAAGCACGACGATTCATTGATTTCCATACATTGCCTGAATAGTTACGTTACTTTTATATAAAAAGCGTAGCATACAGATTTTGAGAAATCAATTGTCATTTGTACGAAAAAATTGTCGTTCATACGTGCTTTTTTATATAGTATTAAATTTAACCTTTTGAGAAATTCACGCCCCTTGATTTTCCCTTGGAATAATGATACACTTTTAGTACTTTGAATGGCAGCGATTTGCGGCCCCATACAAGGCAGAAAGCAGAGGAAAATATAATGTACTATTTATACCCGGATTACTATAAAAAATTTCACTGTATTGCAGACAAATGTATCGATACTTGTTGTGCAGAATGGCAGATTGTGATTGACGATGAGTCGCTGGAAAAATACGGAAACTACAAAGGGGATTACCAGCAGACGCTCTGTCAAAATATCGATTGGGAAGAAGGCGTATTTAGCCACAATAAACGTGGAAAATGCGCGTTTCTGCGTGACGATGATCTGTGTGATATGTACATCCATATGGGTGAAGATAGTTTGTGTACTACCTGCCGGGAATATCCGCGGCACACCGAAGAATTTGAAAATCTGCGTGAGATCACATTGTCTCTTTCCTGCCCGGAAGTTGCAAAAATTGTGATGAATACGACGGCCCCCATTACCTTTATCTCCAAAGAAGATGAGGCAGATGAGTGTTATGAAGAATTTGATTATTTTTTATTTTCTGAGCTTGAAGACGTTCGCGAGGAAATGATCCGTATTATGCAGGACCGCAGTGTAAACATCCGCGACAGAATTGGCAAAATATTACAGATTGGTGTTTCTGTGCAACGCCATTATGATGCCGGTTCACTTATTTCATGGAATGAATTCGAGGAATCCGATCGTGTTTGTGTAGAAAATGAATATGAATTATTTGAACGGTTATTTCTATTTTTATTTGAAGAGTTTGAAATCTTGTACCCGCAGTGGGCAGAAGTTTTGGTGGAATCTCGCCTGTTTTTATTTGGCGAAGGCAAAGAGTTTTTTGAGCAAAATAAAGAGGAGTTCGAAACCTGGTGGAACACAAATGATCTGACTCCTCTTGATATTGTTTTGGAACAACTTGTCGTCTATTTTATTTCCGTCTATCTGCTTGGCGCCGTATACGATGAAAATATACTTGGCAAGATCGATGCCTGCATCGGCCACACCATTGAGATTTACCTGCTTCTCTTGGGGCGGTGGCTGAAACACGGCGAATTGGCAATGGACGATGTAATTGAAGTCGTTTACCGCTATTCCCGAGAAATCGAACATTCCGATGAAAATTTGGAACGGGCGGAAATGTTAAACTGGTTCGAGCGGTAGTTTTTTTCACTATTACTTCACTATTTGCATCCATTACGCCTGATTCATGACTTCGTCCATAACCTCTATGGATTCTTTAATCATATTGTCGCAGTGCGTCTTTTTCTCGCCGCCTTTTTCTGCATTGGCGCGCAAAAGATCCGCGCAGTCGGTCATTCCGTCGTGGTTTTCTGCCATTTTCTGGCGGTATGCCTGAAACGCCTGTGGTGAATCATACCCTTTGGCTCCAAGCACCATAAGCGCCGCCGTGATTGCTCCGCAAGTACCTCCGCAGCGCATTCCGGCTCCGAAATTGCTTCCGACCGCGGCCGCCAGATCTTCGCTCATCCCCATTTCTTCCGCATACACGCGGAGAATCGTCTGCGCGCAGTTGTTGCACATCGGCGTCGCATTTCTAAGTTTCATTGCTTCTTCTACATGTTTATTCATCGTTTTTCTCCTTCTCCATTCGTGCTTAAAATTTCTTTTTCTGCAGCTGTCCGATCACAGGAATCAGCATTTTTTGAGGAACAAAACGTGCCATCGTCGTCGCCACGCGAATGGTAAATTTTGGAACAATGATCGTTTTTCGTTTTCTCATCTGTTCGAGCGCATAAGACGCACAATACTGAGGCGTGATGCCGGGCAGCGCAAATTTTACTTTTGCCACATCATTAAACTCGGTGTCAACCGGCCCCGGGCACAAGGCTCCGACATAAATGCGGCTCCGCTTGCTGCGCTGCTCTGCTGCGACGGCGCACGTCAGGCTGACCATGTAGGCCTTTGTCGCATAATACGTCGCCATAAACGGTCCCGCCGGAAGAAGTCCTGCGGAAGATGCCACATTTAAAATATATCCGTGATTTCCCTGCTTTTCCATTTTCTTAAGCATGAGTTTCATCAAAAGATGCATCGCTTTGACATTGACATCGATCATCTGAAGTTCAGTCGCCGCATCGGTCTCGGTAAAGTCGCCGCAAGCACCAAATCCTGCATTATTGATAAATATTTTAATCGGAAATTCTTTCGTTTCTTTCATTACGCGTACACATTCTTCCGGCCGAGAAAGATCCGCTGTGATGAATTCCGTCTGGCATCCATATTTTACCAGTTCTTGTGCCAGTTTTTCGAGCCGCTTTCTTCTGCGCGCCACAAGGATCAGCGAATATCCTTTTCTTGCCAATTGTCTGGCAAATTCGCGCCCGATTCCGGAACTTGCTCCCGTTATCATTGCATATTTCATACGCTGCCGCCCCCTTGTCTCTTAAAAAATAACAACCAGAAGCATCTTGAACTGCTCAAGTCCGTAAACCGCATGTGGATGTTTGGCCGGCATTACGATGGATTCACCTTCATGAAGAATGTATTCCACACCATCAATTGTGATACGTCCGACACCATCGAGGCAGGTGACAAAGGCATCTCCGCCGGATTCGTGCGTGCTGATTTCCTCACCTTTATCAAAAGAAAACAACGTAACACTGACATGGTCATTTTGTGCCATTGTTTTCGAAACCACTTGTCCTTCCTGGTAAGCTACCTGTTCTTTTAACGTTACCACTTCTGCCTTATTAAAGTTTTTAATTCCTGTCATTTTGATGACCTCCATTCTTGTACCTAGTATACTGCATCCCCAGCAATTTATCCAGTCGTTTTTTCACTATTTTTCACTATTTCACACTGCAATCCTTGGGATGCACGAACGAAAAATGCCCCCAGGTTCGTTCCTGAGAGCATTTTCCAGCCGGGGAATAACTATTTGCAGCGAAGGACCTTACTGTATGCACCATAGACCTTCTTTTTTCCCACTTTTTTATAGGCTCGAGCCTTTACAAAAAGATGTTTTTTTCCTTTCCTCTTTAAGGTGGCTTTTGTCACCTTATTCTTTCGGATCCAAATGGATTTGGCAGATTTGAAATTCTTCTTTGTACTGTAAACAATTTGATAACCACTTGCTTTTTTATCGCGTTTCCATTTGATTTTTACCGTCTTTTTGTCCTTTGTCTTCACACAGGAGAGTTTCAATTTTTTAAGCGAAACTTTTTTACTTGCCTTTGGCGTGGAAACCGTTTCCGGTGTCTGTGCCGGCTGCGCCGATGGCTGTACTGACGGTGCAGTAGATGGCGCTGCCGCAGGCGTTTCGGTTGGAACTGCTTTTCTTTCTGCCGGATATACCTTAATCTGTGTAGCCTCTTCATCTGCTGCCGCCGGAGCGAGGACAAATTTATCAAGGCGCGGAGTAAAGTCATCCTGCACTGAACTAAACTTATATGAATTGTCATTTGTGAAAGTGATTACATTGTCACCTTTTTCCAATTTTACATCCACAACCGTCGTTTTAAACGTATCCCAGCAGAATGTATTTTTAAAATATACCGTCTGCGGTGTGTCCGAATTCACCTTGATCTGCATATAGCGCTCGACAAGATCTGTATTATATGGATGTACATAATTCTTACCCTCTTTGGTCTTCATCACTGGTGCCGGTTCATCGTTGGCGTAGCAGACAGACAATTTATAATTTCCTGCTTTTGAAACATTTACCTTAAAACTCAGTTCATTGTCTTTTCCGCCACGAAAACCTTCTACCACTTTTCCGCCGGAAGCATAAGCATTTTCTTTTATTTCCGGAGTCGCTGCACTTCCTGCGAGATAATTATAGTCATCCTGGCTGGCCGTCCCTGACATCGTGCAATCTTCTGCCTCGATACTTACTGCATTTTTCTCGGCTTCGGCATTTTTAACAAATGTCAATTCTTCCACTTGCAAAGATTCGCCGTCAAGATACACATGATTGATTCCCTGTGTCAGGTAAATAACAGCGGCCTTTTCCGCGCCAACAGAAACATTTCCCAGTGTAAGTTTATCCACTGTAATTTCCGATTCTGCTTTTGCATCTTTGGCATAATTCACACGGCTTTTCGACAAAACAGCTTCTCCACTTCCCTGAGAGCTCAGTGTATAATAGCCTTCTTCCGGTGCATTCACATAACATTCTGCACCATTTTTGGTCTGCGTTATCATATCTTTGCTGAGTACCACACGAGACTCCTGACTCTCTTTATAAGTAAGATCTATTTTATCAAGGAGCGCACACAGCATCGAATTTACCTCTTTACTGTTTTGGTCTTCTCCTTTATATTTTAATACAATTTCATGTTTCCCCGCAGCCAGTTTTAAATCGACGGTTTTGTAATTATAATAGCCCCATTTTACCGTAGAGTCATAGACGATTTCCTGAGCTGCCCCTCCATCTACACTCAATGTATGTGTACAAAGTGCACCGATTGCACGATTTTGTCCATTTTTATCAACATATTGAAGAGTAAGCGGGTCTACTTGCGGAGCCTGGCTGCTATAATAAATATTCAAGCGGTAATTTCCATCTTTCGGAACGTCAACGGTAAATTTCACACCATCATTTTCACTGTTCAATCCACCAACTTCCGCACGATTGGAACGTGCAAGATCGGTACCGGATCTTTTCTTAAATGCAGCAGCTCCACCAAGCAGTTCTGCATCTTCTGCCTCATATGTCTTCGTCCATGTTTTTTCATAAGCGTCCAATGCCGTAACGGTCTCATCCGTTGCCGGTGTAATTACTGCAAAATACGCATCCATCAAATCCGCATCCTGGATAGAAAGTGACAATGTATCCCCATCAAGGGCCACATTTCCTTCATATACAACCGGTGTCTCATCCGCAAATCCCTGATGACCGGTAAACTTTGTCCGGTAAATTTTTACATGCGCACTTTTCGCATCTGCAAATGTCTTCGTCTTTGTCAGATTGTCTATGGTCAAATACTGCGCTCCTGCTTTTCCTCCAAACAAACTATAGGCAGTCTGTTTTTCCTCGTCTACACTTGTCATACCATATAGTCTTCCGTAAGCCCCCGGATCATCGACATTTTCCAAAGTCAATGGCGTCTTTTTTCCGCTCATCTGAGCATACCAGCGGTATACCCACCATGCTCCGTTTGGCTTATTGGCATCGGCAGCAAGTTCATTCATGCTATTGGCAAGTCCCCAATACGGAAGCGAAGCATAAACATCTTCCTCATCGTAGATGGAAAGCCAGTTCACGAGTGCTCCCGGATTTCCGACATCATCGAAATTGACAGTTTCATTTACAAATAAAATCGGCTTAATGTCTGATTTTGCATAATATGTTTTTACCAATTCGCGGGCTTCTTCACAATGATCTTTAAAATTTTCAAGGTCATTTTTATCTAATTCATGCCAGGTGATGTATTCCGGCAGGCAGTCATTTTTCTCGCAATATTCGAAAAACGTCTCATAGTCGTTTCCTTTATAATAAGAAAAATTCGGTCCTGCCACCTTAATCGCCGGATTGATGTTCTTGATCGTTGTGTAGATTTTTTTCCAGTCTTCACACATTTTATTGACCTGACCACCATACCAGATGTTGTTTGGTTCATTGAAGATAACAAAACTGTATGCCGCAATTTCTTCATCGCTCTTTCCGCTTACCATCTTGGTTACGATCTGCTTTACTTTTTCATTGTAATCCTCAATTCCATTGTACTCATATGGCCATTGCAGATAATAATCCTGAAGATAAATCTGAATATTTTCCACCCCACACGCCTTGAGATACGGTGTCAGACGATAACCATCTCCCGATGGATGCTGCTGCCCGTCTGCCGCTTTCTGCACCAAAATCTTTGGCGAAAGGGCCGTGATCATATCCGCGGAAGGGACATTTACTTCACTAACACCATACAAAAAACCGGTTGAGCCGTGAAACACTTCACTTTTGCTTTTTGCCGGATCCGCATCAAAATGAAGAATTTCTTTTTCTTCTGTCTCCGTCTCAGCTGCTGATATTTTTTCAGGCATTGGCAATGTAATGCTTGAAAAAAGCAAACCGGCAGATAACATTAATGTTACTATCTGTTTTACTTTTCGTCTCATTAAAATACCTCCTAGTATCTCGTTTTGCCAAAGTATAACATAGCTTTTCACAAGATAATAGAGGAAATAGAAACTTGTTTTTATGTGTTTAAGTTATTATTTTTTACATTTTTATTGGCTTTCTGATATTCTCGCGGAGACATCTGAAATGTCTTTTTGAAATTTTGGTAAAAACACTGTCTGGACTTCATCCCAATCATATGATCGATTTCACCAATTGGCATATCTGTATTCGTTAAAAACATCGCTGCCTTTTCCATTCTTATTTTCATAAGATAATTCCATAGAGTCTCCTTTTCATATATTTTGAAGATTCTCTGAAGATAAATTTTATTCACTCCAACATAGTCCGCAATATCCTCGATGGATTCAATTTCATAAAAATGGTACATCATATACATTTTTGCTTTCGAGACATATTCAGCCGTCTGGTGATCCTGATTTTGAACCATCCGCGCCATATCGATCAAAATCTTATTGCACTCCATCTGCATATAAGCCAAATTTCTCTCCCCACTTAACTCCGCGGATATGGCACGCAGCGTTTTAAAAATAGGATGTCCGTCTTTAATCACAACATAATCATCGAACTCCTGCAAAAACATCTTTACATCATCATATGCTTCCATCAAACTCCTAAGCGTCACATATCCCGGTTTCTCAGGCAATGCACCACATGCCATCCCCAAGATCAAGCACGGCTCCTCTGAAGTAAACACCAGCTTATGCGGCAGCGCACTATTTATCAAAAGCAGATTTCTTTTTTTTAATTTGATGCATTCCTTTTCAACATAATATTCACATTCCCCACTCGTCACATAATTCAACTCAAAGCCGCCATAAGAGTGCATATGATAGTCCATTTCATAATTTTTCCAGTTTGTAAAATATACATCTTCCGGGACAAGACACCCGTCCGGATTAAACGTATCCATATACTTTCCCATAATTCATCCTCCGATTTACTCTTGCTTTTCCTTTTCCATGCTACTATACTATTACTATAGCATTTATAAATGACTTTTGTCAAAATCATTGTAACTATGTAACTATTCAGGATCAATGTATGAAAATCAATGAATCGTCGTGCTTGCACGTAAGAGACTTTGATTTCCATACATTTAGATCCTAATAGGGCTCCCCTCCCCATATGAACATTTTTAGCCTTATCAAAGGCGAGAAAGAACACGAAGTGTTCGAAATGCGAATGTATGGGGGCGGGGTGTCCTGAATAGTTACGTAACTATCATTATAAAGAAAGAAGGCTCTTTTATGAATCCATCCAACCAATGCAAAACCGGAAATCACATTCCTTTTATTTTTATCCTGTTTTTGGCTTTATTTTCCATCTCTTTATCTCCAGATAATGTAAATGCTAAGGCGTTAAAAAATGCAACATTTGCTTATCTCGATGTCGCTCAGGGAAATGCCGAATTGATAAAAATAGGAAATCAGGCGGTTTTGATCGACACCGGGAAGCACAGCGAATATGGCACTTTGCAGTCCCAGTTGAAAACACTTGGCGTAAAAAACATTTCCACGCTCGTCGTGACACACCCCGACGCCGACCATATGGAAAGTGCGGATGATGTGATTGCCGATTATCATGTAAAGAAAATCATTCTGCCGCAGATTGCTTCTACGACACAATGTTACAAACGGATGATATCTGCGATTTCAAAATATAAAGTAAAAATGATTCATCCACGGACCGGCTCCACCCTGAAACTGGCACCTTCCTGCAAAGGCACCGTTCTTTCTGCCGATGCAAGCAGTTCGGATACCAACGAAGCCAGTATCGTCATGCGTGTCACCTACGGCAGCCGCTCCTTTCTCTATATGGGCGATGCGACCGCCCGTGTCGAAAATACGATCCTTGCTTCCGGAAAAGCGGTTGCTTCGGACATTTATCTGCTTTCGCATCACGGCTCCGATACCGCAAACGGCGTCCTTTTCGTAAAAAAGGCATTGGCTTCCAAATACAAGACCGCGATTATTTCAGTTGGAAAAAATAACAGCTATGGCCACCCCGTCGCCAATGTTGTCCGCCGTGCAAAAACATACGCCAAAGCATTGTATCGAACCGATCAAAAAGGGTGTATTATCGCTACGACAAATGGAGAAAAAATACAGATCAAATTCAAAAAAGTAACGCATTCCGGCAGTTCCTACAGCCACTCCTCGTACCGTTCTTCCGGAACCTCAAAATCCTCTTCCGCGAATTCTTCGTCGGTTAAGAATGTAAGCAAAGTTGTTTATATTACAAAAACCGGTACAAAATACCATACAAAAAACTGCCGCTACTTACGTAGCAGCAGTATTAAAACGACATTAAGCAATGCCAAAAGCAAAGGGCTGACCCCTTGTTCGGTCTGCAATCCTTAATTGTAACTATTCAGGCTCCCCCCTCCCACACATTCGCATTTCGAACACTTCGTGTTCTTTTCTCGCCTTTGGCAAGGCTAAAAATGCTCATATGGGGAGGGGAGCCCTATTAGGATCTAAATGTATGGAAATCAAAGTCTCTTACGTGCAAGCACGACGATTTATTGATTTCCATACATTAATCCTGAATAGTTACCCTTAATTAATAAAATTTCACGATATCTTCCGGCGTCTTACGCTTTGGTTTGTTCGGAGACTCTGCACCATATCCTACCGCGATCACAGCGACAATGGTCTCGGTCTCCGGCACACCAAGGATCTCACGAACCTTGTCACTGTCACGAAGCCCCATGATAAGGGTATCCAAACCAAGTTCTTTTGCTTTCAAGATGAAATTTTCATTGTGAAGTCCAAGGTCATAATAGCCCCATCCATTTCCACATTCGTTGTCCGGATTTCCCTCGCGGTCAAAGCCTGCACGATTCGATACAAACGTCGTCACGACAAGTGCGGCTCCGTCTACTTTTTTATCGTTTCCGTGAAGCAGGCATTTCTGTGCGAAATCTCTGCTCTTGTCCACATCGAGGATACAATAATATCTCGCCGTCTGTGAGTTTTTCCACGATGGCGCCTGAATCGCCGCCTCAACGATCTCATTTATCTGCTCTTTTGTCACTTTTCTGGAAGCATCGTAAGAACGTACACTTCTTCTGTTTTATAATACTGTCTGAAATTCCATGAATAGGTAACCTCCGTTTCTGCTGTGTTAGTCATTTCTAACTGTATCATATCACATTTAGGGGAAAAGTCAACGAGAATTTTACAGCCTTTGGTTTTAGAAAAATAAGTCCCTGCTTTTCCATTCGGGACCGCTTTCGCTTAGGAGAACACTCGTAGCGGTACATGAGGGCAAACTACGCCCTCTATGTACCGACGGTGTTCTAAATCCCTCATAGTAAAAGCAGGGACTTATTTTTTCTATAAAGCAAAAGTGTAAAAACATAATAGGGCTCCCGCCGCCCCCTTATGAGCATTTTCTCCTTGTCAAATGCGAATGATGGAGACGAGCCCTGAATAGTTACTTATTACACTTATGGTCTAACAAGCGACGAAACTTGCTATCGAACGTTATAAATCGATATTTTTAAGAAAAGAATAAGTCGCAATTGCATAACTGTCTGAGATATTTATAAATCATTTCAGCAAACAAAAACCTCGGAGTCATGCTTGCATGATAATCGAGGTTTTGTTTGCGTGCACTGCGGAGCAGTGTGATTTATAAATATCGAGTTTTATGCAATAAGACTGTTCTATTCTTCGATAAAAATGAAGATTTATCGTGAGATAGCTCCGTTTCTGTCGATTGTCAGACCATAAGTGTACACCATTAAACACGCTTTCCACGCAAACTTCGCAGATACACTTTTTGTTCGTCCGTAATGCGGTAACTTTCGACTGCTTTCTGAATGGTTTTCCGATGAACCCAGTCCGAAAACCGGTGCTCTTCCACATAGGGAATAATCGCATCCCACTGCTTGGCAAGTGCTGTCGCCATGTACCACGCGATCATCATATTGACGTAATATTCCTCGGAGGTTATGCCGGCGACAAGGTCTGCATACTCGGGTTTAAAATCCTGATCCAGATACAGACGCATCAGCATCCCGATCCCATAGCGGATCGTATACGTTTCTCCCGAATGGATCCATTGTTTGATATGCGGCAGAAGTTCTTCTTTGTGCCCGGCAAAACATTTTGATGCCGGGAGGTCGCAGGTCGCCCAGTTGTCAATATAGGGAAGAAATTTTTCTATTTCTTTCAAACATTTATCGTATTCTTTGATACTTGTAATAAGCATCATATGCAGATTATTTTCCTCATAATATGTATGCGGAATGTCTTGTAAAAAAACGATCGCTTCTTCTGTCTTTGCAAATTGTTTTGCGTATTCGCGAAGCACCGGGGTACGGATTCCGATGATAGTTTCCTTCTCCATATCCGGGATCAGTTTACTGTGAAAACCGCGGTATTTTTCATCTTGTAATTCAAACAATTCTGCCTGTATTTTTTCTCTATTATATGCCATTTCAAATCTCCTTCATTGCCTTCCGGAATTGGAAGAAAAACAGTATCGCCGTAAATGTCACCGCGATCGTATCTGCTACGGGTTCTGCCATATAAACCGCACTTGTTTTATCCTGCAAAACAGCCGGCATAATATAGATCAGCGGGATCAATAATACAAACTTTCGAACTACCGCAACCACAATAGAACTCAGGGCTTTGCCCAATGAATTAAATGCCATCTGGCAGGAAATCTGTATTCCAAATAGGAACATTGCCGCGAGATAGATCCGCAATGCTTTTTTTGTAAATGCAAGCAGCGCCGCATCGGTGGTAAAGATTCCTGCAAATACCTGTGGAAATATCATAATAAGCACCCATAGTATAATGGAATATACAAGGCTGGATTTTAATAAAAGGAAAAATGCACCCTTTACCCGGTCCGGATTTTTCGCTCCGTAATTGTAACTCATGATTGGCTGCGCCCCTTGTCCAAGGCCCTGCAGAGGAAGCATCGCAAACTGCATGACACTGGTAAGAATTGTCATTGCGCCCACTGCCACGTCTCCCCCATATTTTAATAGAGAAGAATTAAAGCAGACCGAGATCACGCTTTCACTTGCCTGCATGATAAACAGGGAGGCCCCCAATACCAGACAAGGCAGAAATACGTTTGGCACCAGCCGCAGATTTTCTTTTTTAATACGAAGTGTCGTCTTTTTTCCAAAAAGAAAATGAAGCACCCAGATACACGAACACGCCTGCGAAAGGATCGTGGCAAGTGCCGCTCCGCGAACGCCGAGACCACATGCAAAAATAAATATCGGATCCAGCACGATATTGATCACGGCTCCGATCAGAACGGAATACATTCCAATTTTTGTAAATCCTTGTGCAGTAATAAACATATTCATTCCTAATGTCAATTGAACAAATATCGTACCGATGGCATAAATATTAAAATAGCTGACCGCATATTCAATCGTATTTTCGCTGGCTCCGAATGCGAGCAGAAATGTTTTCCCGCCGAGCAGCATAGTCACTGTCAGCACGATGGAAATAAGAATCTGCAAAGTGAAACAATTGCCGATAATTTTTTCTGCCGATTGCGAATCGCCTTTTCCCAAAAGGATAGAAGCCCTCGGAGCGCCGCCATTTCCCACGAGCGCCGCAAAGGCCGACAAGATCATAATAAGTGGCATACATACGCCAACTCCGGTCAGTGCTAGTGCCCCCACTTCCGGAATATGCCCGATATAAATCCGGTCCACGATATTATAAAGCATATTGATCATCTGCGCGATGACGGTAGGAATCGCAAGTCGAAATAACAATTTTCCGATTGGTTCTTTCACTAAAAAATCTTTGTTTTGTTCCATTACAATTTTACCTTTCTTTCTTTGCTAAATGCATGGTATATTTTTCGCCCATTCTTTTTGGTATACGTTCGTGCCCGGAACCACAGAACATTTCCTTTTTTTGTATAGGCAAGCCGCAAGGTACATTTTCCTTTTTTCAACTTCTTTTTGGCCACTTTTAGTTTTGTATATTTTTTGCCCTTTCGCTTCACATACAATTCAAAATACGTCGCCTTTTTGTCTGTGATTGTTACATAAACAAGATGTTTTTTATCCCTCTTCTTTACTTTGATTTTCGGCTGTATTTCTTTGATCTTTTTTGTTGCCTGAAACACTGCCGGTGTTGTGGAGGGTTTCGGTGCCGTAAATGCCTCCGGTGTTTGAGAGGTTTCCGGCACTTCGGATGCCGACGGCGCAGCGGACGGCTCCGGTGTGGCTGACGGCTCTAATGTAGGTTGCACGATATCCGGCTGCTTACAGGTCAATACGATTTTCTCATCTTCATCCGAACTCGGGTGAAAGGTAATGGAATACAGATAAAATACGTATTCGCGCCCTGCCTCTTCGGCTTCTTCCGGATAGTTACAAGTTCCTATTGTAATATATCTGGAACCGGATAATGTGTCTTTTCCTTTAATCGCTGTCGTCTCCGTTCCGTATTTTAAGTTTGCCCCTTCACTCCCATCAAAAAAGAACGGATACCTTGCTTCTGCCGTCATGGTGTAATCTTCCCTTAACAGCATTCCGTTTTCCATATTCGCCAGAAGGGTTTCGTCCGCAAAATCGATCATAAGTTGAGAACCCACTTTGGCTTTTATCGAAACCGAAGAATATTGGCTGAGATCCATGTCCTCCGGCAGTTCAAATGCCACCCTCTGGTACCGCTCCTGAAGCAATAATTTAAGGCAGGACACCCCCTCGTCATCCACCGTCTGCAAGATGCCAGGCTGGTCTCCTTTTGCCCACAACTCTTCTAATTCATATACTTTATCCGGTTTTCCCTCTGCCGGATTCCACTCTTTCCAGGAAAGATTCGGATACGTCTCCTGCATCTTTTTCCAAAAACTGCTATTTTCCGGAATATACATTATTCCCGTCATTTGCGCAAAAAACCGGCTTTCTTTTTCTTCGGATTCAAACGTAAGTTTCTCGCCCTGCCAATAAATATCACACTGCGTAAAAGATCCGATTCCCACTGTCGTTATCTCTTTTGGCATAACAATCTGACTTAATCCGTCACACCCCGCAAATGCATTATTTTCGATTTCCTGCACCATATTTGACAATTTTAATGTCGTCAAATTTGTACAGCCACTAAATGCTCTCGTTTTGATCGACTGCACATTTGCCCCGATATTCACTTCCTTCAATGCCGTGCATCCGCTAAAAGCCCGATCCCAGATCGTTACAAAACCATTTATAATTGAAACTTTTTCCAAATTTTTGCAGTTTAAAAATGCTTCTTGATCGATGACAGATGCCTGCTCGATTTCTATTTCTGTAAGAGCTTGACAATCCGAAAAAGCCCCTGTGTTTATGTGATTCACAGACCCGATTTTTACCGTTTTTAGCTGTGGACAATCCGTAAAACTGCCAAGAACATTTACTTCCTGTAAATTTACAGACTTCAGATTTGGCATATTATGTATGGAAACCTCAAAGTTTCCTTCCCCCAATACAATCTGCTTAATCTCTTCCGGTTTAGCAACCCCTGCAACCACACCATCGATCGGATATAATTCTACACCATAAGAGATGGGAGTCGTTTCGTTCATGCGATGCCCTTCCAATGTTCCATCGCTGCTAAATGTCCACAACAAATCTGTGCTTTCCTCGTAATATGTGTTTTTCTCTGTCGTATCGCTTTCTGCTTTTACTTGTTTATTATTCGGATATAAAAATCCTGAAACCGTGGAAAATAGCATGGCGAACAGTAGTATTCCCACGATATTTCTTTTTTGACGTAAATTCAAAATCATTATCTCCTCATGCATATGCTATTTTTGAGTCGGTACTTTTATCGTACTAAACCATTCCCAAGTTGTCAATAACTTAAGCCGATTTGTCCACACTTTTCCCTTCACAAAATTTTCAAAGATCATTTTAGGTTTATTTTATTTTCATCCACTATACTAAGAAAAAAGTTTAAGGAGGATACACACATGAAGCATGTAAAAAAACTCATTGTCACAGCACTTGTACTTGCTCTCATCTGTCCGGCGCCGTCAGCCGATGCGGCGAAAAAGACGACAGGCTATACGGTCAGCAAAAAAAGCGGTACTTACGAAACATCCGTGACAACCAAAGTAAAAGTGAAAAAGGGTTACAAGGTTTACTACACAACAGGGAAAAAACTTTCCATAAAAAAAGTCATCAAAGCGAAAAAAAGTAAATCTTTTACGTTCACTTCCAGTAAAACATTACGTTTGTATGCAGTAAAATCTTCAAAGAAAATGACTGCGAAAAAATTACGCAAGATAAAAACAAAGAATATGAAAAAGTACACTTACAATATTAAGGCATCTGCGGTCGAGACGCAGGCACCTGGTTCAACTACTCCTGTAGAATCAAGTGTGCCATCCACCGGCACGCAGACTCCGGGCAGCTCTTCTACCCCATCACAGGTAACCGCTTCTCCGAGTGCAGCGGCCACAAGCACTCCGGGGAACACATCGTCTGCCACCCCTACGCCGGCAGCGACACAGCCAGCGGCAACGCAGCCGGTCACGACACCCGGTGACAGCGGTTATACCGGAGATGACGCCGATTCCGATTATGTCGCACCGACACGTGCAGTATGGGATGACGATGACACCGAAATCGCCGGAGTAGAATCTGAGACAACCGAAGTTACGATTCCGGCAGAGGCTCCTTCCAAGAAAATCAAAGCCGACAATTATGAAATCAGTAAAAAGAATAAATTGACGATCACAGCTCCGGGCACCTACATCATTCAGACTGAGAGCACAGAAACTACGACGGACGGTCTGATCGAGGTCGATTATGCCGACGACACCGTGACCGGCACGACACATTTGATCTTGAACGGAGTAAATCTGACTTCAACCAATAACACCGAACCAACTTCCGACACCGGATTGATTACGATAAAAAGCAGTGTAACAAAAGCAATCATTACGCTTGCAGACGGTTCCACAAATACGCTCACAGATACGGGCGCAACCGGCATTGACAAAGACGATGCCACCTCCACAACTTATACCGCCGGTATTGTCTGCAAAAAAACAACGCTCACGATCAATGGAAGTGGTAGTTTAAACATCCTTTCCACCTACGGAAATGGAATCAAATGCACCAATTTACTTAAAATACTGGATGCCACGATCCTTGTCAGCGGACCGGATGACGCTGCCTGCGGACACAATGGAATCTCAGGAAAACTTGGTGTATTTGTAAAAAATGCAAACCTCAATGTACATTCCGACGGCGACTGCCTGAAAACCACACTCGATGAAACCGATATCGCAGAAGACGCAACATTGGCAGATCTTGGAAATATGGAACTGGATGGCGGAACGTATACATTTGTTTCCGAAAATGGCGACGCGGTAAGTGCTACACGTACATTGTACTTGAACCCGGTTTCCTTGAACGCAACGACAAAAAATGCTGCCGGAACCACGACCGATGGCAGTTACAAGGGAATCAAAGCCGGTACAACCATTTACGTGCCAGCAACAGCCGGAACCATTACCGCTGACACGACAGCGACTTATTCGGCTTCACGCGCCTCCGGCGACAGCAATGATTCCGCAGCCGATGACACCCTTCACTGCGACGGCTATATTCTCATCGAGGGCGGCAGTTTCACACTGGCTTCCGGCGATGACGGCATTCACGCAGACGCAGGACTTGTCATCAAAAACGGAACCATCAACGTCACGGCTTCTTACGAAGGCTTAGAAGGGGCTGACATTACGATTCAGGGCGGCGACATCACGATTGTTTCCCGCGATGACGGAATCAATGCCGCCGGCGGAAGCAATAGTTCTTCAAGCAGCATGGGACCCGGATTTGGCGGAGACGATTTCCACAAAGGCGATTCGTCCTCTTCCACGCAGTACCAGATTATCATTGAGGGCGGAAACATCAACATTGATGTCAGCGGCGATGGTATCGATTCCAATGGAAACATTTTCTTCAAAGGCGGAACCGTCATTGTCAATGGTCCGACAAATAATGGAAATGGCGCATTGGACTACGGCGACAGCGCAGATTGTGTATGCGAGATCTCCGGCGGCACATTGATCGCGGCGGGAGCTTCCGGAATGGCAGCCGCTCCGACAAGCGGTTCGACTCAGCCGGCCGTCAATGTTATCCTTTCCTCCACGCAGAAAGCGGGCACATATGTGGTATTGAAAGACAGCGACGGAAATACGGTCCTGCAGGCGCAGCCTACCAAATCTTTCCAGTCGGTTGTAATGTCCTGCGGAGATCTGAAATTGGGTAGTACCTATCAGATCTACTATGGTTCAGATCTTTCGAATCTGACACAAAGCGGTTCCGTAACCTTCACAAGCACAAGCATGAGCACCGGCAATACCAATCCAGGCGGTGGCTGGGGCTTTGGAAGCGGCGGTTTTGGCGGTCGTCCGGGAGGACGCTGATGCATCTGCATCTTTAGAAAAAGCGGATTTTTACCGAAGTAAATAGCAGAAAATATTTTGTACGGGAGGTTCCTTATGAAACTATTATTGGCAGAAGATGAACGCGAACTATCCGATGCGCTGACTGTCATTTTGACGCACAGCAATTATCTGGTAGACGCGGTATATACCGGAACAGACGCATTAGACTACCTTCAAGTCGAACATTATGACGGCGTGATCCTCGATGTGATGATGCCCGGAATGGACGGTTTTGAAGTGTTAAAAGCGGTGCGCGCTGCCGGAAACACGGTGCCGGTTCTCATGCTTACTGCCAGAAGTGATGTGGACGACCGTGTAACCGGACTTGATCTTGGTGCGGACGATTATCTGACAAAGCCGTTTGCCACGAAAGAACTGCTTGCCAGAGTCCGCGCCATCACAAGGCGGGTTACCGATGCTTCCAGTTCGCAGCTCACCCTCGGGAACGTCACATTGGACTGTGCTTCCTTCGAGCTTATGTGCGGCGGACAGACACTTCGCCTGAATCGTAAGGAATTTCAATTGTTACAGCTGTTTATGAGTTATCCAAGCCAAACCTTTTCTGCGGAACATCTGATGCAGAAAATATGGGGTTATGAAAGTGACGCAGAGATCAACGTCGTATGGGTGAACATCTCGAATTTACGGAAAAAATTTGCTGCCCTTGGTGCGGACATTTATATACGTTCGCACCGCAATCAAGGTTATCAGATTGAGGTGAAGCGATGAAAAAAATACGAAGAAATTTTATCGTTATTGCCATGCTTTCTATGTTTTTGGTATTGTCGGTCATTATCGCCGCATTGAATTACATTAATTACCAAAAAATGGGGAAGAGTCTGGACGATGTCACTCACATTCTTGAACTGGGAAATGGCAGTTTTTATGAATCTCCGGATCCCTCTGAGGAGGACCACGACCCTTCGAACCATTCCTATCAGGAAGAAGATAATCCCAAGGCACATAACAAAGTGCCGGAGCCACCGAAAAGCATATCGGAAGAAACCCCTTATCAAACCCGTTATTTCACGGTACGCTACGATGCTTCCGGCGCCGTTTATGCCACTTCCGTCGGACACATTTCCGCTGTCAACGCCGCGCAGGCACGAGCCTACGCCGCCGAAGTGTACAACTCGGCACCGGGCACCGGTTTTATTGACATTTACCGCTATCGGACCGTAAAATCAGGCGACCGCGTTTTATGCATTTTTATTGATGCAGAAAAAGAGTTATCCACCTATCGTGGATCACTTATCACCAGCATAGCAATCTCTGCGGCCGGCCTGTTTTCCGTATTTTTACTGCTATGCATATTTTCAAAACTCATTCTTCGCCCGGTCGAAGAAAGCTATCGGAAGCAAAAACAATTTCTTACCGATGCCGGGCATGAATTAAAAACACCTCTTACTATAATCGATGCAAATACTGAAGTTTTGGAGATGGAAATAGGATCTTCAAAATGGCTGGACAGCACGAGAAATCAGGTGATTCGACTTACTAATATGGTGAAACAATTCACTGCATTAGCAAAAATGGATGAAGCACAGGGATTTTCCCGGAAGTCACGTTTTTCACTTTCGCATGCGCTAAGTGAAACGGTCGATCTTTTTATCCCCGTCGCCACATCCACACACCGCACACTTCAGGTATCGTGTGCGGAAGATCTGTACTACGTCGGCAATGAAGAGCAGTTTCGACAGCTCTTCTGCCTGCTTTTAGATAATGCGATCAAATATTCGACGCCGGATTCCACGATCGAACTTACGTTAAGCAAGCGTGGAAAACATCTTTGTTTTACCATTTTCAATGAATGTGAAGGCCTCGAAAAAGGTTCTCAGGACATTTTATTTGAACGCTTTTACCGAAGCGACTCTTCCCGAAACTCTTCCACCGGTGGTTCCGGCATTGGTCTTTCCATCGCCCATTCCATCGTGGAAAACCACAAGGGAAGCATTCATGCAGAGAGTGCAGATGGAAAAAGTTTACAGATCAGAGTTCTTTTATAAGTTCTTTCAGTGTCGCCGCAGACTGTTCTAATTTTTCTCGTTCTTTTTGATCGAGCGAAATTGGAACGTGCGTCTCGACACCATCAAATCCCACAATTGTCGGCATGCTGAGTGCCACGTCTTCAATTCCATAGGCTCCCTGGAGCACCGTAGAAACAGGCAGAATCGACTTTTCATCGCGAATGATACATTCGCAGATCCGCTTAACGGACATGGCAATTCCATAATACGTCGCCTGTTTTTTCTGTATAATATCATAGGCACTGTTTTTTACGCGGCTGGCAATTTCTTCCATCGCCGCATCGTGATTATAAAAGCCACGCATTTCACAAAAATCATGCACCGGAATCCCTGAAACATTGGTACTGCTCCACGCCACGATCTCGCTGTCGCCATGTTCTCCAATGATAAACGAATGAACACTCCGGTTATCCACACTCAGATGCCGCCCCAGTTCGTATTTTAATCTCGCCGTGTCAAGCACGGTTCCCGAGCCGATCACCCGCTCTTTCGGAAGTCCGCTGAGGTTCGCCGCCACATACGTCAATATATCGACCGGATTGGACACGATCAATAAAATCCCCTGAAAATCAAGCGCCGCGATCCGAGGCATGATCTTTTCGTAAATTGCCACATTTTTATGCACAAGATCCAGCCTTGTCTCCCCCGGTTTCTGGTTTGCACCCGCCGTCACGATCACAATGGCCGCATCCGCAATATCTTTATAATCACCGGCATAAATTTTCATCGGCCCGGCAAATGGCATCCCGTGTGCGATATCCTTCGCTTCGCCGTCGGCTTTATCGAAATTGGCATCAAGAAGCACCAATTCCGAAAACAATTTACTCTGCATCAACGTAAATGCCGTCGCCGCCCCGACAAATCCACATCCGATCACTGCTGCTTTTCTTTGATTCATACGATCATCTCCTTCTTGTCTTTTATGGTTAGAGTGTACCATTTTCTTTCCCTTTATTCCGTTGTTATAACCACATTTTACCAAAGATTCAGCATATGCTGCATGAAAAGACTTACGAGCGTAATGCCAAGCCAGCAGCAGGCACCCAAAAGAATCGGTTTTCCGCCTGTTTTGATCAATTTGACAAGGTTGCTGTTGAGCCCAATGGCCGCCATCGCCATAATGATAAAGAATTTTGACAACTCCTTAACGGGCGCAAATACGGCTGCCGGCACCCCCGCCTGCAGGCAGATTGTCGTCACTACCGCAGCAAGAAGGAAATACAAAATAAACATCGGAAATGCCCGTTTGATGCTGAATGACGAGTTTCCCGACTGCTTTTTTCTTCCGCGCAAAAGGGCCAGTCCAAAGGTAATCGGAATAATAGCAAGCGTACGCGTAAGTTTTACCGTAACTGCTTTTTCCAGCGTCGCTCCCCCCAAATGCCACATGCTGTCCCACGTCGAAGCGGCGGCTGTAACCGACGACGTATCATTTACTGCGGTTCCGGCAAACACGCCAAATGCCTCGCCGTTTGTCGTACTCATGCCAATAGCACTTCCTAAAATCGGAAATAAAATTGCCGCAAGTACATTGAAAAAGAATATGACAGAAATAGCCTGCGCCACCTCATCGTCGTCTGCATCTATGACCGGTGCTGTCGCTGCCACCGCCGAACCGCCGCAAATGGAAGATCCTACTCCGATCAATGTCGAAATATTGGACTCAATGTGCATCACTTTATGTAAAATCCACGCCACGACCAGCGATGTACTGATCGTACAAATGATTATTGGCAATGACTGCTTTCCGGTCTGCAATATCACCCCAAGATTCATACCAAATCCAAGAAGTACGACTGCCGTCTGCAAAATTGTCTTCGATGTCCATTTGATACCGGCTTCCGCTCTTCCCTTTTCCTTCCAAAATAAAGTAAGGATCATTCCCAGAAGAATAGCGAAAATGGCACCGCCCACGATGGGAAATATTTTTCCAAGAAGCCAGGAAGGCACTGCAATTACCAGACAAACGAAGATTCCGTCTCCTTTTTGTTTTATAAAGTTCATGGATTTACCTCTTTTCTCATTTTAAATTAAGACATGCGCATGACTCATATTATAGCACTTGCTATTCATTTGATAAAATTATATAATATTATATAACAATAAATATTTTCTATTGATAAAGGAGAATGTCTCATGCTGGATTTTCGAATCAATACTTTTTTGATGGTATGTCAGACGATGAATTTTACTAAGGCTGCCGAGGAACTTCACATCACTCAGCCAACCGTATCGCAGCATATTCATTATTTGGAAGACTATTATGAAACCAGTTTATTTACTTATCAAAACCGCCAGCTGTCTCTGACAGAAACAGGAAGAATTTTACAAGAGCGGCTGCTTCGCATGAAAAATGATGAAATGACGATCCAAAAAGAACTTCACGAAAACAATGAGCGCATTAAAACGCTCTCCATCGGAGTCACAATGACAATCGGCGAATATGCGATTTCCGGTGCTCTCGCTGGCTATCTGAAAGCGAACCCTGACACCAATATTCATCTGCACTACGGCAACACCAAGCAGCTTCTGCAGCTTTTGGACAATGGCCAGATCAGCTTTGCCCTTGTCGAAGGCTATTATCCAAAAGAATTTTACGACCACAAAAAATATATTACGGAAGATTATATCGCCGTTTGTGCCTCCTCTCATACCTTCCAATGCGGCACCCCACATCACCTGAAAGATCTTCTTCCGGAGCGGCTTCTTGTGCGCGAAGAGGGGTCCGGCACACGCAATATCTTGGAGCGGAATCTTTCCCCAAAAGGCCTGTCTATTCCTGATTTTATCCACTATACACAGGTGGAAAATATGCATACGATCATCGAACTTCTTAAAAAGGACTGCGGCATTTCTTTTTTATATAAAATTGCCGTCAAAGAAGAACTTGCAAAACATACTTTGAAAGAAATCAAACTTCATGATTTCTCGATGAAACACGACTTTGATTTTATTTGGACAAAGGGCAGTATTTACGCAGAAGAGTATGAATTTATCTGCGATGAACTGACACTTTTTACGGAGTAATAAAAAAATTTTGTAACGAATTCTGCTTTTTTGACACTTATAAATAGAACAACGAAAGGAGATTACATTATGCTTTCTATGAAAGACGTCTACCAGGAACACTCGCATATGGTATACCGGTATCTTCTTTCGCTTACTCATGATGCTGATCTTGCCGAAGAACTGACGCAGGAAACATTTTATCAGGCAATCAAAAAACTTGACTATTTCAACGCGGAAAGCAAAGTATCTACGTGGCTTTGCGGCATTGCCAAAAATCTATTTCTTTCCTATTTGCGTAAGCATCCGCAGACGGAAATATTGGAAGAAAACAGCGCGCTTTGCAAAAGTGCCGAGTCGGAAGTAATGTCCTCTTTGGATAAAATGAATCTGCTAAAACAGATCCACCGCCTGAAAGAACCCGGGCGCGAGGTAATTCATCTTCGTCTGTACGGCAATCTGTCTTACGCCGAGATTGGCGAAATCATGGGGAAATCTGAAAACTGGGCACGCGTAACATTTTACCGCGCCAAAGAACAATTGCGAAAGGAGCTTCAAAATGACAAATAATTCATCCCTTCCCTGCGACATTGTGCAGGATCTGCTGCCCTCCTATGTGGATGGTATATTGAGCGACACCGGCACTGCTGCCGTTGCCAAACATTTACAATCTTGCGAACACTGCCACGACATTTATCATGCCATGGTAAATGACGAACCACACGAATCCACTCCGAGCCAGCAGGAAAAAGAAATTGATTACCTGAAAAAAGTCCGCTCAAAAACGAGACATTTTACGATCGCGGCCATCCTAATCGCGGTCCTTCTGGCAGGAAGCGGCACCGCTGTTTATTTTCTCTTCTTTAGCGGAGAATACATTTTAAATAGCGTAAAATACAACCTTCAAGTTTCTTCAAACTCCCTGAAAATAGAGGGGATTTTGCCTGATGACTTTACCACAGCAAGTCAAAAAATAGAGGAAAAAGACGGGGTCGTTTCGCTTACCCTGCCTGCCAAACGAAAGACATTTTTTTCCTTCCACAAGAATTATGAGGTTTCCTACACCGCCAAGGCGACAATCCGCGAAGTCCGCGTAAACGGAGACATTCTCTGGCAGAACGGCACGTCGATCAGCACCTATGTAAACCGCGTTTACGACAACAAACATCCGTATATCGGCTCTGCCTCTGACAATACCTCATTGGCCCTCGCCCTCGGCATCGAAGAAACCTTCGGCGGATTTACTTCCGAGCTTCAAACCAGCGAGCAGCCTTACGGCTGGACCATCCACCTCACGGAATCCCAGACCACAGCCGAAGATAGCCTCCGCAAAAAGATGACAACTTACGCTTACGCCATCCTTGCTTTGATCGACAATGTAGATTATATCACTTGGGAGTATAGTGACCCCTCAGCGCAAACCAAAACTTACAAGATAACCACCGCCGAAGCCAATGCTCAACTTGGCAAAGACATCAAAAAAACCGCAGAAAACATCTGCGACTTTCAAAAATTCGCCCGGGAAATCGGGTTGTAGGAGCTGCCGCCGAGGGGGCACTACCTTAAAGGGGGCACTACCTTGCACCTCTGAGTAACTTACTTTCTCCTACTTCCGAGGTGCATGCCTTCTCTTCATCTCGGCGACTCACCTCTGAGTAACTTGCTTTTTCCCTTCTTCCGGGGTGCAGCTCTTCCCTTTGTGGCGGCGACTCACCCCGGAGTAACTTGCTTTTTCCCTTCTTCCGAGGTGCATACCTTCTCTTCACCCCAGTAACTCACCTCTGAGCAACTTGCTTTTCCCTTCTTCCGAGGTGCATACCTTCTCTTCACCCCAGTAACTCACCTCTGAGCAACTTGCTTTTTCCTTCTTCCGCGGTACATTCTCTAATCTCGCAGTGGCGACTCACCCCGGAGCAACTTGCTTTTTCCTTCTTCCGCGGTGCATCACAGGAAAGACAACCTATCTCAGCTCCTTCCCCCTTTTACGTTGCTTTTCTAGCTTCTTGCCCGCCCTAAAAGCAACCTATTTTTCCATATTACCCGCCGCAGGTTGCCTTTCGCCTAAACTCTTAGCTTCCTCCAGCACAGGCGCAAGTTCTTCACACGTAAAATCATAGCTGATAATCGACAACGCCTTATAAAAGAAAAACAACTGTTCCGGCTTCGCCGACAAAGTGCAAGCACAATCGGCCTCGCCCTCACCGTCGTTCCCAGCTGCGCCTCGTCCGCTTTCTTTCCATATTTTTACAACCATTGTTCGGATCAGCGCTAAAAGCTCCCGCTTCATCTCGTTCTCTTTTTCCTCGCCGGCGATTTCTTTCATGTCAAAATCCGAAGTATTGCCACAAGGTGCCGCACAAAGGCGGCACCCCGGGGAAACAGTATATTTTTCGTCGCGGACTTTGGCGATAAATGACGCCAGCTCAGGTTCGGTAACCTCTCCGGGAAAATTCGGCGATGTCATAGCCAGCCCTTCCACCACGATAGCATCTGTATTTTCGGTTTTTGGATTCGTTCCACAGGCCTTTACCAAACCAATCAACGCGCCTGTCAGCAAATCCTGTAACTCTTTTCTTTGCATAAATTCTCCCTCAAAATAAACCCGTTTCCATCAATCCAATTTCTTCCCATCGATGGAAATTGTAACCACCTGCCACGGAATAAACTTGCCACTCTCCTGAATTGCCTTTTTTGCCGCCATTTCGAGACCACCACAGCAAGGAACTTCCATGCGGACAATTGTCACCTCTTTAATGTCATTGTCGCGGATGATCGTCGTCAATTTCTCGCTATAATCAATATCGTCCAGTTTCGGACAGCCGATAATTGTCACCTTGCCGCGCATAAATTCCTGATGCATATTAGCATAAGCATAAGCGGTGCAATCCGCCGCGATCAAGAGCTTTGCGCCATTGAAATACGGAGCATTGGTTGGCACAAGCTTGATCTGACATGGCCACTGAGCAAGCTGGGAAGCAGGTGCTTTAACAAAATTGATTTCCCCCGCCAAAACATCCTCTTTCTCTGCCTGCTGGCGAAGCATCCGCATCCGGCTTCCCGGACAGCCGCCAGTTGGCTGTGATGCCGTGCCTGCCTGCGATGCCACATGTTTGGAATCCCCCGCGCCTGCTGAAGCTGCTTTGGCTGCGCGTTTTTTCATATTTTCCTTTACGGCTTCTTCGTCGTATGCCGCTGCCTCGCGCTCGACAAACTTGATTGCGCCCGTCGGACACGTTGGGAGGCAGTCGCCAAGTCCGTCACAATAATCATCGCGGAGAAGTTTTGCTTTCCCATTTACCATTCCGATCGCGCCCTCGTGACAAGCAGAGGCACATGCGCCACATCCGTTACATTTATCTTCATTAATCTGAATAATTCTACGTACCATTTGTACATTCATCCTTCCTTTTTGTAACGATTCAGGATGCCCCCCTCCCACACATTCGCATTTCGAACACTTCGTGTTCTATCCCGCCTTTGACAAGGCTAAAAATGCTCATCTGTGGAGGGGGAGCCCTATTAGGCTCTAAATGTATGGAAATCAAAGTTTCTTACGTGCAAGCACGACGATCATTGATTTCCATACATTTGCTCCTGAATAGTTACCTTTTTTGTTGATTTTGTGATTTCATTATAGTAAAATAAAAACAAAAAATCGGTGGTTATAACAACGAAAGGAGAAAAACTTGAAAAAAAATATCAAACAATTAGCAGACAATGCGATTTTCCGGGATTTTGATGAAAATGACTGGCACGAATTAGAATCTCTTTCCTTATTAAGAAAGAAATCTTTTGACAAGGGAGAAATTCTATTTTCCATGGGAGAAAATGTCAATGAAATAGGCATCCTAACAGAAGGCAGCGTAGTCATTGAAAACAACGATATTTTAGGCAATTCAACCATATTAAATAAGCTGGAAACAGGCGATGTTTTCGCAGAAACTTATGCCTTCACAGGCACTCCCATGATGGTTGATGTCGTCGCTGCGCAGGTATGCAAAATTGTATTTTTTAATGTGCGGAATTTGTTAGAAAATGCGAAAAATTCTTCCCTTGCACAGAAGATTACCCGCAATCTTCTCTTTATTTCCATGCAGAAAAATCTTATCTTGTCCAGCCGTATATTCTGCACTTCGCCAAAGACAATCCGCGAGCGGCTTGCGATCTATTTTTCAGAGCAAGTCACACGCACCGGAAGTACGGCGTTTGACATTCCATTCAACCGCCAGCAGATGGCAGATTATCTCAATCTCGACCGCAGTGCACTGTCCAAAGAACTTGGCAAAATGCAGGACGAAGGGTTGATCCGATATCGGAAAAATCATTTTGAAATGATAGGATTTACTGTTTAATTTTTATACTCCTCAGCAAGAGTTTTAAATGCCGGCAAAGCCCGCTCAATCTGCTCTGTCGAGACACAATACGAGATACGGACGTGCTCCGGACAGCCAAACTCAGTTCCCGGTACAAGGATCAGATTGTGTTCGACCGCTTTTTTACAAAATGCGTAGTCATCCGGCTCGAGTGATTTCGGGAACAGATAGAAGGCTCCATCCGGTTTCACGCACGAAAAACCAAGGTCGGTAAGCGCATTGTAGAGAAGGTCGCGATTTCTGCGGTAAATGCTCATATCTGCGACATCCTCGTGGCATTTCTTCATAAGAAGCTGGAACATTGTCGGGGTGTTGACGTAACTGAGGACACGCGCGGCCCCGGAAACTGCCTTTTTGATCGAATCAAATTCATCAATCTCCGACGGCATAACAAGATATCCCATACGCTCGCCGGGGATGGAAAGGCATTTGCTGTAAGAATAGCACACGAGTGTATTACGGTAAAAGTTCGGGATATACGGAACTTCCACATCGTAGGCAATTTCACGGTATGGCTCATCTGCGATAATATAAATTGCGTGACCGTATTCCTTTTCTTTTTTTGCCAATATTTCACATATATTTTCAATCGTTTCTTTCGAATAAACGGCACCGGACGGATTGTTTGGCGAATTCACGATAACGCCCTTCGTTTTCTCCGTAATTGCCTTTTCAAACGTGTCCGGGTCGATCTGAAAATCTTCCGTCCGCGAAGGAACGGCGACAAATTTGACACCGATCGTTTCCAGATAAAAACGGTATTCCGGAAAATACGGCGCAAAGGAGATAAACTCATCTCCCGGATTGCACAGCGCACGAAAGCAAATATTGAGCGCGCACGCAGCTCCGACGGTGAAATACAGATTTTCTCTGGTAAAATGTGTGCCATAGCGGTCATTGAGGCCTTCGGCGATCGCATCCCTTGCTTCTTCGTCGCCGGCTGACGTTGTGTAGCCATGAAGATGAAATGGATTTTCCGTTTCCAAAAGATGCATCAACTCTTCTTTTACACATTCCGGCGTCGGAACATTGGGATTTCCGATACAAAAATTGTAAACATTTTCCTCGCCGACCACCTTGCTCCGCTCAAGGGCAAGGTCAAACATTTCACGGATTGCCGAACTTTTACTTCCAATATTTGTATATTCTTTCGAAATCATAAGCATCCTCCATTCCTTTCACAATAAGCACGCGCCAGTTTTTCCGTCTCCGTATAATAGCGGTCTGTCACGCGTTTTACCGTGTCATTGTCCCAGTGCGACGCGATCCATCCCATGCGGACGATCTTGCGAAGCACGATAAAGGTGTCTACTTCCTGCAGATCCTCAGCCGAGAGAGGGCGGACGGTCTGGTAGCCGTCCAGCCATGCCCTCGTCATCTCAGAAAGGTTGGTGTCGTATTCCAAAACTGCTGTGGATAAGTCAAATAAAAACCAGCCATATCCACAATCGTCAAAATCCAAAATCTTCACCTGATCGCCGTCAACCAAAATATTGTTGATATTTAAATCCGAATGAATCAAACCATAGCGGTCCGGCGACTTTCCATACTTTTCCAGTTTCTTGCATCCGATCTCCACGGTTTTTGCAAAAATTTCTTTCTGCTCCGGGGTCAATGCCGGATTTTTGCTCCAATCGCCCCAGCGCGACGTTTCACCAAACATATCCTCGATATCCCAGTGAAACCGCGGCAGAGAATTGTCGGCATTCCATGTCATCGCGTGAAGATGAAGTTTTGCCGTAATCGCACCGATCTGCTTTTGATAAGGAATCAGTTCTTCCGTGGACATCCCACGGATCCCGATGCCTTCCACAAAAGAAAATAAGCTGCATACATATTTGTCGGTGCTTCCGGTAAAAGCAAGCTGCTGGATAAATTTTCCATCTTTTCCCGGGAGAACATCCGCTGTCTGGATGTCCGTATCCCGCTTCACTGCCCGGATCCAGGAAAGTTCACTTTCGAGTTCCGCCAGATCATGATATCCGGGGCGATTGACACGAAGAACGTATTTATCGCCGGTCATTTCACTTTCAAGACGATAGGTAAAATTCTCCGAATATTTCAAATGATATACTTTCGTATCTTCCGGCAGATCATAATGCAAAAGCAATTGCGACTGCAGCTGTTCTCGGATATCATCCGGCTCTAACAACGTTCCCATGTCAATTCCCCCTTGGTTTTCATATTGTAAATCCTGACTTTACATTCAGGACTCCCCCGCCCGCCTCATTCGCATTTCGAACACTTCGTGTTCTTTTCCCGCCTTTAACAAGGCTAAAAATGCTCATGTAGGGCGGGGGGCTTCATATGTGAGAAACAACACTCATTTGTGCAAGCACATGAGGTGTTGTTTCTCACACATGAGTCCTGAATTTATTTCAATTTTGCACACGTCTCACGTGCTTCTTTGACACTCTTCTCAAATTTCTCCAAAAGCTCATCACAATACTCTTTGGTGCAGAGAAGACCCGGTTTGAACTGTACGATTTTCGGATTGAACCTTGCATAAATTGCCCAGATTCCGTTATTGAAGAGGGCACGCATCGCATGCTGTCCACCATTTTCAAAATCAAATTCAAGTCCGAAGATAACACCTCGCTGTGTATAACTTGTGAAGAAGTCCGGATACAATTTGTGAACTTCATCCAGTCCTTTCTTCAGGTAGCCTTCCAGGAAATGTACATTGTCGACGGTCTCCTTGCGGGTTACCATTTCGACAACTTTATTGGCTACGACGCATCCAAGCTCGGAACCACCAAAAGTCGATGTATGGCTGCGGCCGATCTCCTCGACCCATTTTCCTGCCTGCTTTGTCATGATCGTCGCTGCGACCGGATAAATACCACCGCTCAGGCCTTTACCGCTGACGATGACATCCGGATTTACGCCCTCGTGCATAATTCCCCACATTTTTCCAGTTCTCATAAGACCGGTCTGCACTTCGTCCGCGATGTAGAGAGTTCCGTATTTTTCACAAAGTGCTTTTACCGCTTTCAGGTAGCCCGGTTCCGGAATCGGGAATCCGTAAGTCGCCGGGATGGTCTCAATGATAACACCTGCGACATCTTCTTTTTTCAATACGGCTTCCATCGCGTCTACGTCGTTCATTGGCACCTGCTCATAATACTGGTCGGCGCCGTCGCACAAAAATGCGTCCTTGAAAAATGGATCGCCGGCAGAGAGTGCCAGTCCGGTATGACCATGGTAACATTTCTGCAAAGATACGATCTTACGGCGTTTTGTCGCATAACGCACACTCTTGATCGCCACATCGACAGCCTCGCCGCCGCAGCTTGAAAAGATGGCGTACTGCATACCCGGAGTCGCCGTAGTGACAAGGCTTTTTGCCAATTTCCCACGGGCTACGGAACCAAAATGATGGTTTCCGATATCAAACTCTTTGACTCCTTCTTCGAGAGCTGCGATGACTTCCGGATTGCGATGTCCGAGGTTAAATGTTCCGCCGTTCAGATGAAGGTTCATATATTTTTTTCCATCCATGTCCCAGAAATAATAACCTTCGCGCTTGCCGATGATGATATCGATTCCCATATCAAACCAAGTTTGGGTACGGCTTGGGTTCCAGTAAGTAAGACAATCATTAATCGCTTCTTGTTTTGTAACGCTTCCATCTAATAACATAATGTCCTCCAATCCGGCAGTTACTCTGCCTCGTAAACTTTTTCTCCGCCAAGCCATGTCTGCATGACGCGGATGTCTTTTATATGTAATGGGTCAACAGTAAATGGATCTTCTTCCATCACGGCAAAGTCCGCCAGTTTTCCCACTGTTATCGTGCCTTTGATGTCTTCTTCGTAAGAAGAATACGCAGCATTTCTGGTATACATACTAATGGCATCATATACACTGACGCGTTCCTTCGGATACCATCCGCCCTCCGGCTTTCCGGTAAGATCCTGCCTGCACACGATAGAATATACACCAAGCATTGGGCTGTAAGGTTCCACCGGTGAATCCGAACTTCCGGTAAGAATGATGCCTTCCTTGATCAATGTGTTCCAAGCATAGGCATATCGGATCCGTTCCGGTCCGAGCCGGTCTTCCGACCACCAAATGTTATAATTCGATGTAAATCTCGGCTGAATATCTACGATGATCGGCATCTTTTTGATCCTCTCAATCAGATCTTTGCGGAGCACGATGCCGTGAATCAGGCGAAACCGTACATTTGGCTTCGGATTTTTGCGGTAGCAGTTTTCCAATGCATCGAGCGCAATCTCGACACCGCGGTCGCCGATCGCATGAATGCCGATCTGCAGATCCATGTCATAGGCCTTCTGGCACATTTCCATGACTTCTTCCGGCGAATGATTCAAAAGACCTTTATTTCCCGGATCATCCGAATAATCCTCCGTCAATGCGGCATTTCGCGAGCCAAGCGATCCGTCGCTGTATATTTTGTAAAAGCCGTAGCGCAATTTTTCATTTCCAAATCCTGTCTTCATATGAAATGACGGATATTCGTCAAATGACAGGTACACGCGGACCGGAAGCCGTCCTTCCTCCTCCAGTTCCTGGTATAGATTCATATACTCGTCTGCATCGACAAATTTTCCCTGAATCGGATGAATGCCGGTGATCCCATAACGGTTCATGTCGCGGCACACCGCTTCGAGGGCATCTTTTTTGTCCGCCGGTGTCGGCAGAAGATCGGGAATGCTCTTTAATACCGGCGTTACTGCGCTCTCACGCAGGATGCCGTTTGGCTTTCCATCTGCTCCGTATTCCACGGAATCCGGTACGATCGGTTTGAAATTCTCATCAATTCCGGCGATTTCAAGTGCTTTTGAATTTGCTGCGTGCACATGCATACAATACCGGCTGATCAGGATCGGACACTCTTTGCTGACGCTGTCGAGTTCCTCTTTTGTCGGAATCCGCACCTCATCAAATTCCTCGTGATTAAAACCGCTTCCTTTGATCCATTCCCCCGGCGGCGTCACTTTCGCGCGCTCTTTCAGGCGGTCCAATATTTCCTGTACACTTTTTGTCCCGACAAGATTGACTTCTTTTGTCGTCCTCGCGTAAGCCAGTGTATGCTGGTGGCAGTCGATAAATCCCGGAAATACTGCCCTTCCTTTCATATCAATGATCTCGTCACTCTCTATTTTCTCTGCTTCTTCGTTCGTTCCCGTAAATACGATTTTTCCATCGCGGACACCGACGGCCTCTACCGCCTGTCCTTCTTGTTCCATCGTATAGAATTTTCCATTTTTATACAATTTTTCTGCATACATACTATCACTGACCTTTCCCCGTCGTCACTTCATTGTGGCAAATGCCATTTTTCTCATATTCCGACGCATTTTCCAGCGAAATTCTCATAATCTCGTACAATGCCCTGTCTGTCAGAAAACTGATATGTGACGTATAAATTACATCTTCTCGCGCAAGCAGCTCCTCAAACACCGGATCACCGGTCGGCTTTCCTTCAAAATCGACCCGTACGAAATCATCTTCCGTCTCATAAACGTCCATTGCAAACGCAGAAACCTTTCCGTTTTTCAGCGCATCTAACATCGCTTTGCCATCCACCAGACCGCCTCGCGCGGTATTTACAACCACGACACCCGGTTTGCACCGTTCCAATGTCTCTTTCCCGATCAGATGCGTATTTTCTTTTGTCAGGGGGCAATGAAGCACGATGGCATCACTGCGTTCCCAGATTTCGGAAAGAGAAACCTGTGTCGCGATCCCGACAAGATCGAGATGTACATGTCTCGCATGCACAAGCACTTTGGCTCCGAGTGCCGCCAGCGCCTTGATCGTCAATGTTCCGATACGCCCGGCTCCGATGACACCGATGGTCATTGTGCGGATCTCTCTTCCACACAATCCTGCAATCCCAAAATCTCGTCTGGCAACCATTGCCTCGCTCCGCCGCATATGGCGCAATGCATTGAGCAAAAGCATCAACGTATGTTCGCTGATCGCATTGGGGGAATACGACGGCACATTGGCTGCCTTAATGCCGTACTTCCGCAATGCTTCGAGGTCAAGATGATCGATGCCGGTCGCTCTGGAGACGATATAACGTACTCCATGCTCCGAAAGAAGTCTAGCTTCTTCCTCACCGATCATGCTGTTTGTCATAATCCAGATTGCACGGAATCCATCGACTTCCGCAATCCTGTCTTTGGTAAAAATACCATCCGCAAACGCAATCTCTTCGACATCTACTTGTTTCCGGATCTCGGCGAGCGTCTTTTTCTCGTCCTCCGTCATCCCATAAATCAGTAATTTCATCTTGCCCTCCTCTCTGCGGCTGCCTTAGAGCCGCTCGAGTGCTTCAGTCATTTCTTTGGTTGTCATGCGGAATGTCGTCCAATCTGACATTGGAAATGCTCCCATGCCTTTGTAAAAGGCGATTGACGGTGTATTCCAGTTGAGGCATACCCATTCGAGACGATCGCATCCTTCGTCTACGGCAATCTGCATCAATACACGGAAAATCTCTTTTCCGATTCCTTTTCCACGCATTTCTTCGCGGATAAAGATGTCTTCCAGATATAGGTTTGTTCGTCCGCAGAAAGTAGAAAATGTATGGAAATACAGGCAGAAACCTACCGGTTTTTTCTCATATTCCACGATCAGACAGTTGCAGTCGTGCTGCTCAAACAATGCCTTATGTAATCCTTCCTCGGTCGCTTTCACACAATCTGACATTTTTTCATATTCTGCGATCTCTTTGATCAGCTGGAGTACCAGCCCCTCTTCGCCATCCTCAACATAACGGATGGTAAGTCCTTCTGTTTTTGTCTTAAATTCTTTACTCATAATAACCCTCCTAACGTCAGCCAGCCATAAATCTGGCCAAAAATTCCTGTGTCTTCGGATGCTGTGGATTGGCAAAAAGTTCCTTTGACTTACGGTTTTCTGCCACCACACCTTCGTGCATGAAAATGGTCCGCGTCGAGACATCTCTCGCAAACGCCATCTCATGGGTTACGATAACCATTGTCATACCTTCGCTTGCCAGCTGCTTCATGACATTTAGCACCTCGCCGACCATCTGCGGGTCGAGAGCACTCGTCGGCTCGTCAAACAAAAGCACCTCCGGCTCCATCGCGAGTGCTCTTGCAATCGCAACTCGCTGCTGCTGTCCACCGGAAAGCTGTGCCGGTTTGGCAAGCAGCTGCGGCGTCATTCCCACTTTTTCCAAATAATATTTTGCCTTTTCCTCGGCTTCCTGTTTTGGCATCTTCAACACTTTACGAAGTCCCAAAGTACAGTTATCAAGAACTGTTTTATTCTGAAACAGATTAAACTGCTGAAAAACCATTCCCATTTTTTTCCTGGATGACCGTACATCTGCGCGGTATCTCGAAATCTCTTCACCATCAAAGTAGATGCTTCCGGAAGTCGGTGTCTCCAGCATGTTCAGGCACCGAAGCATTGTCGTTTTTCCGGAACCGGAAGCCCCGATGATGCAGATTACATCTTTGGGAAATACCTTGAAATTTACACCGCGAAGCACTTCGTGGTCACCAAAATTTTTTGTCACATCGTATACTTCCAAAATTGGTTCTTTGATTTCACTCATGGTAATTCCCCCTTTACTTTGACAGGCTGTAATCGGATTTTCCAGCCATCAGTTTCTCCACAAACCGGAGTAAGATCGTTACGATCAGGTTTAATACAAAATAAATTGCTGCGATAATGATAAATACTTCAAAATATTTATAATATACCGATGCCGCCGTCTTTCCGCTGAAGAACAGCTCGTTGACGGAAATAACATTTAATACAGAAGTATCTTTCAGGTTTGTTACCAGCTGGTTGCCAATCTGCGGCATGATATTTTTTAATGCCTGCGGCAGCACCACGTGGAACATAATCTGAAAATGACTCAGTCCGATGACCTTTCCGGCTTCAAACTGACCGGTACTGACGGAATTGATTCCGCCTCGTACCGACTCAGCCATGTATGCACCGGTGTTGATCGAAACAACGATGAAACCACATGTCAATGCGCCCCACTGGATTCCCAGATAAGACAAACCGTAGTAGATAACCATCGCCTGCACGATCATTGGTGTACCTCGAAACACTTCTACATATACTCTTACGATTGCTTTTACTACTTTTACCAGACCACGCTTTGCATAGTTGCAATTTGCTTCCAGTTCAATGGTTTGAACGATACCAACGATAAATCCGATGATACATCCGATAATGGTACCGGTCACGGCCAGAGCAAGTGTCCAGCCTGCGCCTTTCAAAAAGACGTCTTTATATTCCATGATGAGGTATCCAACCCAGTCCCAAAAGGAACCATCTGCGGGGAAGGATGCCGCCTGTGCAACAAACATTGTCATAGTATGTCCCCCATTTCTGCGCCGCTATGGTGTCCATTGTTTGCTGCCAAGCGGCGCTTAGGCACAAACGTAAGGATTATTCAGAATCACTTGCCGGCTGATTTGCGATGGCTTCTTCCATCATCTTGTCTTTGTCTTCATCGGAGATGCCCTTCAATGTCTTATTGCAGGCATCGATGATAGCCGAATCACCTTTTTTCGCTGCGACTGCGATATTTGTAATACCGGAATCTACATCAAATCCGGAACCTTCCGGAAATTCTACCATTGCCAGATCTTTGTTTGTCGAAACAGCCGCCATCGCCATCGGTTTTTCCACGATCGCTACATCAGTACGGCCGGAACTTACGGCTACGATCAAACTTGGGATATCCGGCAGCGCTTCCTGTATGGTAGCTCCCTTGATCTGTTTTGCAGAACTGTCATACATCGTTGTTCCCTGCTGGGAAGTTACGGTGCTGCCCTTCAGATCATCCAATGTCTTGGCACCTGCATATTTGCCGTCTTTTTTCACGATCAATACGTGAGTTGCTTTATAATAAGGATCGGAGAAGTCAACACTCTGTTTTCTTTCGTCGGTTGCTGACATTCCGGCGATGATCGCGTTGATGGTTCCGGACTGAACCGCCATGATCAATCCATCCCATTCAATTTTGTATACCTGCAATTCATAACCATTTTCCTCGGCAATTTTCTTTGCCATCATAACGTCGTATCCATTTACATATTCGGTTGTTCCTTCGATGGGAACGGCACCGTTGCTGTCATCTGTCTGTGACCAGTTGTATGGAGCATTCATACATTCCATACCAACCTTCAAAACTTTTTTCTCACTCGAAGTGGAATCGGAAGAGGAACCGGCCTGCTCGGAAGAGCCACAGCCTGTGAGTGATAATAACATCACCATTGATAATACCAAACTCATAAAAATTGATTTCTTCTTTCTCATTTTCATAATAAGACCACCTTTCTGTAAATAGAAAAAAGCGCCGCACCCCGAAGGGTTCAGCGCCTTTGCTTTTTGTTACCCCTATCATACCGAACAAAATCGCATATGTCAATACGGAGTTCTCCACAAATATCGACCTGTCATTTTAGTAGATATGCAAAAAAACGACGACAAAATGAGAATTGTTCTCGATTTTATTTGGTTGTTTTGTCTCTTTTATTTTATTTGACGCACGTTTCTTTGTATATTTTGCACAAAATCGGCTCGTTTTTGCGGTCTGACTGGTACTACCAGTTGAACCAGTCGAATAACTATGCTATACTGTAACTGAGTCGTTAGGCTATAAGTTAAAAGGGGGAATTTCTTATGAGAGATGCTTTATCTACAAAAATCGCGTCGGAACTTTGCGCCCGCATCCAGTCCGGCGAACTGAAAGAAAATGACAAGCTTCCGTCGGAGCGCATCCTGGCTTCCCAATACAATGTCAGCCGCAATGTCATCCGCGAATCGATCAAAATGCTTGTCGAAAAAAATCTGGTGATCAATATTCCGGGAAAGGGAAATTACGTTTCCCGTCCAACCCAGTCAAGTATTGCAGATAAATTGGAAAACGCCATTCATTTATCCGATGTTCCGGCTTCGGAGATTGTGGATGCGCGACAGTTTTTGGAAATTAGTGTGATGGAAAAATATCTTCTTTCTATTACAGAGCAAGAAATCGCCCAGCTGGAGGAATTATACGCAAAAATGGAGTCTGCCCGCGGCAATTACGCGTTGTTTTGGGAATATGACACAAAATTTCATCTCCAATTGATCGGCTGTTCCAAAAATAGTATTTTAACTTTATTTTTGTCCACACTATATCGTATGACGCAGAAAAACATTATTATGAATTCGGAAGATCCGGTGTCTGCGATCGAATTTTCACAGTCGGATCACGCGGATATTATTGAGGCGGTGAAGACGAAAGACCAGGAGCGGCTCTGCCGCGCGATTGAACGTCACCTCTCCCCGCTTCACGATTTTTATAAGGAGGAAGTCTGATTATGGATATTTTCGTTGTCGCCGGTCAAATGCTGGTTCTTTTTGCCATGATGTTTACCGGTTATTTCCTTGCCCGCAGAGACTGGATCAATGACTCGCTGTCTTCGGCGCTTTCCCGTCTTGTGGTAAATATTTTCAATCCTTTTTTAATGATTTCGAGTGTTTTTGGCCAGAGTTTAAAACAGAGTGGCCCTTTATTTTGGGAAAATCTGGTTCTTGTCGGCATTTTTTACCTGCTTCTTTTCCTCGCCGGATTTTTTATCGTATTTGTCCTCCGGCCAACGAGTCAAAAGGCACCGATTTACAAACTGCTGACATTGCTTCCAAACTGCGGTTTTATGGGCATTCCTATCGTGAGTTCGCTGCTTGGCGCGCAGTACATTATTTACGTCGCCGTCTATATGCTCGTGTTTAACCTCATCATTTATACTTACGGCATTTCGCTGGTCCGCCGCTCACTCTCGGATGGCAGCACACCGGCGCTCAGCATGTCGGCCAGACTTCGCCAGATCTTTGGAAATACCGGTGTACTGGCTTCTCTCGTCACGATCATATTGTTTGTAACGGGCATTTCTCTGCCGGAAAATGTGCAGAAATTTATTACTTACATGGGAAATCCCTGCGTGCCGCTGTCCATGATCCTTATCGGCTGTTCGCTTGCCGCCAGTCCGCTTTCCAAGATTTTCCAGGAAGTGCGTCTTTACGGCTTTGCCTTCATCAAAATGTTTGCGATCCCAATTCTTGCAAGTTTTGTCATCCGGCTGCTGCCATTTGACCCGGTGATTCTTACGTTGTTTATCATTATGCTTGCGCTCCCTTCCGGAAGCATGGTGGTTCTTATCACGGAAGAATACAAAGGCGATGTCCAGCTTGCCTCTGCCGGCGTGGTTCTGACAACAATCGTGTCTTTATTCTCCATTCCAATCGTAAGTTTGTTCATCGGCTAACATTCTCTTTACCAAATCTTAACTTGCCATTTGCACCGCCTCCGCGTTATAATGACGGTGCAAGCAAGTAATGATTCTTTTTAGACCCAGTGATTGCATGGGAGGAATTACAATGTGTAGCTCACGGACCAGAAAACACCTTATGGGATTTTTAATCTTAGCCATATTGTTGTGTGAAATGTGTTTCTTTTTACAATCAGCAGACACATCTTCTTTTTGCGTCCAGACTACACAATCCGTCAAACATGTCACTCACGCACAGATCAGCGACGGCTCAAAGGTTGTTTATGAGGAACGTATCTCTAAAACTCCGGATGCCGGTGCAGAATCTTTTTGCAAAAGTGAACAGCGTACCCTGCAGTCTTTTATTCGTCGATTGTCTGCTTGCCTTTCGACGGTGGAATATCTTCCACGCACGTTTCATTCCACTCTGTTTTTACAGATTTCCAATGTGACGCATAATACAAGTGGACACATTTCTCTGATTCAATGCGTCTATCTAAAGGACGGAAAAAAGCGCTAATCCCCTTTATATAGAATTGTAAATTTTTTCCACTTTGTCAGTGGTTTATTAAAGTGTGCCGCAGACGCGGCAAAAGGCACAGAAATGAGGGAACATATGTTAGAATATATTATTATCGGATTGGCAGCAATCCTTTTAATCGGCGCTTGTATTTTCAGTTTTCGCATCGACAATTCAGGGAAAGAAGATGCGATCACCGACAATCCAAAAACCAAATAATGAATAGATTAAACCAAAAGTAATACGGTAACGTTTTTTCGAAAGGAGCTCTTTCATCATGGGTAACATTTTAATGTACATTTACTTTATTATCTGCGGAGGCTTGGGAGCTGCATCTTGTATCTATATGACAGTTTATGCTTTTGTCGTGATCGGACAAAAGATCTACGGCCGTATAGCACATGGAAAGTCATTGTACGATTGATGATTTGATAAACCTCCGCCGGGTCTGCGTTGCAGACTTGGCGGAGGTTTTTTGCTGCGAGGGGCGGCGTTTTTGACTTGAGGGGCAAGTTCGCGACCTAGACCACACTGCTCCATCGGCCTTCTTGACCTGCTCGGCGTTTTTTTTGCCCTAAACCACACAATCGCGCCGGCCTTCTTGACCCGCGCGACAAATTCGCCCACTAGACCACACTACGCCGACAAGTCCTTTGGTCCGCTCGGCGTTTTCTCGCTCTAGACCATACTACATCTCCAGCCTTCTTGACCCGCGCGACAAATTCACCCACTAGACCACACTACGCCGACAAGTCCTTTGGTCCGCTCGGCGGTTTCTCGCTCTAGACCATACTACATCTCCAGCCTTCTTGACCTAGACACCAAATTCGCTCTCCTAAACCACACAGCTCCGCCATCCCTCTTGACCTAGAAGCCAAATTCGCTCTCCTGACCACACAGCTCCGCCATCCCTCTTGACCCGCGCGACAAATTGCCCACCTAAACCACACAGCTCCGCCATCCCTCTTGACCCGCGCGACAAGTTCGCCCACTAGACCAAAAATCTACGCACCATTTCTTGTATTGTCCTTGTACTTAACGGCAAATCCGATGTTTCAAATGTCAAAATCAAATTTTCCCCCGGATATATTCCGTTTTTTTGATAAGTATCAATTTTTCGTACTGCGCTTTTTGCATAAGCCGGATCGTCCATTTTGCCGTGGTGCTCCCAGTAAATTTCCTTTCTCGTCTGCGGCGATAAAAACGTAAAATCCGGATATACAACACCAAATCCTTGCAGTAAAAGAGGCTTTTCGTATTGATAAGGAATCCCTTTATGGTAAAAATAATCCGCTAGAATTTTCTCGGATTTTGATCGAACCCGTTCTCCTTTTTCAGTGTATATCACTATACTATCATCTGGGAATTCTTTTCCCTGATAGCTCTCCTTTTTCCACTGCTCCAACTGCTGTTCCCAAGTTGGCTGAATAGGCGTAACCAACCGCTTTCGTGCCTCATGCAATGTCTCATAGACTTCATCAATTCCCTGTTCTGTGCCATCTTTCAAAATCCTGCCTATCTGTTTTAGACGCTTTGCGATATACTTTTGCAGTTTTTCATCGTACTCTTTTTGCGCCAGCTGCCTAGCGAGCTCCAAATTCTTTTTAGAAATATACTTGCCCCGTTTGTTGTCGCCTTTGCAGTGATAATATCTCGCATATCCCCTGTCCGAAGAAATTCGAAGCCTTCCGGCAAGATTTCTTTTTTCTTGTTTGTCAAACTGATTCCTCAATTCTTGAAGATATTTCTGCTCCTTTTGCAGTATTTCTTTCCATTTTGTCATTGAATCCTTCCTTTCTTTTGGTTTTCTTTGTAATTTTGCGAACTAAACCACACATTTTACAGACCTTCTTTGACTCGTATCATTTTTTTCTTACCTTGACCAAAATTTTGAAAAAAGTTTTTTGGTCCCACAGACAATTACTAAAATAAAATCAAAAACAGAAAAATTCTTTGTGGTTTCATGCACATTTTTTAATTCTAAGTCAACTATCTCTGGGAATTTTGTGGTCAAATTGAAATACTAGGATTATTAAGTTAAAAATTAGAATATTTTTATTTGATTTGAAGTTTATCACATTAAAGGAAAAGATGCAAGGACATTTCCCAAAAAATTATACCCACTATGCCCAAACAAAAGGGGGATAATGGGTATCACTCACTTTTCTTAAATTGTATACGCAAATGACGATTCCTCGCGGTACCGCTTCACCATGTCCGCCAGCGTGATATGGTCGAGGACCCCGTCGATGGCTTTGTCCACCGACTGCCCGAGGTCGTGCACGATACTGTTCATCGTCTTATTATTTTCGCTGATTTTGTAAATATCAATATCCACCGCGTTCTGCTGCCCTTCGATCACATCGATGATCTCCGCTGCCGTGTATTGGGCAACCGGCTTCGCAAGATAATAGCCGCCGCGGTTGCCGCGGATCACCTTGACAAGACCCGCATGACGAAGTTTGGAAGCAACCTGTTCAAGGTATTTTTCCGACAGATCATATTCCTTTGCTGCCTGTTTGACCGGAACCGTCTCGCCTGCATGTATCGCCAGATTTATCATAAAAAACAAGGCGTATTGTCCTTTTCTCGTAATATACATTATTTGCTTCCTCCTTTGCCATATTTTAATAATTAGAATCCTGTTCGATGGACGAGATCGCCGTCGCTCCATCCGCTACCGCTGTCACCACCTGACGAAGCTGCTTTGTACGGATATCCCCGGCCGCGTAGACGCCCGGGTGGCTTGTGCGACAGTCCTCGCCCGCTGTGATGTAACCTGTCGCATCGAGATCGACAAGTCCTTTGGCCACTTCATTCTGCGGATCCATTCCGATGGCGATAAAGATACCGGACAATTCGAGATCTCTCGTTTCGCCCGTCTGATTCTGTTTTAAGATCACTTTCTCCACTTTCCCGTCGCCACAGATCTCCTGCACCTCGTAAAATGGGAGAAATTCGATATTTTCCGTTTCCTTGATCTTCTGCTGGAGCACCTTTGCCCCGCGAAGTCCATCGCGCCGATGGATGAGATAGACTTTTTCGCAAATATTGGAAAGATACAAGGCATCCTCCAGCGCCACATCGCCGCCGCCCACGACAGCCGTCGGCTTTCCACGGAAAAACGCACCATCGCACGTCGCGCAATACGAAACCCCGGCACCGGCAAGTTCCTTTTCGCCCTTAACAGAAAGTGTTTTGTGACGCGCCCCCGTCGCAAAAAGAACCGCTTTGGTCTCTATCGTTTCTCCACTGGCAAGTGTAATCTTCTTTCCATCTCCATCGTCGACAATCGCCGTCACTTCTCCTTCCAAAAACGGAACCGAAAGCGCATCTGCGTGCTCGCGGAATTTCATTGCCAGCTCATAACCGCCCATTCCATAAAGACCAAGATAATTGTCAATGCGCTCTGTCGTAATGATCTGGCCGCCGCTAAATGGCTCCTTCTCGATCACAACCTGGTCAAGCATTGCGCGCTGTGCATAAACCGCCGCCGACAAGCCTGCCGGCCCGCTTCCAATAATCACCAAATCTTTTCTATCTGCCATAATATTCCCTCATTTCTTTGCAAGTCTTCTCAATCTCTTCGTCCGTATGTGCGGCAGAGACAAACATTGCCTCAAACTGCGATGGAGCGAGGTAAATTCCCGCGTGCAGCATCGCATTGAAATACGCCGCATAAGCCTCCGTGTCCGATGTTTTCGCACTGTCAAAATCTACCACTTCTTTTGAAGTAAAGAAAATACTCATCAGGGAACCTACCTGATTTACCCATACTTTATCTCCAAATATTTTTCTTGCATTGTCGGCAAGTAACTTTGTCTTTCCTTCCAATTTCTGGTAAATATCCGGATTTTTCCGTAACAATTTCAACGTCTCCAGTCCCGCTGTCATTGCGATTGGGTTGCCGGATAAAGTACCCGCCTGATAAACCGTTCCGACCGGGGAAACACATTCCATAATCTCGCGGCGTCCGCCATAGGCTCCGACCGGCATACCACCGCCGATGATCTTGCCAAGTGTCGTAAGATCCGGCGTTACGCCATAATACTCGCTCGCGCCGCCCTGCGCCAGGCGAAATCCGGTAATCACTTCGTCAAAGATCAGGAGTGCGCCATTGTCTTTTGTAATCTCCCGCAAAAATTCGAGAAATCCAGTTTTCGGCGGAACCACGCCCATATTGGCGGCGACCGGCTCTACGATCACGGCCGCGATCTGACCGCCATACTGCTCAAATAACGCCTGTACCGAATCCGGATCATTGTACTCGGCAATCAGCGTATACTTTGTATATCCTTCCGGAACTCCGGCGCTGTCCGGCACCGCCTGCTGAAGTACCCCGGAACCGGCTTTCACAAGAAGACCATCCGAGTGGCCGTGGTAACAGCCGCGGAATTTCACGATATAGTCGCGGCGCGTAAAGCCCCTTGCGACGCGGATCGCGCTCATGACCGCTTCTGTTCCGGAATTTACCATTCGCGACAATTCCATCGAAGGCATCATTTCCGCGATCAGCTCGGCAATCTCGTATTCTTTTTCCGTCGGCGCCCCAAATGTCAGGCCATCGTCGCACGCCTTCTTTACCGCCTCGATCACTGACGGATACGCGTGGCCGAGGATTCCCGGTCCCCACGAACAAACATAGTCAATATATTCATTTCCATCTACATCAAAAATATGTGACCCCTCTGCTTTTTTAATAAACGCGGGTGTCCCGCCGACACTCTGGAAGGCGCGGACCGGCGAATTGACACCGCCCGGGATTCTCTGTTTGGATTTTTCGAATAATTCTTCTGATCTTGTCATCGTTCTTCCTCCAGCCATTTTGCCACATCAAGGGCGTGATACGTGATGATAATGTCAGCCCCTGCCCGTTTCATGGCGATCATATTTTCCATCACAATCCGTTTTTCATCAATCCAGTCATTCTGTGCTGCTGCCTTAACCATCGAATATTCGCCGCTCACATTGTAGACCGCAAGGGGCAGTCTCGTAAGATCTCTCGCCTGCCGCACGATGTCAAGATACGCAAGTGCCGGTTTTACCATGATGATGTCAGCTCCCTCGTCAATGTCTGCCTGACACTCACGGAGTGCCTCTCTTCCGTTTGCCGGATCCATCTGATACGTACGGCGGTCGCCAAATGCCGGTGCCGAATGCGCCGCATCGCGAAATGGCGAATAATATCCGGAAGCAAATTTAGCGCTGTACCCCATAACGATCGTATCCGTAAAGCCGTTTTCATCGAGGCTTCCCCGAAGCACTTTGATATGCCCGTCCATCATATCGGAAGGTGCGATCATGTCTGCGCCTGCCTTGGCAAGCGACACCGCCATTTTCGCAAGAAGCGGAAGCGTCTCGTCGTTCAAAATCTTACCCTCGTGAACCAGACCGCAATGTCCATGCGACGTATATTCACAAAGGCACACATCGGCGATCACCAAAAGATCCGGTGCCCACTCTTTGATCTGGCGGATGGCGCGCTGCGTGATTCCATCTTCCGCATAAGCCTGACTTCCGCACTCATCTTTGTGTTCCGGGATCCCAAAGATCAGGATTGCCGGCACACCTGCCTTCTGAATGCGATCCAATTCTTCCGGAAAACGATCAATCGTATATTGATAAATGCCCGGCATCGAATCCACCGGAATTTTCTCATCCGTTCCTTCTTTGATAAAAACCGGATACACCAGATCATTCACCGATACGCTCGTCTCGCGTATCATATTTCTCACGGTTTCATTATTTCTCAGTCGTCTCAAACGAATCATTCTTCTCGCTCCTTTGCCATTTCTTCTATCAAATGCTCGATATCACACTGCTTCGGTATGATATCCGCGTGTATTCCATATTTTTCCAGTCTTTCTGCGGTAACCGCGCCGATCGCCCCAATCTTCGTCGGCTTCTTTCTGCGGTCCTGCTCCCATTTGGCTGCATTTTCAGCACCGAGTTCTTTGATAAATGCTTCGACCCCCGATGCGCTGGCAAATGTCAGCACGTCAAAATCCAAAAGATATTTCCAGTTCTCTGTCTTTTTTCCCTGCACATCGTAAATCGGCAGAATCGTTTTATCAATTCCATTTTCTTCCAGTATCTGAACCATGCGCACACTTCCCTGCAAAGCCCGCGGCAAAAGCAGTTTTTCTCCCGGCTTCATCGTTTTCACGAGGCTCTCCGCCAGTGCTTCTGTCGTGTAACGTTCCGGGATCAGATCCGCTTCAAATCCATACTCGCGGAGGGCATCCCTTGTCCCGCTTCCCACGACCGCAAATCGAATGCCGGCAAACTGCCGCAGATCGATCTTTTGACGAAAAACGTGCGTAAAGAAAAGCCGAATGCTGTTCTGGCTTGTAAACGCGATCCAAGAGTATTTGGAAAGTTTTTCCAGTTCTTTATCCAGTTCGCGGATTTCTGCCATCTCTTCCACTTTCATCTCGCATACCGTATACACGCGCGCGCCCTTTTCCAAAAGCCGTCTGCGCATCCGCTCCTGCAAGGCAAATGTTCCGATGATTCCGACTTTTTTGTCTGCCAAGGCACCGCGGTCGGAAGATATAAAATCGTATTCCGCTGTCTCGCCGACAACAATGATTGCCGGTGGTTTGATCTGGGCTTCCGCAACGTCTCCGGCAATCGTCGCAAGGGTTCCGCGCACGATCTGCTCGCCCGGCAGACAGCCATTGGCAATTACCGCCGCCGGTGTCTGCGGATCTTTTCCTTCCCGGATCAATTTGTCCGCGATCTCCGCAAGATGCGATATTCCCATCAGAAACAGACTTGTCCCTTCCTGCGGGTGAATGTGTTCCAGGCTTGTCTCATCGCCGGCTTTTGTGTGCCCGGTGAATACGTGAAAGCTGCGGCTTGTCTCCCTATGAGTAACTGGGATTCCGAGCAGTTCCGGCACAGCAACCGCCGAGGTCACACCCGGCACCAGCTGAAATGGAATATTTTCTTTTTGAAGTGCCAGCACTTCCTCGCCGCCGCGTCCGAAGACAAACGGATCTCCGCCCTTCAAGCGCACGACACGGTCAAACCGTTTTGCGGTTTCAATTAAAATCTCATTGATTTCTTCCTGCTTTTTCGAATGGCTTCCCGGTTTCTTTCCGACATAGATCTTTTCGCAATCTTCCGGCACAAGTTCCAGCAATCCGCTCGTTCCGAGCCGGTCATACACGACCGCTTCGCATTCCCGCAGCACCTCTGCGCCGCGGCATGTCATCAGTCCCGGATCTCCCGGACCTGCTCCAACCAAATAAACCATTTTGTCCTCCTTATGCTCGGCGAAATTTCCGGCACACCGTTTCTACTAATTTTTCCCAGTCTGTTTTTTTGCCCTGCACCTGTACGCGGTGCACCAATTCGTCCTTTTCAATCATTAGGTCAAGACTCATCTCTTCCTCGGAAACCCGGCTCAAAACGCCGATCGGTTCATGGCAGCCGGCGTTCAGTTCGGTAAGCACCGCCCGCTCTGCCTCCAGTTCAAAAGCACTCGTCTCATCGCTGATCCCTTTCACAAGTTTTCTTACAAAACCGGTCTTTCTCGTCTCTACCGCAATGATCGCCTGACCTGCCGCCGGAAGCATTTCCTTTACCGGCAAATATTCATATACTAACTGTGGATCGTGATCTAAGCCCTGCCGTTCAATTCCGGCTGCTGCAAGCACGATCGCATCGTAATTTCCTTCTTTCAGTCTGGCGATCCTCGTTCCGACATTGCCACGCAGATCCCTGCACTCTGCCTTCGGATACATCGCCTGAATCTGACAGCGTCTGCGCAGACTTCCTGTCCCCACAGTAAATACCGTCTCTTTTGTAATCTCTTTCCCTTTCGGATAGATCAATACGTCCTGCACGCAGGCGCGTGGCAGCGTTCCTGCGATCATAAGACCGTCTCCACATGGATTTGGCATATCTTTGGCGCTGTGCACCGCGATATCGATCGTGCCATCAGTCAGTGCCTGCTCAATTTCTTCGACAAAGACCGCTTTTCCACCGAATGCTGTAATCGGACGGTCCGTCTGCCGGTCTCCTTTCGTCGTCAGGATCACCGTCTCATAGCGGTACATCGGATATTTTTTCTGCAATGCCCGCAGCACCATATCCGTTTGAATCCGCGCAAGTTCACTTCCTCTTGTCCCTAGTTTAATTACATTATTTTCCAGTTTTTCCTCTAACATATCCAATAAAATCTCCTTGCGCTTTGCCTCCACCGGTTCGGTAAGCATCACTTCTTCGCGCGCCTTTCCCAATTCATCAGCAATCTGCCCATAATCTTTCCGCAGATTCTTCCTGATCTCTTTTTTGATCTTCGATGCCAGCCCCGGGCTGTTTCCACCGGTCGAAACAGCTACGACCACATCCTTCTGGCGCACGATCGCCGGAAAATAAAATCCGCAGTCCTTTTTCACATCGACGACATTGACTAAGATCCGGCGCTCTTTGCAGATATCTGCGACTTCTGAGTTCAGTTCGCTGTCATTTGTCGCCATAATGACAATGTCCGCTCCTTCGAGGTCTTCCGGCTGATAGCTTCGCTCTTCAATTTCGAGTTTTTCATTTTCAATTTTCCAGATTTTGTCACACACCTGTTTTGCCACGAGGTGTACCTGCGCACCAAATTCCAGCATCATTTCCGCTTTGCGTGCCGCGACATTTCCCCCTCCGACGAGGAGGCAGGTCTTATCTTCCAATTGAATCATAAATGGGAAATACGCCATCAGGATTCGCCCTCCAAACTCTTTATCACTTGTTCAAATGCCTCGAGATCCAAGTGCTCCCGCAGCTGATACAAAAGCCACGAAGCCTTTTTCTCTTCCAGTTGTTCCATTTTTTCCGGAAATACATCGCGGAACCGGCGGAACGCAAGTGTTTTTTCCATCTCGGCCACGCGGTCCTCGATGATCAATGCGATCTTTTTCGCTTCCGTCAATTTCTTTTCATTGTTTTTCTTTGCCAATGCCTGAATATCGTCCATATTTTTGACGATACATCCCTCTAGTTGTTCAATCGCCTCATCGACATCGCGTGGAATCGCCAGATCGATAAAGCAAAGCAGTTTTTCCCGCTGCACTTTTTTTACATTTTCTTCCAGGAAAATGTAATGTGGGCTGCTTGTTGCACTGATCACGACATCTGCCCAGCCAAGGTACTCATAACGATTGTCATAATGCACCCAGCGAACCTGCTTGGTATCCTGAAAAGCAAGTTCATATTGTTTGTGTTTCCGGCTTGTCGCCACGATCCGAACGCGGTCGTCCGCATCCACAAGATCACGAAGTACGATCGATCCGATATCACCACTGGCTCCGACGAGCAGAATATGTGGTTCTTCTTTTCCCGCGCAGAACTGCAGGGCATCCAATGTCGTCAATGTACCGACCGACACCGGCAGTCTTGTCATCATCGACTGATCCGCAATCTCCTTTGCGAGCTGCAAAGCACTCTGGAAAATGACATTGAGGTCACCGTCTGTCATCTGGCGCGTCTTTGCGGATTCGTACGCCAGTTTTACCTGACGGATGATCTCCACTTCGCCAAGCACCGCAGATTCGAGGCCGCAAACCACTTGATACAGGTGTTTTACTGCTGCCTTCTTTTCGTAGCGCATCGCGTATTTCCAAAATTCTTCTCTCGTGATGCCTTTTTGTTTCTGAAAGAAATTCTCCACTGCATGATATACTTCACATGACCCGGAAATGTATATTTCACAGCGGTTACATGTCATCAAAAGAACGCAACCGTCGATTCCCTGCGCCCCTGCCATCCGAAAAAACTGCTCTTTTTCCTCGTCGCTGAGGGCAAAACGTTCTCTCGTCTCGGTTATGGAATTTTTGTGATTGATACTGATACAGATCATACGTATAAACTCCGTTCTCTTCTTTAAGTAACGGAAAGGAAGAAAGCTACCTGCAACAGCCCTCTTCCTTCCCTTTTTAAGAAATGATCAATTCTTCTTTGGATACATTTTTCTCCTCGTCAATGACAAATGCATTGAGTACCGGATTTTCGAGATCCATCAAAGACAAGATCAGATAATTTACTTTGGAATCGTATGCCAGACGCTTGTCCTCTTCGGATGGCCGGGAAGGAGATTCCGGATGTGAATGAAAATTGCCAAGCAGCTGATATCCATTCGCACGCATATCTTTCACTGCGGCAAGCTGTTCTTTCGGATCCATGGAAAAATGCTCATTGCTCTCGTCGATATTGGTGAGAAGATACACTTTTTTAATGTGCTTTTCGTCGCCATCTTTTGTTCCTCCGATCAGACCGCATGCCTCGTTCGGAAGTCCTTCCTTGCAGTGAGCAAGAATTTTCTCATAATCGTCTTTGGTCATCGTTAACATAGTTTTCCTCCTTCGAAAAAAACATTTACATTCTATTTGCCGTCACATTCTACCTGCTCATAATCGATCAGCTCGGTAATCGTCGGATGATCGCCGCATACGGCACAAGTTCCGTTTGCTTTTGGCAGTTTGATCGTGTGGAATTCCATCTTAAGTGCATCATAAGTCAACAGTTTTCCGGTAAGAAGATCGCCGACTCCGATCAGATATTTGATCGCTTCCATTGCCTGAAGGCTTCCGATCACACCGCCCATTGCACCGATGACACCTGCCTGCTTACAGGTAGGAACTGCGTCCTTTGGAGGTGGATTTTTGAATACACAACGGTAACATGGTCCTTCTCCCGGTACATAGGTCATGAGCTGGCCCTTAAAGCGGATGATTCCGGCGTGGGAAAATGGTTTTTTCGCCATAACGCACGCATCGTTGATCAGGAATTTCGCAGGGAAATTATCGGTTCCATCGATGATGAAATCATAATCCTTGATCAGATCCATAACATTTTCCGATGTCACAAATTCACGGTAAGTATTTACTGTAACATCCGGGTTCATCGCATTCATCGTCTCTTTTGCGGATTTTACTTTTGCTTTACCAACATCTGCTGTGCCATGGATGATCTGACGCTGCAAGTTCGAAAGATCGACTTCATCCGCATCGACAATACCGATCGTTCCGACACCGGCTGCGGCAAGATACATCGCTGCCGGAGCACCAAGTCCGCCGGCTCCGATGATCAGCACTTTGCCATTCAGCAGTTTTTTCTGGCCTTTCACGCCCACTTCCTGCAAAATGATGTGGCGTGAGTAGCGCTCCATCTGTTCATTCGTAAATGCCATTAAAATGCTCCTCCTCCCATGAAGTAAAGAAATTCGATGACATCATTTTCTTTGATCTCGGTTTTGTCGAAATCTTCGCTTTCTACAAAGTCATCGTTTACGGTAACGGTTACATAATCCGGGTTTTCTACCTTTTCATCGACAATCAGTTTCGCGATGGTAGTTCCCTGTTCGATTTCCTTTTTCTCTCCTGCTACGGTTACTAACATTTCTTTGTCCTCCTGTTTTATAAGATCTTTTTGACAGTTTCTTCCAGCTCCGGTCGTTTTACCAGGCCTCGGATTCTCTCAACCTCGTTGCCATCTTTGAAAAACAACAACGTCGGGGATGCTGCCACTTCATATTTCTGTGCCAGTTCGGCATCAAAATTTACATTGACTTTTACTACTTTTATCTGGTCCTCGTAATCATCTTCCAAACCACCAAGGATCGGGGATAACTGTTTGCAAGGAATGCAGCTGTCCGAATAAAATTCTACCACAACCGGCAGATCGGATCCAAGGACCTCGGCTTCAAATTCTTCGCTGCTTACTCGTTTTGCCATGGCTTTCTCCTATTCTTCGACTTTCTTAACGATCAGGTCGTAAGTACCATTCTCATTGTCGATCAGTTTCAGGATCTGCTGTCCTTCTTCTTTAAAGCTTCGAGGTACGTTCTGAACCGGCTCACCGTCGTTCATTGTCACGGCAAGAATCTGTCCTACTTCGATCTCTTCCATCGCTACTTTTGCTTTTACAAATGTCATCGGGCAGACAACATCGGTAATGTCTACTCTTTCATCAATTTCAAAATCAGCCATTGTATGCCTCCTTAATCACTTTTTCAAATTTATCTTCGCCTACGCGCTCGATCGTAAATTGGAAACGCTCGCTTGGATTTGCATTGTCATCAAAGAACTGGATCGCTGCATCGGTTACGCGGAACAATGTCTCTTCGTCCTTGATCACCGGCACGATTTCTTCTCCTTTGTGAATGCGGTTTCCAAAAAGTCCACCGAAGGATACAAGATATCCTGTCGTCACATCCCAAGCATCGGTTGGACACGCTTTGGCGCATCTTCCACAGTAGTTACACTTACTTTCTTCCAATTTGATCTTTCCGTCTTCCAGTTTGAGAGCATCGGTGCGGCACGCTTTTACGCATACACCACACTGGATACAGGCATCCTCTTTCCATTTTACGATCGAGGCACCTTTCACTCCGACATCATTTTCCTCGGACTTCAAACAGTTATTCTGGCATCCGGTGACACCAAATTTGAATTTATGAGGAAGCTCTCTTGCAAAATATCTCTCGTCCAATTTCTGAGCGATATCATAGGAATCAATGTTTCCACTTGGACAGATCTGATTTCCCTGACAGGCTGTGACAGTACGTACACGCGGTCCGCAGACACCCGGCTTACAATCGCCTTTTTCCAATTCTGCTTTCACTTCGTCGATCTGATCCAGTTTGATAAATGGGATCTCTACGCCCTGTCTGGATGTCAGATGTACATGTCCATCTCCATATTTTTCTGCCACTTCCGCAATCTTAGCCAGCTGCTTTGCTGTCAGATTTCCTCCTACCACTGCCAGTCGCAGGGAAAAGTTATTTTTTTGTTTCTGGCGCATGAATCCGCCTTTTTTCAGTGTAGCATAATCTACTGCCATAATTCACTTCCTCCTTATTTCTTCTCAATCGCGTATTTAAAATCTTCGATGATATCCTGAATATCTTCAATGCCGACGCTGATTCGGATCAGGTCGTCAAATACTCCGGCATCTTCTTTCTCTTTTTCCGTGCTGTGCGCATTCAACGTCGATTCCGGATGAATGATCAGGGACTTTGTATCTCCAATATTGGAGACAATTTTTGGTAATTTCAGATCATTCATAATCTGGAAAGCACGTTCTTTGCTTCCGACGCGGATCGTAAGTATCGCGCCATAGCCGTTTTCCAGAGTTTTTTCTGCGGTTTTGTGCCATGGGCTGTCTGGCAGTGCCGGATAATTTACTTTGATGTCCGGATACTGCGTCAAAAACTCTGCTAACTTTTCGGCATTGAAACAGGCACGCTCCATGCGGAGTCCGAGTGTTTCAAGCCCCAGCATATTGTAAAATGCTGTCTGTGGCGCCATACAGGCACCGGTATTTCGAAACAAGCCATTTCTGAGTTTCGCGGTAAATGCAAATTTTCCAAATTTTGCATATTCTTTCATGCCGGGATATTTTTCTTTATCCCATTTGAAGTTTCCGCTGTCGGTGATCACACCGCTGATGGCATCGCTGTTTCCGTTGATGTACTTCGATGTCGAATTGACGACGATATCAGCACCAAGTTCGATCGGACGGACAAGATACGCGGTTGCGACCGTGTTGTCCATCACAAGCGGAAGTCCGTTCTCGTGTGCCAATTCTGCCAGCTTACGGATGTCTATGACATCCAGTTTTGGATTTCCGATCGTCTCCGCAAAGATCACTCTTGTCTTGTCGTTGATCGCTGCTTTGACGGCCTCTTCGTCATGAATATCGACAAATACGGTTTTGATCCCAAATGCCTCAAAATCATGAAAGACATCGATGGATCCTCCGTATAAACTCGTGCTTGCCAAAATTTCCTCTCCGGCATTCACGATATTCAGTAAGGCATTGAAGATCGCTGCCATCCCGGAAGCACAGGCGATCGAAGAAAGTCCTTTCTCCAATGCTGTCATCCGGTTTTCAAAGGCAGTGATCGTCGGATTATTCAGTCTTGTATAAGAAAATCCGTTTGCCTTATTATGAAACAATTTTTCGTGTTGTTCTGCAGACGTCTGATAGAAGGCGCTGGATTGGTAGATCGGCGTGAGCGTCGCTCCGGTCGCCTCATCTCCCATTTTTCCACTGTGCAAAAGTGCTGTGTTGAATCTCATACGTTCCCTCCATTTTCGACTCTTCAAATGTAGTTGCCATTGCGTACGGATGCTTCGCCATAAACCGACTGTTTGCGGATAAAGGCTGCCACTTCTTCTACCTCCGTACCATTTTCACTCCAATTCGTGATATAATTTTCATTTTTATTTGTAATGCTGTCTGCCTGTTTTTTGTCAACGAGAAGCAGGACAACAATTCCCGCGCGGTGCAAGTGTTTGAGTACCAGAGAAATATTCTCACCCTGTGACGGTGCATACAGATACGTATGTCTTCCATCGATGTGAAGAACTTTTTCCACATCCTCGACAAAAGCACGATTTACTTTATCGGATTTGATAAATTCTACGGTAACCGCCGTCTGGCCTTTGACTGCTGCACGGACTTTGCGGTCCACACGTCCTTCATACAGACCATGCTCTTCGGTATTTACACTTTCTACCACTCCACAGGCAGATGTCATATTGGTTACACGGTCAATGAGAATGAATTCACCCATTGTCTTATGTTTCTTAAATTCATCTACGACGATCTTGTCTGCCAGTGAGATCTTACATACGGCGATCTCGTTTTTGCTGAGCGTTTCCACCGGTTTCTGCTCACCGGTATTGACATCGATCGCATATTCAATCTTCGTAACTGCTCCCGGAATGGTCTTTGTTCCCAGTTTAAAGAAGAAGTTTTTTCCACTGATAAGTTCATCGTCGTCCATCCAAAGGAGTGTCGCCGTCAATGTCGATGCGACTTTCACCTGAGAATCCACAGAAAGCACACAGCCTCTGGATACGTCTACTTCGCGGTCAAGCTGGATCGTTACCGGCTGGCCTTTCACCGCTTTGTCGCTCTGCTTGTCGCCGACATAAATGCTCTTTACTTTTGCTGTCTCATTGCTTGGCAGGGTTGTCAGTTCGTCGCCGACATGAATCTCGCCATCTTCCACCTGACCCTGAAAGCCTCGGAATGTGTGGTCCGGACGGCATACACGCTGTACCGGCATATAGAAACCAACTTCGTGGTTGTCTTCGGAAATATCAATATTTTCCAAATACGTCAAAAGTGCTTCGCCATCATACCATTTGATGTTGTCGGATTTTGTCGTAACATTGTCGCCTTCTGTCGCCGAAACCGGAATGATCTTGACATTGGCAAGGCTGAGTTCTTCGGAAAGTTCCTTGATCTGTGCTTCAATCTCGCGGAATCTCTCTTCGCTGTAGTCCACAAGGTCCATTTTGTTGACGGCAAATACAAAATATTTGATTCCCATCAATTCACAAATTCTTGCGTGGCGTCTTGTCTGTACAAGCACGCCCTGTTTTGCGTCGATCAAAATGACTGCGAGATCGGCAAAGGAAGCTCCTACTGCCATGTTTCTTGTGTATTCTTCATGTCCCGGTGTATCCGCAACGATGAAGCTTCGTTTTTCTGTCGTAAAGTAACGGTACGCAACATCGATCGTGATTCCCTGCTCACGCTCTGCCATCAATCCGTCGAGAAGCAGTGAGTAGTCGATCTTGCCACCGCGGCTTCCGACTTTACTGTCTAATTCCAGTGCTTTTTCCTGGTCGGTATACAATAACTTTGAATCGTATAAAATATGTCCAATTAAGGTTGATTTTCCGTCATCCACGCTTCCGCATGTAATAAATTTCAATAATCCGCTCATATTAGAAATACCCTTCTCTCTTTCTTCGTTCCATACTGCCAGCTGCTTCATTGTCGATCACTCGTGTCGTTCTCTCGGAAGATACCGCACTCAGTGTCTCGTCGATAATTTCGTCCAGTGTCGTCGCAGTGGACTCGCATCCACCGGTAAGTGGATAACATCCCAGGGTACGGAATCGTACACTCTTGTACTCGATCTTTTCACCCGGACGAAGTTTCATACGGTCATCGTCTACCATGATAATGTTGCCGTCGCGATAAACGACCGGACGTACTTTTGCAAAATACAGAGACGGGATCTCGATATTTTCACGGCGAATGTACTGCCAGATATCCGTCTCCGTCCAGTTTGACAATGGGAATACTCGTACTTCCTGATGTTTCTGGATCTTGGAATTGTACAGTTTCCACATCTCCGGACGCTGATTTTTCGGATCCCACGCATGATGTTCGTTTCGGAAAGAGAATATTCTCTCTTTGGCTCTTGATTTCTCCTCGTCTCGGCGTCCACCACCAAAAGCAGCGGTAAATCCGTATTTGTCGAGGGCCTGTTTCAATGCCTGTGTTTTCATGATATCGGTATAAGCAGAACCGTGGTCAAATGGATTGATTCCGTCTTTTACCCCTTGTTCGTTAATGTACTCGATCATATCGATGCCGAGTTTTTTGGCCGTTTTGTCACGGAACTCGATCATTTCTTTAAATTTCCATGTTGTATTAACATGTAAAAATGGGAACGGCGGTTTCTCCGGATAAAAAGCTTTCATTGCCAAATGCAGCATTACCGAGCTGTCTTTTCCGATGGAATAAAGCATTACCGGTTTTTCGCATTCTGCAGCCACTTCACGGATGATGTAGATTGCTTCTGCCTCCAATTCGTCAAGATGTGAAAACTCACTCATATCTGTGTCCTTCCTTTCTCTAGTACTTGTTTGATTCTTTTTTATTGATAATAACTTGTTCTTTGCTGCCATCTCTTCGTAATATATTCCAGTATAACTGATTTTCTTCAGAAAGTACAGTCATCTTGCTTCCCATACCTCCAATATCTGCTCCCAGGTAAAGAGCGATCGCGCCAAACCGGCACTCTTTGATACAGGATGAGCATCCCCAGCAGTCTTTCGGGTACTTGATATAGGCTTTTTTGTCGTCGTCCATCTTGATCAGACTTCCCGGACAAACTTTCGCGCAGGCGGTACAGCCTTTGCACAATGCCTTGTTAATTGCTATGCTCATAATGCTCCTCCCTTCCAACCAGGTCTCGGAAGCGGATGACGATCTCGCCATCTTCCATTCTGGAATTTACATATTTTAACCAACTCTGGTCTTTATTAGGATAATCTAAATTTTCGGCAAAACTGTGCCATCTTGTCTCTTTTCTTGCTTCCAAATGGGCAATGACGGCAAGGCACACGGTAAGCCGTTCTCTCAGCTCATAGACAAACATCAATTCATGCATATCCTCCGCTGCGACATCCTCGCTGAGTTCGATCAGCTGTTTGATCTTGTCTTTCGCAAGTGCCAGCTGCTTTTCATTGAACTGGTAATGCGTCGAAATTCCTCCGGCGTAATTGTCCATGACTTTCTGCATCGCCTCTTCCAAGGCTTCGACGGTAAACATATCGTTTGTTCCTGTTAAATAATGGTTATATTCTTTTATCTTTTCTTCCAATGCCGTTTCTTCTTCTGCCTCATTTACCGGCAGTTCCTGTCCGGCATCCAGTTCTTTTACCATATGAAGTGCCGCGATCTCGCCTTCGACCATTGCGCCGGTCACGTATTTCTGCGGACATCCTCCGGCGACATCTCCTGCCGCATACAGTCCGTGGATCGTCGTCTGACGGTCCGTGTCCACCCAATATCCGCTGGCGGTGTGTCCACCCACGATATAAGGTTCGGTTCCCTCGATCTCGACATTCTGCTCGCTCGGCTTCTTGCCGGATTCGATCCATTTGAGTGTCTGGCTTGGTGCCATATTGAGGTACGCTTTTTTCAATGACTCGTCCTGCTCGTCACTGATTCCTTCGGTCCGCAGGTAACAAGGGCCTCTTCCCTCCAAATTTTCCATCACGGTTCCATACACACGCTCCGAAGTCGTCAAACCGTATTTATCTTCATAAACTTCGCCTTTTGCATTAACCTGCTTTGCGCCGACGCCCTGTGCGATCGTTCCGGTCGGTGCGATCGTATCTTTACACCGGAGAGCGATAAAACGCATCTCAAAAGTCGTCATCTCGGCTCCGCTCCGAATCCCCATCGCATATCCTGCGCCGGTATTAAATGGTGGATACCACATTTTATGTCTCGAAAATCCCGGATTGTTCGGGCGGTAAAGCCCTGCCGCTCCGCCGGTCGCACAAAGCACTTTCTTTGCGCGGATCTCGTAAGCGGTGTTTTCTTCCATCGAAAATCCAAACGCTCCGCGGATCGTATTATCCTCCACAATGTAATCAGTTATATTGATCCGATTTAATATGGTCACATTCGGAAGGCTCTCTACTGCCGAAGCCAGCAGCGGTTTCATATTTTCACCGTTAATCTTTATATTTCGATTTCCGCGTGCGACGTATTCTCCATTTTCATCTTTCAAAATGACAAGTCCGAGTTTTTCCATTTTTTCCGTTACCCGGTTAAGTCCCTCTGACATTGTCATAAGCAGATCTTCTCTCACAATGCCATCCGCATCTTTTTTCGCATATTCCACATAATCTTCCGGCTTTCTGCCCTTTACGATATACGCGTTAATCGCGTTGACACCGGCAGCCAGGCAGCCGCTCCGCTTAATATTTGCTTTTTCCGCGATAATGATCGAATAATCGGATTTTTCGCGAATCGTCAATGCGGCGTAACATCCTGCGGTTCCTCCACCGACGATCAAAATGTCAGTGTGAAGTATTTTTTTATTTTCAATCTGCATCGCAGCTCCTCCTTGAATTTCCTTAGATGTAGAACACATCCTGTTCCTGCATCTCTTTATTTTCGAGCAGATACGTCTGCGCCTCGTCAAACACATACAATCGGTAGATCAGCACATGTACTGTCTCGCCAACGGACACCAGATCTTTTTCCAGCGACCGTTCGCCGACAACCTCAATTCCGTTAATATCGACGGTGATGTCAATGCGGTTTCCGCGGAATACCACGTCTTTTACGACGCCGGTCTCTGCCGCACTGATGTACTGATCGAGTTTTCCACTCTTTGATATTTTTATAAATTCCGGTCGGATGACGGCTCTGTCTGCCCCCTCGACCTGGTCAAATCCTTTTAATTTTCCATATTCTTCCACTACCGAAGATCTGCCGATGAATTTAGCGACAAACGGGGTTCCCGGTGATTTGTAAATTTCTACCGGCGTTCCCATCTGCTCGATGGTTCCGTGGTTCGTAATGATGATCTCATCGGCCACCTCTACGGCCTCATCTTGATCGTGGGTAACGAAAATACTCGTAATTCCTAGTTTTTCTACCATTTCTTTGAGCCAGCTCCGCAGCTCCGTTCTTACTTTGGCATCGATCGCCGCAAACGGTTCGTCCAGCAAAAGTACTTGTGGATTCGGTGCCAATGCTCTGGCAAATGCCACTCTCTGGCGCTGCCCGCCGGACAGCTGATTCGGATATCGTTTTTCCATCCCCGAAAGTCCGGTTAATTCGAGAAGTTCTTTGACTCTCTCTTTGATCTGTTTTTTCGGCATCTTCTGCAGTTCCAGGCCAAACGCCACATTGTCAAAAACTGTCATGTATCGAAACAATGCATAATTTTGAAATACAAATCCGATGCCTCGTTTCGATGTCGGAATGTCATTGACCCGTTTTCCGTCGATGAAGATATCTCCGGAATTTGGATTTTCCAGCCCTGCGATCATTCGCAAAAGTGTCGTTTTTCCGCTTCCGGAAGGTCCGAGAAGCGCCACCAGTTTTCCTTTTTCAATCCCGAAACTCACATTGTCGGAGGCAAGGAAATCGCCGTATCGCTTATATATGTTCTTCATTTCTACGTACATTGCTTACCGCCCTTCCTTTCCTTTGTCCCGGTGTTCGAGAATATTTCTTGCGATCAGTAAGATCACCGCCAGGATCACCAAGATCGAAGATACGGCAAATGCCGCCGTGATCGAAGTATCCGTTCCTGACATATATAATGCATCAATTTCCAACGGAAGTGTAAATGTCTCGCCTCTTGTCTTTGACAGGGCATTGACGGCTCCAAATTCGCCTAACGCTCTCGCTGTACATAAGATAATACCATAAATCAGTCCCCATTTCATCTGTGGAAGCGTAATTTTTCGAAAAATTTTATATCCGCTCGCTCCCATCAGCGCCGCGGCCTCTTCTTCGTCCTTTCCCTGCGCATTGAGAATCGGGATCAATTCCCTCGACACAAATGGGAAGGTAACAAAGATCGTCGCCAGTACGACACCCGGAATCGCAAATGTAATGCGGATGTCTGTTCCGAACCATTGGTTCACTGCGCGGATCGCCGGATAAAACCATCCGAGCCGTCCAAAGGTCATCAGATAGGCAAGTCCTACGATAACCGGCGATATCGAAAACGGTATATCAATGAGCGTCGCCAGGATCTGCTTTCCTCGGAAAGAAAATTTTGTCAAAAGCCATGCGGCGCAGATTCCAAAGAACGTATTTACGATGACCGCGATCACCGTCGCCAGAATCGTCACGCCAAGAGCGCTTCTCACATATTCCGTTGAAATCGACTCGAGATAAAATCCGATTCCCTCTTTCAGGGAACTGGCGATCACCGAAGCCAATGGGATCACAAGCATCAATACGAGAAATGCCACCGTTATGGTGATCATCAGTCGTTTTGTCCGCCGTTTCCCGCGTTCGAGTTTTTCCTGTTCGCTCATGCCTATCCTCTCCTACAATAAATTCGTTCTCGCTGACTGTCTCGCCTGCACGATATTGACAAAAAGCAAAAGCAGAAATGACAGAATCAGCATCACAAATGCGATCGCCGTCGCACTTGCATAATCAATATAACTTAATTTTTGCATAATAACATAAGAAATTACCTGTGTCTTTTCCTTTGCGCTGTTTCCTGAAATGTAGATGACGCTTCCATATTCGCCGATCCCTCTGGCAAAAGCAAGTCCAAATCCGGTCAACAGAGCTGGCCGTAATTCCGGCAAAATAACAGAAAAGAAGGTTTTTCTCGGCGTCGCACCAAGCATATAGGCCGCTTCTTCGTACTGGCCATCCATTTTTTCAAGAACCGGCTGAACCGCTCTTATGACAAACGGCAGTCCCACGAAGATCAACGCGATCACAAGTCCGAGGTGGGTATAGGTTACTTTTATTCCAAGTTTTTCCAGTCCGCTTCCCAGCCAGCCGCTTTCCGAATACAATTTCGAAAGCGTAATGCCGGCAACCGCAGTCGGCAGTGCAAAGGGAAGTTCAATGAATCCATCTAAGATCCGTTTTCCCGGAAAATCGTATTTGACTAACGTCCATGCTACAATCAGTCCAAACACCGCATTGAGTACCGCTGCCACAAACGAACAACCGATGCTGGTAAGAAATGCATTCCGTACATTCGGTTTCCAGAGCAGTGCGAAAAATTCACGCGGGGAAATCTGCAGCGAATGCACAAGCACGGATGCCAGCGGAATGAGCACAATGAGCGAAAGCATCGTTACGACAATTCCCAAAGTGCATCGATAACCCGGTATGACTCTGGCTTTTTTCACTTTTTTTGGTATATCTGCCTTTTTCATCTTCTCTCGCTCCTGTCATTCTAGTATTCGTAAATTTCATCAAACATGGCGCCATCGTCAAAATACGTTTCGTAGGCTTTGTCCCAGCCGCCGTAATCTCCGATGTTCCACATCTTGATTGACAGATCGTATTTGTCTGAAAATTCCTGTAAGATTGCTTCATTGGATGGACGGTAACCATTTTCCCCAATGAGCCGCTGGGCTTCGTCGCTGTACAAATATTGTAAATATCCGGTACTCACTTCTTCGCTCTGGTTCATTCTGGCATTGTCATCGACCACCGCCACACTTGGCTGCGCCAAAATGCTGACCGAAGGATTTATCATCTCATACTCACCCGGGTAAGAATTTAACGTCGCCAATGCTTCATTTTCCCAGGCAATCAGCACATCGCCCTTTTTATTTTCTACAAATGTAGTAGTTGCTCCTCTTGCTCCCGAATCCATCACGGACACATTTTGATACAACGCTTTCATAAACTGCTTTTCTTTCGCCGCATCGTTCCATGTCGTCTTCGCATAACTGAGAGCCGCCAAAAAATTCCAGCACGCTCCGCCGCTGCTCTTTGGATCCGGTGTAATGACTTCCACACCGTCCTTTACCAAATCCTGCCAGTCTTGAATCTGCTTCGGATTTCCTTTTCGTACTAAAAATACAATGGTCGATGTGTAAGGAGCACTGTCTTTGTCAAATTCCTTCTGCCATCCGGCATCGATCAGACCCGTTTTTTCAATCAATGTGATGTCATGCTCAAGTGCCAGTGTAACGACATCGGCATTACATCCTTCCACGACAGATCTTGCCTGGCTTCCGGAACCTCCGTGCGACTGTATGACCCGCACTTTTTTTCCAAAATTCTTTTCGTAATATTGTTCAAATAACTCATTGTATTTTTCGTAAAATTCTCTCGTCGGATCGTAGGAAACGTTGGTGATCGTCAGCTCATCGCCGTTCTTTTTTCCACAACCGCCAAGTCCGGCTACCATTCCGGCTGTCATTGCCACGATAAGCACCGCGGACAATATTCTGTGTTTTCTTTTCTGCATAAAATCCTCTGCCTTTATACAATAAATAAGGAAGTAGAAAGATATCTCTCACCGGTATCCGGGAGCAATACCACGATATTTTTGCCTTCATTTTCCGGACGTTTAGCAAGTTCTGTCGCTGCGTACAATGCTGCGCCGGAAGAAATTCCAACAAGCACGCCGTCGGTTCTTGCAATCTTTCTTGCTGTCTCGAATGCATCGTCGTTTTCTACTTTTATGATCTCATCCAATACTTTCATTTCGAGCACTCCCGGCACAAAACCTGCGCCGATTCCCTGGATCTTATGCGGTCCCGGTTTTCCTCCGGAAAGTACCGGTGATCCTGCAGGTTCTACAGCCACAACTTTGACATCCGGATTTTTCTCTTTCAATGCCAGTCCGGTTCCCGTTACGGTTCCGCCGGTGCCGACTGCCGATACAAAGATGTCTACCTTTCCATCGGTATCTCTCCAAATCTCCTGTCCGGTCGTTTTTTTGTGAATCGCCGGATTTGCCTCATTTTCAAACTGCTGCGGAATAAATGCATTTCCATATTCTTCCTTCAGCGCTTCTGCTTTTGCGATCGCACCTTTCATACCTTCGCGTCCCGGTGTGAGTACGATCTCTGCCCCCAGCGCCGATACGATCTTACGTCTCTCTACGCTCATCGTATCCGGCATCGTAAGAATCAGATGCAGGCCTTTGGCTGCTGCCACAAATGCAAGTCCGATTCCTGTATTTCCGCTTGTCGGCTCGATAATGACAGTGTCGGCGTTGATCTTGCCATCTTTGATCCCCTGCTCGATCATCGCGCCTGCCACACGGTCTTTCACGCTTCCCAGCGGATTAAAATATTCCAATTTTGCGATTACTTTCGCTTTTAATTCATTTTCTTTTTCATAATTTGTCAACTCCAGCAATGGAGTATTTCCAATCAACTCTGTCAACTGCTTTGCAATCTTTTCCATAATCGTTACCGCCCTTCCAATGTTTTTCGTTTTGCGATAGGTAGCATGCCGATGCATGCGTAGGTCAATACGCTTTTCTTATTGACTGAAATTATCATATCATCTTTATCCTACTAAGTCAATAGGAATTATGGAAAAAGTAAAAATTTTTATTTGTACCTCTTGACATTTTCCATAAAACCATGGAAAATAAAGATATCAACACAGAGTTGGAAGCCTGGCTTACTTTTTTAAGCACAGACGACCCGGAGCAGATTTATAATCTCATCCAGAAATTTTCAATGTTTAAGGGAATGTATGAAGATATCTTCCAGCTCTGCCAAAACACGGAGAAGGTGATGAACATGTATTCCAAAGAATTAGCCCAACTGGACCACAATACCGCTGAATATATGGTTGACGAAATGCAGAAGGATTTGGATGAAGCAAGGAGCATCATCCGGGAAAACAAGGCTACCATCCAAAGCCAGAATGACGAGTTGAAACTTAAGGACGATGAGCTTGCAAAAGCCTATGCTTTGATTGAAGAACTGCAAAAAGCTCAAAAAACTAAATCGTAAATCAAAACCACCGGCAAAGCCGGTGGTTTATTTTGTTATATTGTAACTATTAGGAACTCAATGACATCCACTGCAGCCTCCACAGCCCCCGCTGCAGCCGCCGCCCGGAAATTGCCCGTGATCACAATTTGGTGTATTGTCCGTTGTAAGCACCCCTTGCAGAAACTGCGCCACCGCAAGATCCGCATCGCCGCTCACTCCCGGTACAACAAGGATTCCTTCTTCGCTGAGTGCAAGCATCGCGGCTTCGCCGACGCCACCGCAGATCAGCACTTTGACATCACCTTTTGCCAAAAAGGAAGCCATTGCCTCATGTCCATTGATCGCGGATGTATTGAGCACCATGGCTCCTGTCAGTCCGCTCTCGCCGAATTCATAAATCTTAAACGCATCAGAGTGTCCAAAATGCCGGAACACCTCTCCCGTCTGTTCATCGTATGTTACTGCTATTTTCATTCTCTATTTCCTCCACATTCCCGCATCATTCTGGTATATGATGCTTCCTTCGTCAATCTCTTGCTGATAAAGATAACCATCCGCAATCTCTACCTTTGTCACTGTGTCGTCCTGCACACTCTGCAGTGTAACTCTTGCCATCGGAACTGCTCCATCCGGCCTTCCTTCGCAGCCAAAATCCGGTTCTTCAATCTCTATCACTTGATATTTTATCACGCAAGACTCTCCTTTCGACACAAGATTCCAAAAAGCAGGATACGGGAATCGAACCCGCCTATCCAGCTTGGGAAGCTGGCGCCCTACCGATAGACTAATCCTGCCTAAGCTCATCCGCTACCGCATGAATGCTCCACTACGCCTACGCAATCGAAAAAAGAGTCATGGGTAATACGGCAAATGCCGCACTCGCTCTGAACGGATGAACTAATTTTATTATAGCATTATTATATGCAAAAAGCCAGCACCAAATCAGCAAATCTCGTCACTGTCAAGAATCACAGTAAATGGGCCGTCATTCAGAAGATCCACTTTCATGTCTGCGCCAAATTCTCCCTGCTCGACGACTGGAATCTCTTTTTTGCATTCGTCAATGATATATTTGACCAGCGGCTCTGCCATCGCCGGCGCACCCGCCTTTGTAAACGACGGCCGATTGCCCTTCTTACAGTCCGCATAAAGCGTAAACTGGGAAATAAGCAAAAGCTCGCCTCCCACGTCTTTCAGCCCGAGATTGGTCCGCCCTTCGGCATCCTCGAAAATCCGCATATTCACAAGTTTCCTCACCAATTTGTCTGCCATTTCTTTGGTATCGTCCGCTCCGATTCCGATCAGAACCATAAAGCCTTTTCCGATTTTTCCGCGCACCTCACCATCGATCGTAACCGATGCGTGGCGCACTCTCTGTATAATAAAACGCACTTCTTTTTCTCCTTCCATTGATCCTGAATAGTTTCAATAAAAATATAATTGATGTTCTACCAGTGTTTCTCCCTCGTAAACCAGCCGCAGGGAAAAGAACCGCTTTTCATCTTCCACAAGCAGTTTCAGGAAAATGGCATCACCTTCCCATGTCGGCAGCCCAAGCACAGTCTCTTTGTCAATCCAAGCAAGGTCACCCTCCGTACATTCTTTCAATTCACCTTCGAATCCGTCGGCAGTATAGAGGCACATCATCTCCGGCTCCATCTGGTCGCACACAAAGGTAATCACGCCACGGAACCGATATTTTGTCAATGTCAGTCCCGTCTCTTCTTTTACTTCGCGCAACAGACAATCCTCAGGGCCTTCCGTCCCTTCTGCATGTCCACCGACACCGATCCATTTATTTTTATTGATATCTTTCTTCTTTTTCGTGCGGTGAAGCATCAAATATTTTCCATCTTTTTCTATATAGCAGAGTGTCGTAAGTTTCATGCCCTGCGCCTGCTTCTCGCCGAAATTCCGGTTAAATTCTTTAAAATTATACGTCTCGTAAGAACGGCACAAGACAGCAAAATAGATCTTTCTAAAATAATTTTCTGCCTTTTTGCCCGCAATTTCCATCTCCGTAATTGCCTTATAAAACAAGTCTGAGACAAGCCGCGCATCATTTCCAAATGCCCCGCAGCCAAATGCTCCAAGCACCAGATTTTCATATCCGGCATACGCCGCTGCCAAAAGCATCCCTTCGATGCGGTGGTACAAAATATCCTCGTATTCTTTGGCATTGACCGAAATACCGCCATGTGAGATCATCGGCGCCGCACAAGTCAGAACCGACACGATCGTACTCTCCGGCAAAAGCCGTCCCCGCTCATCTTTGATAATTTCCACCTGCGGGGTAATCATCAGCGCATCCGTCGCCAGGTAACTCTGTTTTTCCCTATTATAAATATAATACGGCGCAGCCTCCTCCGATTCCAGCGAACACAACAACGAACTCTTACGGCAAAGATCTTCTTCCTGCGCTCTCGCCCCTTTGCGCACACCGCCTCCCGGATGTACCGGATTGGCAAGATTTAACACAAGCACCTTCTGCTCATTCATCTCACGGGCCACCGAAAACGAATCCTTATTTACGCACTTAAATTCTATTTTCCGAGCCTCGTGAAAGCGACTCATTTTGTCCGGAGATACGCGAAGTTTTTCCAGTTCTTCCGGCAGAAACACCCGGATTTTCTCCCGTTCTTCCTTCGAAAGTTTTACCGGAATCTGCTTGTCGCCGATTTCATAACTTCCCCGCTCGAAAATCCCTAATGTATCCAATAACATCTCAATATTCTCTATTCTCATTGTTCGCTCCCCTTTCCTTATATAGATACTTCGTAACTATTCAGGATCCAATGTATGGAAATCAATGAATCGTCGTGCTTGCACGTAAGAGACTTTGATTTCCATACATTGAGATCCTAATAGGGCTCCCCCTCCACATATGAGCATTTTTAGCCTTGTCAAAGGCGAGAAAAGAACACGAAGTGTTCGAAATGCGAATGTGGAGGAGGGGCGTCCTGAATAGTTACGATACTTCTATTATAATCAAAATACCCATATTTTCAATAGCCATCTCATTCTTTTTCACGGATCATTTTAAACATCTGTACACGATTGCGGATACCGAGTTTGCGGTAAATATTTAATACGTGTTTTTTCAATGTATTGACGCTGATTACCAATTTTTCACATATTTCATCGTTGGAAAGGCCGGCGAGAAGCAGACGCAGAATCGTCTCTTCGCGCTTTGTCAATGCATATTCCTGCACGGCTGCCGTAATCGTCATTTTCCCACCATCTTCACCAAATTCCATCCGCGACCGCTCCAGCCGGTAAGCCATGTGGTCTTTCAGCATATCCACGATTGAAATGTCGTCGTAGCGGAAATCCTCTTTTCCGATTGTGCGGTAAAATGTAATCATTCCCAGAAAATGTCCATTCCGGCAGACAACCATTTGCAGCGAATACTGCCAGTTATTTTTCTGGTATACCTCCCGATACAATCCGGTCTGCCGCCACTCCTCTTCCGGAATCATATCCGTAAGCCGGTACACAAGGCTCTTTCCGCCTTCAATCACCCGCCTGCAGTATTCGTACTGCTCGTAGCCCACCTTGTCCCGCACTTCACAATTATACGCCACCGGCTGCGTCATTTCGTCCTTTTCATCGTGACCGGCAAGATAAAAATCCGCACTGTCAAAATCAACCACTAGCCGCAGCTGCTCCAAAAATTCACGGCGCATCTCATCCAGATCTTCCTGTGTGTAGATTTTATAAATAATACTGTTTAATAACATCCAATCACAAGTTTCCAAATTTTTCATAAGCACCCTCCGTTTCTGAAGTCCTGTTTTCCTACTTCTATCATGCGAGCCAATCTGTCTCCATATAACACAAAAGAGCCAATGCATTCTATGCATCGGCCCTTCCCGTATACTTATATTATACTCCTATTTAAGTAATTGTCAAGATGCAACCTGCAAAAGATAGAGCGGTCGCGCTTCACACGCAGCCGCTCATTTCATTCAATTTCCTTATTTTGACTTTTCCGATATCGTTCCTGATTTAAGAATTATGCACTTTTGTCGGAAAAACGTAGTAGTTATACAAGATCCTCGTCGCTCAGCCTGTTAAAGCACAAACCAGTAATCTTGCCCTTGTCATCGCTCAAATAGTCTAACATGTATGGCTCTTCTTCCAGTACATAAAAGAATTCTTCCGGATTTTGGTATTGACAGATCTTGTCATCGATTTGTACCGTAAGTCCCATCTCCTTAGCCCGTTTGAGTTCGTCCCGAAGCCATGAAGTCCTTTGCATCTTTAATCCCTCCTTGCTGTATTGTAAAGGAAGTGTACTCCGTAATGTAAAAACCCCATATACTGCAAGTTTTTATAGATAAGAGACATTGTTCTCAATCAATTGCTTATAACGTGTTGTTGGAAATTTTTGGCGATTCGTGCCAAAGAAACTGCTTAGACTTATTTCTGGGAAAGACACTTGACTTCTCTTGTCCCCGGTAAATATAGTCCCCCCTTTCTTCTCTAAAACACATATCCCTTGTCTATGTTTCTATTATACCAAGCCACAATATCAAAAAACAAGTGTCGTATGTACGTAAAAATGGTCGTTCATACGTGAAAATTTGAGTTTCGTTGAATTTTTCACAAATTTATCAATACCAGCAGAAATTTTACACATTTTTTTCATGCTAGCGGTTGACTTTATTTGTTCAATAACTTATACTTTTCATACACCATCAAAATAATTCGGAAAGGATGTGGGATTATGCGGATTGAACGTATCAATGATAATCAGATTCGTTGCACGTTAAATAAACGTGACTTAGCTGAAAGACATTTAAAGATTAGTGAACTGGCCTATGGTTCAGATAAAGCAAAAAAACTTTTTCGAGACATGATGGAACAAGCGCATATGGATTATGGATTTGAGGCAGAGGATATTCCTCTTATGATAGAAGCAATTCCGACTTCGAGAGACTCTATCGTACTGGTTATTACCAAAGTAGACAACCCGGAGGAACTGGAAGAGCGTTTTTCTCCGTTCCGGAACTTCTCCCGCGACGAAGATAACACGGATGAAGAAGATGACGACGATTTTTACGATTCCGACACGGAAGACTATGACGATGAGGACGACGATTCTGCTTTCGATGACGAGGAAGACGATGAAGAATTTGGCAATGACCTATTTCATTCTTTTGAGCAGCTTCATGAAATCCTGGAAGATGAGTCCTCTAAAAAGGACGATAATGATGATAATTCTGACTTTGTTCCTCTGCACGAAATGTTGAAAAAGGACAAAAAGGCGCAGCCTGCGAAGAAAAAAACGAGAGATTATGCGTATTCTTTTTCTGCTTTTTCACTTATGGCAAATGCTTCCTACGCGGTATACCCGCTCTATCAAGGCGAAAGCTGTGTTTGGAAAGACGAGGAAAATAAGACCTATTATCTTGTCTTGTCAAAACCGGAAATGCCGGACAATATGATGCATATTTGCTCGATATTAAACGAATTTGGCACAAAGGAATTTTACACGCAGGCACGAAAGGAATATTTCAAAGAGCATTATTCTCTTTTCATTCCTTCTGGCGCGATTGAAAAACTATCCAAACTGTAACTATTCAGGATCAATGTATGGAAATCCTAATAAGGTTCCAAATTATAAAAGAAAAGAAGAAACTTTATCAGTTTATCTGATATCGGTTTCTTCTTTTTTTTAATGCCCATTTTTCAGATCATCATTAAGCATTGGCCTTATTTGCCAAATACTCATTTATTTTTGTAACCAGCTCATCACAGTCCATACCATGAACCATAGCGGCTTCTTCCAGACTTTCACCCTGTGAAGCTGGACATCCTACACAATGCATACCTGATGCCATAAGAATTGCAGCGATTGTCTGATCTTTTTTCAAGATCTCACCAATCAACATATCCTTTGTCACTTCCATCTAATGCATCCTCCTTTCAAAAGATATCATTAAAATTATAGGCAACCTTTGTGTAAATGTCAAGCAGGTTACGAAATTTACTTAGCTTTTATAAAAAGATATTGAAAATTTTTTTCATATTTCACTTGTGTTTTTGAACATTTTGTATTAAAATAAAAATAGCCTATAGGACAAAAAGGAGGATAACGATTATGGCATACACGATTACAGACGCTTGCATCAGTTGTGGATCATGCGCTGCTGATTGTCCAGCAGGAGCAATCTCTGAAGGCGAAGCACATTTCGAAATCGATCCAGACGCTTGTATGGATTGTGGTTCTTGTGCAGCTGCTTGCCCAACAGGTGCTATTGAAAGCTAATTAAAACATGTAACATTAAGAAGAGGTCATCATCCGATGATCTCTTCTTTTTGGTAAATAAGTCCGTCTCAAAAAGAGGAATTTCCCGGGTTTTCCTTATGCCATATACTCTTTTAGCACTTCTTCAATCACTTTCTGTTCTTCTTTTGTAAACTGAATCTTCTCCGGCTGTAGCAGCTTGTCCAGTTGTTTTCTCTCTTTATCAAAATATTCTTTCTGGTATTCCTGCATTTCCTCCTGATGGAAGAACTCATTTTCCAGCCGTGGCTGGCATACATTTTCCAAATAATCCACAATCTCCACTTTTCCGCGTTCCCGTCGTTCTGTCAGATTAAGCACCAATTCCTGCATATATAACACAAAACAGGGAAGCAATGTGGCACAAAACACCGACGCGCTGCTCCATTCCTCGCCGCCTGCCCACTGCACACTCGTCTTTGACCAGATCAAATATGCATTTACTCCGATGCACCCCAGTACAACGACAGCAAACAATGCTTCCCCCCACGTTTCCCACGCAGCAAGTGACATTCCGGCTTTTTTATAAGACCGCAGATATTTCTCCACATAAATATCCACATTCTTAATTTCCATTTTCAACTCATAACTCGTCTGAAATCTTTTCATCAATGTTTTCAAAAGAGAATGCGAAGATTTTCCCATATTTTCCGCTTCTTTACTTATTTTACAATAATTTGCAAAAAGTATTCCTCGCACCGCAAAACACAAAACTGCTGCGCCTATCATTACACATATTATATAACTCATAATATCCCGTCCTTTCTTTTACCTCAATGTAACTATTCCGGATCCAATGTATGGAAATCAATGAATCGTCGTGCTTGCACGTAAGAGACTTTGATTTTCATACATTTAGATCCTAATAGGGCTCCCCTCCCCATATGAGCATTTTTAGCCTTGCCAAAGGCGAGAAAAGAACACGAAGTGTTCGAAATGCGAATGTGGGGAAGGGATGTCCGGAATAGTTACACCTCAATTATAACAGAGTCCATTTCCAAAAGTATAGGGGATATGTTAAAAAGATGCCAGAATCGTTCGACCAATTCCGACATCTCTCCAAATCATTCTACAATTTTATTCCTGTATCGCCACTTCATCGATAATATCGACAACTTTTTTAACCGCATCATGCTGATTGCTGTCTTCCATCGCCTTAATGTAAGTGTCGCGGTTTTCAAATACATTCGCGATTGCTTCCGACAATCTTGCGCTCGTCAGATCCTCTTCTTTGATCACATAACTAAAGCCCTGTTTTTCAAACGAATTGGCATTGAGAATCTGGTCTCCGCGGCTCGCCTCCAGCGACAGCGGAATCAATATATTTGGTTTATGCAATGCAAGAAGTTCGCAAATTGCATTTGCGCCAGCTCTCGAAATTACGATATCTGCCGCATCCAAAAGGTCGCACAGTTCTTTCTGAATATATTCAAACTGTACATATCCTTCTGTTCCTTTTAAACTCTCATCCACTTTGTCCTTACCGCAAAGATGTATGATCTGATATTTTTCCAATAATTGTGGAAGAATCTCGCGCACCGCTTCATTGACACGAACCGATCCCAAACTTCCACCGATTACCAAGATAACCGGCTTCTGTGTAGAAAAGCCGCAAAAATCCAATCCTTTCAGTCGATTTCCGGAAAATAATTCTTTTCGGATCGGAGAACCGGTAAGGTGCGATTTCTCTTCCGGCAAATGTGACAATGTCTCCGGAAAATTTGCACAAACTGCTGCTGCCGAAGGAATGCACAAACGATTGGCAAGTCCCGGCGAAATATCCGACTCATGAAGCACACAAGGTACTTTTTTCCGTTTTGCCGCAAAAACTACAGGAACCGTTACAAAACCACCTTTTGAAAAAATAACATGCGGTTTCACTTTCTTGATGATTTTTCCCGCTTCTGCGTAACCTTTTAATATTCTCGCAGGATCCGTAAAGTTCTTTACATCAAAATACCGGCGCAGTTTACCAGAAGAAATTCCATAATAGGGAATGTCAAATTCTTCTATTAACTTTTTCTCGATTCCATCTTTTGATCCAACATAATGAATCTCATATCCCCGTTTTCGCAATTCGGGAATCAACGCAATATTGGGTGTAACATGTCCAGCGGTCCCACCACCGGTCAATATGATTCGTTTCAATATCTCGCCCCCGTTTCTTTACAAATTCTTTTTTATTTCTGCAGCAACCGCTTCCAAATCCGGTGTCTCGCCTTGTTTCCATTTGATATTAACATCATCCTCATAATATCTTGGAATCACATGCACATGAAGATGGAAAACCGTCTGTCCTGCTGCCTCTCCATTATTCTGCAGAATATTCACACCATCACACTGGTATGTCTTTTTCAATGCTGTTGCAATTTTCTTTGCTACCGGAAAAATTTTCTCTGCTTGTGAATCTTCCAAACCAAAAACATCATCTGCATGATGCTTTGGAAGAATGATCACATGTCCGCGTGCTGCTGGATTTACATCTAAAATTGCCTTAAAGTCTTCATCCTCATATACCGTAGTTGACGGAATTTCTCCTGCAATAATTTTACAAAAAATACAATTTTCTGCCATAGTTGCCTCCATTCTTTTGCGTTATAACGCAACTCTTTGTATTGTTATTTCCTTGCTTTCCTTTTTACGAAAAGCGGAAAACAGCATCAAAATTACGAAGTGCCTTAAAATTTCCCTGTGCCGACAGATCTCCAGACATAAATGCATTTTGGAATGGTTTTTCTCCATTTAAGATTTGTTCAAGCACCGATGTCGTAACTTTTGCGATCACATCCGGTTTTTCCATCGTTCCATAATAGCAATCCAGTTTTGCCCCTTTGACATCTACAATCAAGCTCTTTCCAACATCCGTCAAATCCAATCGGAACGAAGCATCCATTCCCTCTTTCGGCACAAAATGTTCCTGTAACTTAGCGATGTATTTATCTGTCTCTGTTTCTTCTTCATCGCCCAGCATGTCCTTAAATAAATTTGCCAGTTCCTCAATATCTTCTTTCTGCTTTTTCACATAATTATCATCCGATACATAGGCCGATAATTGCTCACTTTCCTGTGGAGTGAGTGCCATTCTGTTACTTCGCAGAACTGTTTTCTTCACCTGCGAACTGCTATTTGGAAATGCCACCGTTCGTTTTGAAATAGCACGATAAAAGTTTTCCGCACATTTTTCAATCATCAAACCATAATCAGAATTTGTCTCAAATTCCACATGGTTATCAACATACGCACAAATCCCCTCACAAGGAAGTCCTCCCAGCATTTCCCAGGCACGTATCAAACTCGCCTGCGCCTCTCTTTCTCCATACGTCGTAGCCATGACAACCGGGAGCATATAAATATGCTGAATTTTCTCTTTGTCTCCGTACAGCCAGCAGGCATCCAGAAACTGCTGGAGATATCCACCAATTCCGTACCACTCCACAGAAGCCGCCAATATCACACCATCGGCATCCTTCAATGTTTTCGGTAAAACAGATATTCCACTTTTGTCCTCATACAAATTATATCGTTCCACCGTTACACGTAATTCATCCAAAACCTGTGCAATCTTTTCGATTGTATATAACGTAGGGTCATCAATCAACCCTCTTCCACCATAATAAATATTTACCTGCATCAGTAGCCTCCAATTCTAATATCTGTTTTGTTCTTTTTTCGATACAATACACCACATAGTATAAATCCAATCACAGCTCCACTAAGATGCGCCGTATTGTCGATTCCGCTATCCTGCATTCCGGAATATAGGCTCAACACCAAATAGATGCCAAAGCGAATGATGTCTCCTCGAACAATCTGCTTACGATTTTTCAATAATACCATAAGCATTGCTCCCATCAAGCCATAAATTGCACCGGATGCTCCGCACGAGACAACATTCTCACCAAGACTCCAATTCACATATACGGAAACAAATCCCGCGAGGATTCCCGATAACATATACAGAATCAAATACCGTATTCTTCCTATATCCTGTTCCAATGTATATCCTAGCACCAAAAGTGCAATCATATTATTTACCAAATGCTCCAGTCCAAAATGCAGGAAAAAATGTGTAATAATACGGTAATACTCATGCCCTTCCACAAAAGCCGGTTCATACATCGCCCCCATATCGATCATAAACTCCGCATCCACCGAAGAGCCCTTCCACTCCGTATATAAGTAAGCTCCTACGTTGATCAATACAAGTATGACCGTAATTACCGGTAGTGGATGCTGTTCTATTGTTTCGGTTTCTTCCCAGTCCATAAAGCACTCCATTCTGCATACTGTAAACTAATTTTGACCCTGCCAGTATTTTATGGTACTATAATAGCATAATACACCGAGTGTGTCAAAGAGCCAATGAAAGGAATGTGCCACGATGGAAATTCATATTCAAGCCGATTCAAACAATACCTTAACCGTGCTGGATCTTTTAGAACAGCAGGGCTTTTCTCTGCCCTGCAATTGTCATGGGGCAAATATCTGTGGCGGGGTCCAATATGATTTTCCCTGTGGAATGGTTCCCAAAGAGCCGCTGACCGTCCGTCTTCCTGACACCGCCAGTTCGGCGCAAATAACGGGATTAAGTCTGATGCAGACACCGGATCTGTCGATTCAGCCGGACAGTTTGTTGATTGATATCGGCACTACCACCATTGCCATGGTTTACTACCATTCTGCGAAAAAAAGCACTTTCTTTTCTGAAGTTTTTGCCAATCCTCAGATTGCATACGGAGCAGACGTTATCAGCCGGATTCAGTATGACGTAACTCATCCTTCGGAGCACACACTTCACAAAGAGCTGACAGCCTGCCTTACCAGTCATGCTGCTTCCTTTTTAAAACGGTATCCTGACATTTCTATTAAACAATGTCTGATCGGTGGAAACACAACCATGATACACTTATTGCTAAACCTTTCTTTACAAGGAATGACAGGACATCCCTTTACTCCGGAAATTCCGGACAATTTTTCCTTTACTCACAAGGGTGTTTCCGTGCATGTTCTCCCTTGGCTTTCCGCATTTATCGGAGGCGATATCACTGCCGGACTTCTTTCTTTGTCCTTTGATACCCGCAATGATACATGCATTTTAGCGGACCTTGGAACCAATGGAGAACTGGTTCTCTGTCACAAGAATCACCTTTACACCGCAAGCACTGCTGCCGGTCCTGCTTTGGAAGGAGGCGGCCTGTCCTATGGCTGTCCTGCGATTCCCGGCGCAATTTCCAATGTTTCTCTTCGTGGCGTGATGCCGCGCATTCAAACGATTGCAAACAAACTACCATGTGGCATCTGTGGAAGCGGAGCAATCAGTGTTCTTGCAGAACTTCTTTCACAGCAATACATGAATGCAGATGGAACATTAACTTCAAAATTCCCGGAAAATGGCATTCTCCTTGCAAAGGCGTCTTCTTCTGACATTATCTTTACCTCAAACGATGTCCGCCAGATGCAGTTAGCGGTCGCCGCTATCGCCGCAGGAATTGATACGCTTTGCCAAGAGGCTGGTATACTTCCGGAAAATGTGGATTCCTTATATTTAGCAGGTGGACTTGGCTACCATATTCCTTTGGAAAAGGCCTCGGCTCTTGGCATGTTCTGTAATATTCGCACAGAACGCATTCATTGTGTGGGAAACAGTTGTCTCAATGGTCTTGCCAAATTATCTTCTGCTGCGGAAGAAGATCTCATTTCGCTGCAGCACCGCTTAACCGCTCAGACAGAAAACATTTCGCTCGCCGATAATGCATTTTTCCAGTCTTCTTATCTTTCGCATATGACGTATCACCCATCATAACGGCTTGATAACGGTGAGAAGAGATATCCACAATGTCACCGTCTGCCAGCCGGTGGCATTCCCATGGCACAAGCCTTTGTTCATTTACAAACGTACCCTTTTCACTTTCCTGATCAATAAGAAAAACTGCCTTTTCTTCTATTATAATCTTGGCGTGAACCTCACTGACATCCTTTTGCAAAATAACGCCATCCACATGCATTTCATCATTTCCGATATAATAGGGACTGTGGTCAATTTTCATAGATTTGTCCTGCGCATCTATCGGTTTCAAACAGAGTATCATTGCATCCGTATTTTTTTCATATTGCATCACTTGTTTCTTCTTTCCCGTTCTCTTGCTAATTCGCCAAAGTGCGATAATTACGAAAAAAAGCACACCCGCTTTACACCAGTCCTGCCACACATGAATGGCAAAAACCTCATTTAGCCATCCCATATACCAGGCAATTCCTAAAATTACCACTCCACCAATAAGCCATTCCCTTTTTTCGCCAGTTTCTTTTATTGGCTTTTCCGTCTTTTCCGTCTTATCATCTGCCGGTGAACAAGGGACGAATTCCTGTGATTCTTCTTCGTAATGATATTGTGCCAGATATTGTTCCAATTTATTTAATGTAAAATGCTCTTCCCGGCATATTTTATGTATTCCATAAACAAGAAATGTCAATGAACGGCAGCCATGATCCATTACTTTCATAATTTCTTCCGTAATCTTTGCCAATTCATCTGCCACATCTGCCGAATACCCATCCATATAAGCAACATACAATTCTCTTTCGGAAGTTAAAAAAATAGTATCTGAACATAAAATCAGATTTTCCGGAACAAGGAAATATTCCTCCGCCAGCTGCATTTTTTCTAAGAACTGCCGATATAACCGTAAGAGTTTTTTTTCATCCAGCTTTTCTTTTTTTAAATACTCTGTCAACGTTTCTTTTTCTCCAAAAGAAAAAGTATACTGCACTTCACCATCCACACTCAATTCGGCCGGTCCGACAATCCCTTCCACCACAGTATTGTTTAAAAGTTCTGTGCCATATCCTCCCTTTCGTTCTTCCGAGCGAATCCGTAATTTTCGTTCCCGCAGATCGGATATTATCTCCATTTGCATGCTGTCCTCACTCCTTTTTTATCCATTCTGTGTCCCACAGCCGTTTACTGCATGTCCAGTTTTCTATCTGCATTTCATCACAGTATTCCTTTTGTGAATTTAAAAACGGCGCCGTCATAACAAGTTTTGCCTTAACTTTCAATTTTTTGTTTAATACATTCGTGCTGCAGTCAACGTCATCAATCCTTAAAATAAACAGTTGCCTTTGCATAACTTCCTTACATTTTTGCTCACTGTAGTTTTCCCGCAGGCACCTCTGCCCACTCGAATATAAAACCGCCTGATCGTGCGAAAATAAGGAAAGATAGCAAAATGCAAAAATGATCCAAAGTATAATCGTCACAATAAATGTCGCTTCCACTGTAAACGATCCTTCTTTTCGTCTCATAATATGCTGCATATAAAAATCACCCCATAACCGGCACATATAAATGGTGCAAATGGTATTTTTGTATGTCTGCCTGCTTTTTTACGAATCCATAATAAAATTCCAAAAGCAGAGGCAAGGCAAAGGGCAAAAATAATCAACACCATAACTTGATATAACCCCATTACAATTCCACAGATTGTTAAAATATAACCATCTCCCAAACCGACTGCACCTTGTGTTACCATACTGGCGATTAAAAATACAGATCCCGCAGCCCCGCCACTTACTACGGATTTCCAGTCTTTCAGATTTAAAAAACACAAAATTCCCATTGCGATACTAAAAAAAACCAAGGCAAAAAATAAATATTTTCCCGAAAACGATCCTTTTCGGATATCGATAATCGACATTGCCAGTAACCATAGTAACAGTATTATTTCTATTATTATCATTTTCTTCTTACTCCTTTCCATTTGCACATGTTTTACATGGTGTCCTTCCGTCCACTTGAGAAATCGGAATTTCCCGTATACTCCGGCTTATTTTCTGACAATTTTTCTCCACATGATAACGGTTTCCATAATTGCAGATAATGACATTTTGTTTGGCAGAAAGATCTTTTCCCCCACAGCATTTTTCACACGGATAATAAATTCTTCCATCGAGGCTTCGTTTCTCTTCTAGTTCTTTTATAGAAACTATTCTTAAACTGAGTTTCAGGTGATTGCACGCAATGGATCTATGGTAGACCGATCCCGTCTTCGTAACATAAACCATTTCATCCTCGCCCTGTTCACTCTGGCTCATCCGCGTCAGAACACCGGTAAATGCTTTTCCGTAATATCGTTCGCTGAATAGAAAAATATTTTTTCCAAAAAGTGGAATGGGCGAAGTCACCGTGTAATCCGTCTGAAACTCCATCTGATCTGTTTCGCTGTCAATCTTAGACCGCACCACACATACAACAGACCGGTTTTCATTTTCTTTTCCCGAGACAGCTGCATTTACCTTGGCACTCATAAAAGCCGGATTCACCGCCAGTTTTTTGTGTACCAAAGTATACTCCAGAGAAGCCTCTTTTGCCGCCTGCTCCAGGGCACACTGCACCTGTTCTTCGCAATATAACAATTGATTCAGATACAAAATACCGGTAACTATTAAAACAAATATAGGTACCACAAGCGATGCTTCCACTGTAATCGAACCGCAAAAGCGTATTTTTCCTTTTTCTATTTTCATCTGCTGACTCCTTTCATTCGGGAGCTCGAGGCGAGAAAGGGTACTCTATTGTATGGTAGGCAATTTCCCTTTTGGTTAGGTATGTGTAGATATGTTGTATTTTTTAATAGAATACCCTTTCTCGCCTCGATCCTTTTAATACACTGCCAATTGTTCTGCTTCCGTCTCAAATCCTGTTCCCGCTGACAAATGAAACGGAAGCTTCCACGGATAAGAAAACCTGGCCTTAACATTAAATTGACTTGTACAAAGACCCACTCGAAATTTAGGAACGTATTTTTTCTGTATTTTCCATTCCATCAGATCCAGCATTCGCAAACATATTGTGCTTCGTTCCAACCCCAGCAGAAAAAAGCACAGATACTCTTCATATCCGAAGGAAGTCTTTCCTTGTTGTTTGTACTGCGAGACCTTTTTCATGACAAGATCATGTGTAAATCCAAATAATTCCGGAAAATCCATGCAAAACTGATCCGCTGTTTTGACAAGTGGAACATGTTTTCCCTGTATGAGAGCAGCCGTATCCACAATGGCCTCTGCCATTCCCCAAAGAACCGTAAAAAGTGTCTGCATAAAACGGATCAATGGTTCTATCGCCGTAAAACCAACTACCGCAAGTGCCGCTGCATGTGCCGTTTCCCTGCTTTTGGGAGATACAAACAAAGAAGATGTGTTGGCGACAGTTCGCAGTAATACAATTTTTTCCACAATCTCCGACAGATTCTCCTTATCGCTTTTTCCACCGGCAATCAGATATTCCCATTCATACCGTAAGACGTTGTCGGTTTTAAGATTTTCTAAACCGTTGGAAAAAAACTTATGCAAATAGGCTAGAAGGCAGGCTTCTGTCACGGCAGAATCCCCCATTTTCCGGATACTATTCTGGAAATCTACTTCCTCATCCTCCGTCAAAGTTTTCACAGGATCTTTCTTTGCCGCTTTCTCCTGTTCACGAAACAGAGACAGATAGTGATCCGGATTTTTGACTACTTGATCCGATACCTTATCATAATCTTTCATCACCATTTTAAGGATACCGTCAGATAATGCAGAGGAAAAAACATCCAATGGATTTTCTCCCCCGCCTTCCTCACCGACTCCCGCATAATCAAAACACACCGATGGCATCTTGTAGCTTTTCCATACTATCTGTAATTTCTGCGCCGCTTCGTCGTCCCATTCTCCGGATAAAAGGGAAATGCTCTGACGAATAACAGATTGGTTTTTTCTTAACTCTGCAGCAAGCGAAGTTCCTCCGGACACCGAGGCACACATAGACGGATTTTGGTCCGCTTCTTCTGCTGTCTTTTCACAAACATCAGACAGTTTCCGGAATATTTTTACATATTCTTTCCGCTTGGCTTCCTTTTCCGATATCTGTTTCAGCATTTCCTCGATGGATATTACCTGATCTTTAATCTGTTTCCAGATGTTGGAATCTGTAATATGGAATGTCTGCGCTTTCTTTTCTCCCTGAAAAAACATCTTTGCAAACACTTTAGTAGAACTCGTTTTTCCACCTTCTACACAAACTCCATCCACATTTTTCATCCATTCGATAAGATTACGTCCCTCTTCTGCTTCTTCTTTTTGTTCTGCTGCCGTCTTTTCTAATTCCGCAGACTCTTCCTGCATCGAATCCAGTGCCCCTTTTTGTGCTTTCACATTTTCAAGAATCTGGGATACCCCTTCCCGTTTCATATATTCGCAAATCTGATTGAGCATCGCCTGACCACCATCCTCTGTAACATAAGTTTTGTCTGTAACAGAAACTTCTTCCAAAGTTCCATCTAACATATCTGTTACAGAAACCAGGTTGTCCTTTTGCAGATTTTTGTTTATATAAAATTGTATGGTATCTTCATAAGACCTTCCCGCATCTTCCAAAAAGAAAAGATGATATTCCCGATACATCGGCTCGCTATACTCTGCCTGCAGACTTTCTGTCCCGATGCGGAGGAGACGCTGTGCCTGATTTTCAGACACACTTCCTCTCGCAATTTCTATCATTCCACATACAAGTGCGATGAGTACAAGGAATATAAAAGTCAGGAAAACCGTTATACTTCCTTCTTTTCGCTGGCTCATTTCAATATGTCCTTTGTATCTTTGTCAAACGATTTCCAGGCACTTTCCAGAACCCCTTCGATTTTCGTCTTAAAGATAAGAACCAGCGCGATCAAGATTACCAAAATTAGTATCAATTCCACGATTCCGATTCCATCTTCTTCTTTGATAAATTGTGTTACGTATTTCATGTTATCCCTCATTTCTTTTTAAGTATTCAGTAACTATTCAGGACCACTGTACAGAATAGTTACAGTATTTCGTTACATCGCCATAAAGGCCGGCATAATAATGATACTAATTACAATGCCAAACATGAGCATCATAGGAAGTAGCAATTTTGTTCCTGCTGTCTCCCCTAATTGTCTGCTCCATTCCTTGCGTTTTTCAAACGCATCTGCCGCCTCAGCTTCCAATAATGCGATAAATCCTTCTGTTCCTTTCTTCATATTTTGATTGATAATAGAGGCATATCGCAGGTAACAAAGCTGCCGGCATCTTTTTCCGAAATGCTCTATGGATGCTGCTTCGGACGCACCATTTGTCATTTCCTGATAGGCCGTTAAGACCTCTTCATATACATAACGGCGTTCACCCCCTTTCTGCAAACGGTATTGATACTCTTCTCCCAGTCTTTCAAAACATCCGCGGACCGTTAGGCCTGCGTTAAACAATAGCATCGTTTTATTGACAAACTCGGGATAATCGAGTTTCAACTGCATTTGTCTGTTTTCCAGATTTTTCCTTTCTTCTTTTTTCCATAAGACAGGAAGGAAAAGAATTGCAAGAACAGATAAAAGGTAAAATGGTGGCTTTTTTTCCTGCTCCACTTCGCTGTAATGAACTTCGTAACCGCCTACCTTCGTTGGTAATGCAATTTCCTTTTGCGTTTTTTGTTCCTTGATTTTTTCAAGCAGAACATTCTTAATTTGATTGATTGCACGCTCTCCCTCTGGAAGAACATTTCCATTTATGGTAAGTGGAAATGTGTATTCTTTTTCCCAGTTTCTCCATTTTGCTTGTGCAGCCAAACTTGTCTGTACACCCTCATCTGGAATTTTGGCAAAGTTTAATGTTCCATCCGCATTGACATAATCTTCTGGAAGGATCCACGAGAATTCAATCCCTGTTTCTGGCACATTGGCGACAAGATTTAACGGCACACTCACCATATCCAAAGAAGCATTCTTCCCTTTTAACTGTTCCTTCAGATAAGCCAGACATTTTTCATCCAGTTCTGAACATTCTTCCCCGCTAAACTCTCTGTCTTCCAACGATATAGACATCGTTTCCTGCTTTTTTTCTCCATCCACCTGTGTCCACAGATCAAAAGTAAGATCCTTTCCTTCACCTTCTCTGGAGATAACATTTCCGTTTTGTATCGCCTTTTCCGGCGGAGAAGCTCCCCTTGCCATGCAGCATAAGAACAAAAATGCAATTAGAAAAAGAACAGCGATCTCAATTCTTTTACACCATATTTTCCGAATCTGTTCCTTTTGTTCCTGCCTGCGGTATAACACAAAAACCATTCCCTGGGTACTCGGAAATACTTTAGTCAGCTTCCAGAAAGCCGTCTCTAATTTACATTTTTTTACTGCTCTCCAGATAAGTTCATCCATGTCTTTCATCCGATCTGCCCCTTTCTATACCGATATATCTGTAATCTTGTGGCTCCACCAAAAAGCACTCACATAAACCATAAGCGACACCGTCATAATCAGTATCCCTACAAAATTTCCATACAAGGGATCCAGAAATCCCGGTGAAAAGACACGCAGATATACAATGATTCCAAGTGGAATTACATTCATGCACCTCGCCTCCATCTTCTTTCCGGCGATAACAGTTTCAATTTCCCGTTTTGTCTCTATTTTTTCACTGATATTCTCTGCGGTACGTTTCATAATCTTAACAAGATTTCCTCCTGTCTTTTTTGCCGTCATCAGAATCTCACTAAACATACGGATATCCTCTATCCCACTCCGCTCACCCAATTCCAGCATCAGTTTTTCAACCGCTACATGAAGTCCTGCCTGCGTCGTCAGATACTCAAATTCCCTTATGATAAGATCTTCCTTTTGGTACATTAACATCAAATCTTTCTGCGCTTCATATACAGAATTTTCCAGTGAATATCCCGCTGACAACGCCGAGATCATGCTTTCCATCGCATCCTTAAACTGCAAAAGTAACGTCTCCTGCTGCCGCCTTAATAAAATCCCACTGTAATATTTAAGATAAACCATTCCACCAAGTCCGCCCAATGCGATCACCGCCGGAATCCGATTAAAAAACAGCATTCCAATGATTGCGCCAAGGACAATTCCTATTGCTCCATAACGAATTTTCTCTTGACGGGAATAGGTATAAGTTGTATATGAGATCAACTTAAATTCACCCCCGCTCTCATGCATTTATCCACCGAACGGAGAACATGACCGGTCCGCTCTAACCTTCCCTGAATCCTTCCCTCTTCTTCCCCCCTCTCTCTAAAGGTAAAAATTGGGAACACTTCAATCTCGCCCTCTATTACATTTCCAATCTCACAGATCTCCAGAACTTTTCTGGAACGATCACGCAATCTCCCGAGATGGACAATAATGTCTATTGCCGAAGAAATCTGCTGCCGGATAGCAGGAAGCGGAATGTCCATTCCCATCAACACAAGGGTTTCCAATCGGTTTAACATATCTTTGGGACTATTTGCATGGCCTGTGGATAAACTTCCGTCATGTCCTGTGTTCATCGCCGTAAGCATATCAATCGCTGTCGCATCGCGGATCTCGCCGACTACTATTCTGTCCGGCCTCATTCGCAAAGCACTTCGGATCAGGTCACGGATCATCACTTGGTTCTTCCCTTCCACATTGGCATTTCTCGACTCCATTCTTACAATATTTTCCACATTTTGTATCTGGAGTTCCGCCGAATCCTCAATCGTAATAATTCGCTCTGAAATCGGAATGTAATTCGACAATATATTTAAAAAAGTGGTTTTTCCCGCTCCGGTTCCGCCGGAAATAAATATATTATATTTGGCTTCCACCAGGCCTTTCAGATATCTGTCAGCTTCCGGCGTGATTGCTCCCATCGCTACCAGTTTCTCCATCGTAAGTGGCTCTTTGGGAAACTTTCGTATCGTGATAACCGGCCCTTCGAGGGCGATCGGCGGCATTACAATATTCACACGCGATCCATCTTCCAGCCTCACATCCAGGATTGGAACCGACTCATTGACGATGCGGTTTCCTTCGGATGCAATCTGCTGAGCAATATCCTCCAGCCGTTCCGCCGAATCAAATGTTAAACCAGTTTCGTATAACCGCCCTTCCTTCTCCACAAAAATATGATCCGGTCCATTGATCATAATCTCCGTAATTTCGTCAGTTTCAATCAACTCCTGCAGTACATCCAATTTTCGCATCGAATTAAAGATTTCACGGCGCATTTTCTTTCGCTCGCCAAAACGCATATACTGCTCCTGTCCGATTTCCGTGATCACCCGGTCAATCGCATCCGCAAGATACTTCTCATCGACATCCACGCCGGTAGGCACTTGCTGTAATACTCTTTCACGAATTCTTTCTTTTATTCTCTCCATCACATACACCTCCCAGTAGATAGTCCTTCATTTCATTTAGATTTTTTACCTTTGGAAATGTTACCTCGCAAAACGAAATCTTGTCCCAGACAGACTCTCTTTTTTCAGCAATGCAGTATTCTCGCAAAACATGCCTTCGAATTGCTGCTAAAAATCCATCTTCCAGCGGCATTAAAATATCATCTGCATGATCGAGAAGCTGAAATGTATACTCAAAAAACTGCCCAACTTCCACGATCACCCGGTCAAACAGGGATTGCTTCCGCAGTCCCTCCAACATACTTTCGATCTCCGGAAGACGAAAGTCCAGTAAGTCTTTATAATGCGCTGCCGGCGCAAGAATCGATATTTTGCCAAAAGAATACGCAAGCGATCGAAGTGCTTCTTCTGCCTTCCCATTTTCTGCAGCGAGAATCCATTCCGCCAGTCCTTGATGAGAAAGAGATGGGGCTTCCTTTAGCTCTTCCGGGAAAAATACCGGAACACCGCACATACTGATATAAAGCACTTTCGAATACTCTGAGCATTCCAATGCCTCCTGCAGGGCAAGCCTGGTTTTTTCTTCTCCGCCCTCCGGCGAAAAAACACAGCAGATCCGTCCCTTTTTCGCCCTTTTTCCTTCTCCTTCCCATTCCATTTTCGTAATCTCACAAAAATTCTGCCAGATCAGCTCTCTTTTTTGGTACATAAATATTTCATTTTCCTTATCTGTCACCGGCTGGCTCGAAAGATATATTCCTTCTCTTCCAACTTCTTCCAAAAATTGTCTGTCGTCAGAAATCACAATGGCTGCTTCGGAAATTTCCATTGGTTCCTGTCTCTCGGATATCATTTTTATTTCCATTTGTTTTGGGAGTTTTTTCCGAAAATACGTTACAAACCGTGCCGCGTATTCGGAATCCCTTAGGTAAATATAACAAATTTTATACATGTTCCACCTTTCCCTATGAAGCGATACAGAGACAAATGCAGTACCCAAACAAAATGCAGACGGAAAAAGGTATCACTGCCTCTTTCTCCCAATCTGCCGATGCATAATAGGGAATCAGCCTTTTTTCTCTGTAAACCTGTTTTATGTAACTTGAAAAATATAGGAATCTGCGAAATAAATTCCGCTTCCTGAGAATCTTGAGTGTAGAAAACAAAGCACCAGCCAGCAGCGCATAAAACACTACTCGGGCACCAAAAACTATACTATAATAACTACTAATAATGGAAATTAATTTGATATCTGCAGCTCCGAGCATCCGAAGCAAATATAAGAAACTACAGACGATAAGAGGAAGGATGCAGCCTGCTGAAAAATATGCTGCCCCAAGCAATCCATATGTCATAAAATTATGGTATAAACTTAGGCCAAGTCCCATAATAATTATTATATGGGGAACTCGATAGCAATATAAATCACAAATTGCAGCTGGCAACAACACAAGGAAAATCATCGGTTGATTTTCGATGTTGACACCCCCTCGATTTGTTGTGATTCATATACTAGCACGAAGTGTCGATTTTTGTCAACAACTTTTTTTAAAAAACTGTATTTTTTTTTCGGAAAAGGTTATACTCCTACTATAAAATTTATATGCAAAACGCGTAAATACGCGGGAAATGAGGATATTATGAAAAGAAAAAAAGATCCCCTTTATCAGGCGAAGCAGGAACTGCTCCGCGAGATTGAAGAGGTAAAAACATCTTTGGCCATCGCTCACTCCAACTTTGACAATGTCAATGACCCGGATCTGGTCGACAGCTGCATTTATGAAATGACTGCCATTCAGTATAAATACAAATACCTGCTGCGCCGCATGCGTCAATTTGAAGGAGAGAGCACACCGATGCGTTCCATCAGATAACGTGCGTTCGTTGTCTTGCACCGACCGGAGCGAATTTTATGATCAAATACGATCTGATCTCCGTCGTAATTTTCCGTAAAATGATAATTGCTCACTTTCTTTTCCGGCACTTCGCACAGTTCAAAATCATGTGTTGTGATAAATGTGATACAACGTTTTTCTGTCAATTTGTGCACAACCGCTTTGGCACCAAAAAGTCTGTCATTGTAATTTGTTCCTTTAAAAATTTCATCGATAAATACGATGAAAGGGGCCTCATTTTTCGCTGTATTTTTGGCATAATCCAACACTTTTTTTATCCGCAAAAGTTCTCCGTAAAATGTGGAAATTCCACGGCTAATATCATCCTGTACACCGATTGATGTAAAGACTCGCATAAACGGCGCACAAAACTGTTCCGCATTTACATAAGTTCCCGCATACATCAAAACAAGATTTACGCCAATCGTCCTCATAAAAGAAGACTTTCCGCTCATATTCGAACCGGTAATGATTACAATTTCTTCCCCACAGGAAAAATCATTGGCGATACATTCTGACTCCGTAAGCAATGGGTGTTTCAATCCCTTTGCCGAAAATGAAATCGCTTTTGTCTCTTCCGGCATACAGACCGTATCTTTTACCCAAGCAACCCCGGCAAGCGCCATGAATAATTCTATTTCTTCGATGCTTTCCATTGTTTCATGCAGGATAGCGCTGCCTTCTTTCATCGTATTTCGATATAAAAAGACGAGCAATGGATTTAAAACAAATACGACATTAAATAATACATTTGAAAACATATTTTCTTTGGCATAATAAAGCGATGCAATCTTGCTGATCCTGTGCATTGTCATTTTCCCACGGCGTATTTTTTCCTGACACCGGCACACCACATCTTCCTGAAATTGCTCTTCGGATACAAAAGAAATTAACCGCTCCATTTTTCCAAATGCACGAATACATTTTCCTATTTCTTCGTACTCCTCCCCATGAAAATACGAGAATATGCAGAGATTGCAGAGACATATTAAAAACATAATTCCTGCTGCCCCAAACGATATCACTTCACACAATCCAAGCACAAGACTAACAAGCATGGCAAGCGCAAACACGCTTCCCGTGATAATAGAAATCCATTCGGGCTTTTTGCACTGCGACGGGTACAATTCCGTTTCCTCCAGATCAAGTTTTCGGATATTCCGGATTCCTGATAAAATTGCCTGAAATTTTATACCAAATAACGGATGCTCTGTCATTTCCTTTACGGCGCACTGCGTCTTTTTCCACGAAGTTTCATCAAACTCCGTTTTCGTAAGCTGCTTCATCAGTTTGCGTTTTCCACTTTTTGTGTATGCGATATTTAACCATTGAAACAAAGAATGGCTGCCTAGTATATTTAAGTCCGTGAGATCTTTATTTTCTTCTGTGATAAATGAACTGCCGTCTTCTGTAAAATTCTGCCAATCAGTGTTTCGTCTATTTTCATATTTCTCTATGATCTGTAACTGTTTTTCTTCTGTTTCACATTTTTCTAACATCCTTGAATGAACTGCCAGTAAGACGATAAAACAAACAACCGCAAGAATTGCCAAAAGATAGCAAAGTAATTTCAAGGGTTCAAAAACCGCCCCTATTATGAAACCAAAAACAGCCGCAGCGAATACGATCAGTTTCGTATTCGACATACGGTCGGACTGTTTTTTATCTTTGGTATATTCATTTTGTATCTGCTGCTTTAATTCCATCATTTTTTTCCACATAATAATTTCTCCAATTCCCCTAAAAGCTGTTCCTGCGATTCTACACGAATGGCCTTAATTCCCAGTTTTTCCGCCCCTTCTACATTTTGCGCGCGGTCATCAAAAAACAGACACTGATCTGCTTTTAACCTGTATTTTTCAAGTAAATACCGATAAATTTCCGGGTTCGGTTTGATCGCATGAATCTGATAAGAAACCACTTTTCCATCAATGTCATTCAAAAAAGAGGCACCTTTTGTGTGTTTCGTAAACAGATCCTCCGAATAATTCGAAAGCAGATAAATCCCATATCCTGCCTTTTTTAATTCATGCACTTTTTCCCACACTACCGGCCGGTTTACGTGCATATATTCGCCATGCGTCAAAAACCATCGGATTTCTTTTGCATATTCCGGATATTTTTCTTCGTATTTTTCGATGGTTTCTTCCAATGGATTTCCAAGATCAAGTCCACTCCAGAGCGGATCATCAAACATTGTCATTCCTACTTGTTCTGCGCGTTCTTCGGACATTCCATAATCCTCAACCAGCATATCTTTCCAGCGATATTCTAAAAGTACATCGCCTACATCAAAAATGATATTCTGCATCGTATTTCCCCCTTTATAAATAGCGGTATTTTATATAATTTATTATACCGTTTTTCCATGTAATATCAAACAATAATTTATTCATAAATTCATACAGGCATCGGAATTCCCATTCTGTTAATTCCTGTCCGCCGTAAATATTTTTTTCCAGCGTATCATTTACCTGCTGAAATTCACCTTCATACACCGTCGACACATATTTCTGTATTTGCTCTTCAACTTGTTTTACCTGCCATCCAAGTGCCGCCTCAATTCCTAATAAATGAAGACGGTAAAACAATATTTGCTGCATATAATTACATCTTTGACTGGGATCCATACTCCGTAATCTCTGCTTCCAGTAATAGAAACGGATCCAGCGTCGCATTTCCAAAACTACAAGTGCCAGAACGATTATAATACAAACAAATATCAGAATCGTAACCGCCAGATTAAGAACATTTAAGTCCTGTCTTTTTGGTGAATTTCCACTTTCTCCGGCACCTTTTCCCTGACCATTTTCATTGTTATTTTTATTCTCAAGATCTGCTGTCAACTGCACTCCTTGTGGTTCTTCCACCATCTGCATCAAAGCATACTCTTCATAATAATACCCCGGTGTTACATCGATGTCAATCCATCCAAGTCCATCAAGATAAATCTCAACCCACGCATGGCTGTTTTTCTTTGTCAGCATCACTTTCCCACCGCCGGCGTTTTCAATGTCTTCTTTTTCCAGCAGATATCCTTCCGCATATCTCGCCGGAATTCCAAAAGCACGAAATGCCATTACCGCTGCACTCGCAAAAAGTGCGGAATTTCCCTCTTTTCCTGTTGTCATAAACCAGTAAATAGGATCCGTACCTTCTGGTACCGCTTCCGGCGCGCGCCGATAGCTGACAGTGTCTTTTAGTACACTTCGAATATGATTTGCAATTGCATATGCACCTGTCATATCCTCAGAGCTGGCAGAATCATAAAATGTAGAAGTGATATATGACTGCAGATTTTTATCTACCTCGCAATATTCTTCATAAACAAATTTACGATAAACGCTTTCTGCCTGCATATATTTTTTCTGTTCCTCTGTCTGCGGATTTTTGATCCATTTATCTGCGACAAATAATTCTCCGGGAAGATCCGGTGAAGCCTCCCGAAATTCATACTCCGACGTTCCAAAAAAGGATGTACTTCGAAATCCATTATCTTTTTTTTCCGTATACTGCTGCCCTTTTATGCTTTTAACAGAATAGGGAAGATACAAATATTCTCTGTCTGCCCCCAGATTCGTAATTTCTACATGATTTTCTTCCTGTTTATTTTCTCCCAGCGATTGATATTTTTCATATTCTTTTGCCGGTGCAAAATCATTATTTTGAAGCCAGTCAAGAATCCCGGTATGCTCATATCCGTATGAAGATTTTTTCAATTCTTTCCATTTTCCGTCTTCATAGCATCCTCCTTCAAACCCACGAAGGTACAATGATTTTACCTGTTCTGTCTGAACCTGCAGCATCTTGTCATCCCCATTTTCCATCTGATCGGATTCATACAGATTTCCTTCTGGCAAAGTACTTTTTCGATACCTGGCATCTTCCGCCATCTTTTTTGTAGTCTCGCGAAGATTCTTTGTCATCTCGATATTTTTTCCACTTATCATACTCACGACAAAAAGAGAAGTTGCGATCAGCAGACTCCAAAATACTTTTACAAACCAAAGACCTCGTTTTATCTGGGAAAACCATATTCCAAAAATCCCTGCGATACAGTAGCTCAAAACCCATGCATTTGTTCTACCTAGCATCAAATCCGTTATCCCCAATACCAGTGTAATACACATACCCGCTAACATTTTTGTTTTAATCTTCCACCAAAACATACATGTAAGCAGTAAAAAAGTTATCACTAAAATTGTGGCACAAATATCATTGAGATCCGCTTCTGCGACAGCAATCACATTTTTTCCATCTTCATGAAACGTATTCCACCGCAGAATTCTTTCATTGATCAATTCAGCGATTCCTCGTATACTTCCAAGTGATCTTACAGCAATAAAGAATAATGCACAGCTAAGTGGAATGACAGGAATCCATTTTTGCCGATTTGAAAATCGGTAAGAAAGCAAAAAACAAACAACAGCAACAATAGATACAATAATACATATTGCACACTTTATCGTTACTTTAATAGAACAATATTCAACTAAATAACATACGATTCCCATTATATAAAGCAAAACTGAAATCGCATATAATACATATTCATATTTTTGAACCTTCTTTTGCTGTTCCATTGTATTTCTCCGTTTAAATTATATTAAAATCAAGTTCTCTTTTTCTTTTATACTATCATATGGAAGATCTATCATACGAAGTTTTCCCTGCTCTGATATCTGTATTTTATCGCCCTCTTCTGAAATACAGACCGCTGTCATTTTCATCTCCGGATGAAGATTTAGTAATTCTTCCGGAAATTTGTGAGGTACAATATAAATAATATGTGAAAATGGTAATTCCTGCATATCACGTTTCCAATATTTCATTGCCATTCCTATTTGATCTGGCATCTTTACTCCCATCCATACAGAAATTTCTTCCAGTAGATCATTTTGCGTAAATACTACCTTTCGATGTAATTGGTTCTGTGTTGCATAGGCCATCATAAAATGAATTCCATTTTCCACCAGATTCCGCCCGCAAATCTGTCCAAGAGAAACGACCGAGGACAGCATCTCTTTGGAAAAATTTTCTCCCAGATCCGTCTTTCTTCCAAGATCCAATAAAACCAATGCATCTGTTCGAAGTGTGTCTCCTGCTTCTTTTACAATATACTTTCCCATCTTTCCGGAAAGTTTCCAGTGAATGGAACGCATAGAATCACCCGGCTGATACTCCCTGAGATCATATACTTCACTGTTATCGTTTCCTTTTTGAGAAAGTGCTTCCCAGTCATCTTCAATATTTCCACCATTTTCTTTTTCATATTGAACACGAATTTTCAGGTCTGTCGGATATACATGAATTCTTTTATTTTTGAAAGAACAGATCTTTTTTCTCCGCAGTCCGAATACATCATAGCAGTATATTGTAATATACTTTATCATAATTTCCCCACAACAACTAAATCCTAAATTAATCGGAATATCATCACTGCGTCCTTTTAATACATACTGCTTTATTTCGACACGGGTTTCTCCAAGCATCCGATTTTCCCATTCTATTTTCACTTCCAGCAGACTGCTGACAAGAGGATATCTTTTTGAAGAAAATAGCAGTCGAAACGGCGCACTTGTCCCAATCCGACAAGCCTCTTCATACTCTATTTTTACATTCAAATTATTCGCATCTGCACGCAACAGCAAATGAATCAAAATAGGAAGTAAAATTTGCAATACAAGTAGTGCTGCTACGTACCAGGAATCAAAAAATACAAGCAACAAAATCGTAAATATTACATTTACGATATACACTCTTTGGATATCTTTCATCCTCTATTTCCTTTCACAATTACAGGTGGCTTAATGTCCTTTAATATCTTCGTTAATACCTGTCTTGCGGTAACACCTTCGATACGTGCCGCCGACCGCAATTGGATACGGTGGGCACACACATCAATGTATACACTTTGAACATCTTCCGGTGTAACATATTCACGGCTTTCCAAAACTGCATGCGCCTTTGCCATTTTGCTGAGTGCCAGAACACCACGTGGACTGACTCCCTGCTCTACATTATGGTCTTCTCTCGTTTCCTCGCAGATATGAATGAGGTAATCCAATACACTATCCTCTATATATACAGAAGAAAGATATCCCTGCACTTCTTGAATGCTCTCCGCAGTGCATACTTCCCTCACATCATCCAGCGGATTGTGATAACGGCTTGCACGGATTACCTGCATCTGTGTCTCTCTCGATGGATAACCGATGGAAAGACATACCATAAATCGGTCAAGCTGAGAATCCGGCAATGGCTGGGTTCCCGCTGCCCCATACCGGTTCTGTGTTGCAATACAGATAAATGGATTTGGCAGCGCATGTGTCACACCATCTACCGTCACTTTCTTTTCCTGCATCGCCTCAAGCAAAGCTGCCTGTGTCTTTGGTGAAGTACGGTTAATCTCATCGGCAAGAAGAAAGTTACAATCCACCGCTCCCGGGTGATATTCAAATTCATTTGTCTTATGATTATACATCGTATAACCGGTTATATCAGATGGCATCGTATCTGTCGTAAACTGAACTCGTTTATAATCAAATCCGATTGCTCTTGAGAAAGCAAGGGCCAATGTGGTCTTTCCCACTCCCGGGCAGTCTTCCAGCAAAATATTACCACCCGCATATATAGTCATCAAAACCTTCTTTACGATTTCTTCTTTTCCCATAAATGCTTTTTGCACTTCTTCCATAATGTGTTCTGATTGTTCAAGTATCATTTTTTTCCTCCGCTTTCTACTTTTGGACCTTTATTCTGTCTGCAAAGTCACTCCAATTGGCTTTATATTGTTCACTCACATTCTGCGGGACCAGAATATAATAATCCGATGAAATATTTTCTCCAAACACAAATTTACTGCTATCTGTCAATGCCAGTAATTTTGGCGGATTATCCGACAAAAACTCCATATAAGCCAGTTTATTGCACCCCGCAAAAACATTCGAATATATCTTATTTACGGATTTTGGTATCTCTATTTTAGTTACCGCAGTATTCGAAAATGCGTAGCCTCCAATGGTTGTTATCTCGCTATTTGTATCGAATGACACCTCATTCAGATTCATACATCCAGAAAATGTATACAAAGGAATTTCCTGTATCCGTGATCCATTAATCTGAACTTTTTGTATCTTTTTACATCCACTAAAGGCATATTCTGCGAGGTAAATAAGGGAATCCGGCAAGTTAATATCTCCTTTTATAGCACTTCCTTCAAAAGCATGTTCTCCAATAGAAAATAAATTCGTTAACTTAGTTAAATCAACATAAAATTCATTTTCACATTTTGCAAAACTATAAAATACAATTTCCTGAATGTCTTCACGCAATGTTAATGTTCCGTGGATATTTCTTGTCGTTCCACAAAGATAGGTACCTTTCTGATCTTCTGAAAAATAAAAATCAGCATACAGATACACTCCTTCATCCGGTGTCCCTTCCAAGAAAAATTTGGAAGAATATGGAAGTTCATGTGTTCCATATGGCACAGTTCCTGACATCGGATACCCTGATGAATCCTTTATCCGAAATCCGATTGCCTGCGGACAATATTTATCTTGAAATACCGCCTTTATTGCATTATAAGCGATAAAACGAATTTTACTGCAATCTCCAAAACCATCTTTCTCAACTTGTATTTCATCCTTGGAACCCACTACAATTCCCTGCAGAGCCTTGCAGTTAAGAAACGCATTTTCCCGAATTAATTTTACACTTTCCGGAAGCGATACGATCATCATATCGTTACAATTTGAAAATGCACCCCAAGCAAGCTCGTCCACCTGTGTTTTTCCAAACAAATCTTCCAAAATCCACTTCCGGTCTTTTGGCGTGTCGAGCAAAATGGTCTGCGAATCCTGATGCAGATAAACAAAATCATTTTCTCTTTCCAAAGAAAGATTACTCTGAATCAGATTTGCCGGTCTCTGTCTTTTCTTCCACTTCGAATATAACTCCGGTGTAACATAAACCTGCGTTGCATCATCTACAAATTTTCCATTATTATTTAGTGGAACTGAAGTTCCAAGCATCACTACTTTTTTCAGATTCGGAGCGATCAGACTATCTTTTTCCAAGTCCTCAATCTCCCCGGAAATCGTAATCTGATACAAGTTTTTACATGCTGCCAATGCATCTTTTTTTATGACTTTTACACTTTCCGGTACAATGAAATTTCCTTCCACGCTGTCATCCAAACGATACAATACTGTCTCGTCTTTTGACAAAATCGCACCATTTTTAAAAACATAATCCTCTTCGGATTCATCTTCTTTCCGCAGTTTCACAGTGTCAGATAAATACGCATGCCATTTTGCATAATAGATATCATAACAATCATTCGGAACCCACAAATTGACATCATCCAGTTTTGTCAGATCAATTTCCGGCGGTTCCTCGGATGAAAATACCAGTTTTTGAATCTTATTTTTATCCGGAATATTTATTTTCTGCACCTCTTTTGGCACATCAATTTCTTTTGTATTCACCGGCACACCGAAAATTTCTGTCTGTTCTTTATTCAAAAGAACTCCATTTAATGTAGTAAAATACGGGTTTGTTTCACTCACTGTAAATTCATCTTTTACCGTAAATCCCTCTGTACTCACAACAGCAACACTGTCAGATAATTCCAATTTTGTCAAGCTTGCATTTTGCAGATCCACCCACTGAATTCCCTTCATAACAGACAACTCTGTTACGTCATTTGGAATCTTCGTCAATGTCTGAAGATATTTTAAGTTTGCACAGTAATCAAAATGATCAAGATCAAGACACCACTTTAATTTTGCTTCGTAACCGGAAGGAATTTCCGCCGTTTTATCAGGATACAATATTTTCCAACCTTTTTCTTTCGCTGTAAACAGTTCCGGAATATCTTGACCGTCTTCATCAATCCAATTTTCAATAATAGACTTAACCGGATATTCTTTCTGTTCAATTAATTCCGCCTTCTGTTCCTCTGTCAAAACACAGTCATTATATTTAAATAAATTTATTTTTCCATCAAGAGGGGTCTCTTCTCCAACCAATTGATTTTCCTGATTCATAACAAATATTTTGTGTGGCAGCACCGTGTAAGTGTATTCCGTATTCTGCCATTCACTCGACGCATTTTGACGAAATTGATAGGTTACCGTAAAATCATCCTGCGCTACCGCCGGAAATGCACCAATTTGAAAATTATCGTTAAAACTTGTCAATCGATACAAGATACGATTGTTCTCATTTGCCACATAAACGAGAACCGAATATAACAATTTTTCTTTCGTCAGCTCCGCATTATAATAGACATATTCTTTGCGGTCAGCATCAAAGATCGGACATACCATAAGGTGCAGTTTCTCCGTTGTGTCCGTTACTCCTTCTTCCGGAAATTCAGTGATTCCCGGATACATGCTCTCGATCAGACGGTCTCCATTCGGAACGGATGGATTCTCCGGTGGAACCGGCTTTTGCGTAGGCGTTGCCGTTGGCGCCGGAGTTACTGTCGGTTTCACCGGAGGTTTGGCCGTCGGTCTTGTCCCATGATCTTCCTGTGAATCCTGAGAAGAACCCCCTTTTCCGTCATTGTCATTTCCATTATTTTCCTGTCCTGGATTAGTTCCCTGATTGGATTGGTTCGAAGAATCTCCATTCTCTTTTGATTCTGAATTTGATTTTTCATTTCCCTGCTTCTGTGAATTATCTCCTGTCTGTGTCGAACCGGCATTTCCACTTTCTCCCGGGACACGTACCTTTCCCTTGCTGTCTCCCTGGTCATCGGTATTTAATCTTACCGGCATTTTTTTTGCGTTTTTATCATCCACGAAATTACTTGTTTTTTTATTCTTATTTGCTGTCTGCTTTTCAAATAGCGCAGAGGAATCCGGCAGTTGATCTTTTTTAATTTTTTCTTGTTTCTTTTTATCCTTTTCCCAAAGATCACTGTCACCGGAAGAATTCTGTTCCTTCGATTTGTCTTTATTTTGATTGCGAAAAACGACATGGTTTTCCTGTATTTCTGAATCATTTTTCTGGGGAACAAATGCATCTTGTTTTTGGAACGCACTGACACCGGCGACACAAAACATCGTTACCGCCAAGCCAATAGCCATCACTCTAACCTTTTTCTTCCAGCGATTCATTTTCATTCTCCCCCTTTCTTCTTCTCTGCCAAAAATCTTCGGATCATCTTTTTCAATTCATCAAAATCAATCGGTTTTGGTAAATGTTCATTCATTCCAGCCTCTATCGCCTGTCTTCTGTCTTCCACAAATGCATCCGCTGACAGTGCAATGATAATAACCTCTCCGGCATCTTTTCTTGGCAGTGCACGGATTGCCTGTACTGCCTCAATTCCGTTCATTACCGGCATATGAATATCCATCAATATAACATCATAATAATTTTCTTCACTTGCCTCAAATGTATCCACAGCTATTTTTCCATTTTCAGCATGGTCAATAATTATTCCATCCATTTGTAAAATACTGGAAGCAATTTCCGCATTAATTTCATTATCTTCTACAAGCAGCACATGAAGGCCATTCAATGAAACCATGGCCTCTTCTTCCACTGTTTTTTCTTTTATAGAGCTTTCGCTCTCTGGAATCTGCGCTTTCGAAGGCAGATTCATCTTCAAATAAACCGTAATATTGGTTCCTTTTTGTGGAAAACTGTCAATGACAATCTTACCTCCCATCAATTGCACAATCTGATCGGTAATCGCCATTCCAAGTCCGGTTCCTCCATATACGGTCTGAATCTTTGCATTTTCCTGCTCGAATGGTCGGAAGATTCGATTGATAAATTCCGGCTCCATTCCTTTTCCGGTATCCTGCACACTGATCATCATATTGATCTGTGAATCGGTTCGATACATCTCGCGGAAGATGACTCGGATCTCGCCCTTGCTTGTAAATTTCACTGCATTTGACAGGAAGTTTACAATAACCTGCATCAGACGAAGTTCATCTCCAAGTACATAACGCACGTCGAATTCTTTCATTTCTAGATAGAAACCAACGCCTTTGCTCTCAACGGTTTTACGGAACATATCATTTAACTGGTCCGCAATTTCATGCAGATCGATAACATCTTCTGACAATTCAATCTTGCCGGCTTCAATTCTCGACATATCCAAAATATCATTAATCAAAGAAAGCAAAAACTGCGACAATTCAGATGCTTTATCAAGATAAACTTCTTCTTCTGAATTCAAGTCAGCACTCTTTTTTGCTAATGTGAGCATACCAATAATACCGTTCATCGGAGTACGTATTTCATGCGACATACGGGAAAGAAATGTTGTCTTTGACTTACTTTCCATCTCTGCTGCCGCAATTTGTTCTTCCAGACCGGCAATCATTTCTTTTTCTTTACTAATATCGGATACCACAACAAAATCGTAGTTTCCACTTAACACACGATTAATCTGAACTTGTATCCATTTGTTCTGTTCTTTGAGAAAATACTCTTGTACCAGCTCGCCGGTTCCGTTCCAATTCTGGTATTCATTAATAATCTTATGAGCGGTATTTTTTCCAAATAACCGCTCGATCCACTCCGGATTATTACTTAATTTTTCACGATCGATTTTAAAATTTGTTTCGACATTTTTCGTAATAAATACAGGACATTTATCTTTGCAGCGCAATATCATCTGAGACTGTCCGCTCTTTTCATTAAGCGCCCTCTGATAAATTTTTTCTCCCTCCAAAACTCTTTTATTGTACTTTCTTTTGCGATTCAAATACCAGAATCCATTACAAAGTACAATTGCAAAAATTATTTCAAGAAGTCCTATCACGATTGGAAAGGCATAAGCACCCATCCGCTCTGTAAAATAATTTATCACTTCCATCTTATGCCTTTCCTCTCATGGTAAATTACTACCGATTACTTCTTGACTTTCACTTTTTTTGCCTTGCTCCAGGAAGAATATTCCATTCCTTTATCTGATTTTCTAAACGCACGAACACGTACATAATACGTCTTCTTTTTCAAATTTTTCAGTGTAATCTTTTGTACTGATTTTTTCGAAATAACAACATTTTTTGCATTTTTAAATTTCTTTGTTTTTGCATACTGAACGACATATCCTGTTGCATTTTCTGCTTTCTTTATTGTAACTACCATTTTATGTTTCTTCTTATTCACTACAGAAACAAGCTTCACTTTTCCTAATTTTTTCACAGCAGCCGGCTGTTCTTCCGGTTCAACTCCCGGAGTTACATTTGGAGCCGCCGTTACATCTACTGGCGGTACATTCGACGGTGTATTGCTCGGCACTGCTGTCGCATCCGGTGTTCCCGCTGGCGAAGCACTTGGACTGCTTGTCGGAGTTTCTGTTGGAAACGCGGTTGATGTACTTGTTGGAGGTGTAGGTGTCACATCTGCAAAATATTTTACTGTAATTCCATTATCCAAAGCATATTTATCCGCTGCGGATCCCTGTTTACACAGAATAGTAACGTCATCTACAAGAATATATTTATTTTCTTCATCTCCTACTGTATATCCAAGTGCATATTGACCGATTTCTGTTACATTACTTCCAATTTCAAGCAATGTTAATGAGGTACAATTATAAAATGCAAAGTCTCCAATTGTTTCCAATTTATCGTTACATTCTACTTTATTTAAAGCGGTACATTTTACAAATGCATTATCTGAAATTTTCTTTACATTTTCCGGAACTACAATTTCCTTTAAATTATTGCATTCACAAAATGTATACGCTTGTATTTCCTGCAAAGATTTTGGTAATACAATAGTTTCAAATGTACAATCCTTAAATGCTTCCGTACCAATTTCTGTTACACTATCCGGTATTATGATATCTACTGATTCTATATTTCCAGCAATCGCTGCCATATCTTTATCACCTAGATAACTGCAGCCATCAAACGCATTTGATCCAATCTTTGTCAGGTTTTCAGGAAATTCTACGTAAAGCAATCCTCCAAAAGAACTATATTCTATACAACCCTGAAAAGCTGTGGAACCAATCTCTGTTACTGTATCCGGTATTTTATAAGTAACAAAATTAAAAAATGAACTTTCATCCTCTGAAACATGATATGCATAACGATACAATATGGTCATATCTTTACTAAATAAGGATCCATCCTCATCTGCTGTAAAACATTTATTCTCACTATCTACTTTAAAGGTAAAATAACGATAAGATGATATGTAACGATAAAATACCAACTCCCCGATGCTTTCAACATTTTTAGATATCGTTATTTCATTCATGCCATAACAATTAAAAAATGCTTCCGATCCAATTTCTTTAACTGTATCCGGAACCTCAAATACATTAGAATCCTGCTCTACCTGTCCTGCCTCTGGTACACGGATAAGTTCAGAAGAATCCTTATTATATAAAACTCCATCTTTTGTCGTAAAATACTCATTTCCTTCGTCAATCAAAATTTCATTAAGATAGAATATATATCTAAATAAAGTTATGTCAATTTCTTTCAAAGCCTTAGGCAACACAATCGTATTTATTGATTCTCTGGAAGAATTATTATCAAGTAATGTTCCCTCTAATTCCGTTACCTGTTTACCATCTATTTCATTTGGAATTACTAATTTTGTCAGATTTTCATCTTCGTTTTTTACCAATTCTCCGTTAAAATAGATCAAAGAAATCGTTCCATCTTCCAATTCACGATAAAAACTCAAACCGTCCTTGGATTTTAAAATATCGCTTTCCTCTTCCAGCTGTTCTTCCGCTTTCACTACATTTTTTTCATTTTTTACTCCATATGGCGACTGAATTCCTATTACCAATGACAATGCCAGTAACAACGCAATCTTGTTTTTCTTTCTCATTTGCTTATCTCCTTTTCCGTAAAGTTGACCTTCTGCTTCATTGTTATCTTAGCACATATTTTTCCTGTCGTCTATGAAAAACCTATATTTTACAGTTATTTTCGATTTTGGTTATGGTTATATAATTGTTATAGGGTGGAGCATTTATTTATAGCTGGAAAAACTAATTTGCATAATATTTATTTTTTCTTGGTATTTATACACATAATGTGTATAATGTATATTATAAGAAATTGCACTTAGACTTATAAAATGATTCTCTTATAACACTAGCATAAATATTAAAAGGATGTGATTAATATTTTCTTTTTTATGTTTGATGAGGAAGATAATACGACTGTTCCGGTTCCCATCGAGGATTCTTCTATAAAGGATCAAGAGGAACTCGAATTTATTTATGATGATACAATACGAAAAGTATGGCATAAGCAAGAAGAAGAATGGTATTTCTCTATTGTAGATGTATGTCAGGTATTGACAGATAGTACCGATGGACGGAAGTATTGGAATAAATTAAAACAACGTTTAAAAGAGGAAGGAAATGAACTGGTGACAAATTGTCACCGGTTGAAATTGAAGGCGGAAGATGGTAAAATGCGACTTACTGACTGTGCAAACACAGAACAGTTACTGCGGATCATTCAGTCCATACCTTCCAAAAAAGCGGAACCATTTAAACTGTGGTTAGCACAAGTCGGAAAGGAACGCTTAGACGAGATTGCAGATCCTGAACTTTCTATCAATCGTGCCGCAGAAAATTATCGACGCAAAGGTTATTCTGACAAATGGATCAACCAGCGGCTTCGAAGCATTGAAATCCAGAAAGAAATGACTGACGAGTGGAAACGCTCCGGTATTTCTGATTTCAAAGACTATGCCGCATTAACAAGTGCACTGACACACGCATGGTCCGGAAAAACTGTCGCTGAGTACAAGGCTTTCAAAGGACTTCGTAAAGAAAATCTGCGCGACAACATGACCAATACTGAATTGGCATTAAACCAGCTTGCCGAAGTAGCAACAACCGAATTATCTCGCGCACAAAATCCGAGCGGACTTCAAGAAAGTAAACGCGTCGCCATTTCTGGAGGCACAATTGCCGGAAACGCACGACGAGAATTAGAACAACAATTAGGCCATTCTGTTATTTCACAGAAAAATGCCGATGATGATAAGTACCTATTAGACGAATAAAAATAAAAAGACTCTCTGCGCCAACAGGGAGCCAAGAACCATACGAAACCAGGGTATTTTTTTGCCCTTTTTTAGAAAAAAGAGTTGATTTCATGGGTCGATTAAGGAAACAAAAAGACGGTCTCTATAAAACTATTGTTACTATTGATGGAAAGCGATATTCGGTAGCGGGAAAAACCTTGCAAGAGGTTGAAGATATGATTGACGATGGTCTGATGGTCTCATCACTCTTATCTTTCATCTGCTGTATTCTCGCTTCTAAAACCTCATACGCTTGTCCAATATTTGAGAACTCTGTACTGATAACTGTCATAAGGTCTATATCGTTTGTAACTGCTTCAAGTACATCAATAACAGTAAATAACAATGGCTTCTGCATTGTTGGTTTATCATATTCATCTGTCGGAGTTAATGAGTTCTCTGTAAGGAACTGAATGTATTGCTCATCAGAGAAATACTGCTGATTGGATAACTCCATCTTTAATCTATCTAATACTTTCATATGTATCTCCTTTTCTTATTTTAATGTATTAAAAAAGGACTACCTCGTTTTAAGGTAGCCCTCTAAGGGTTTCAAAATAATGATAATATAATTCCTGCTAAAAGTAGTAACAATACTATCTTACAGAAATCTCCAAATCCATTAGGTTCTTTAATGCTCATTGTATTTACTCCTCATAATCAACCAATATATGAAACCTCCACATACATAAGCCAAAATATCCCACGGATCCGAAATCGTATTTGGTCTAAATAATGGTGTTATATATTCCCAAAAGAATCCACAACTTGCCATCAATAATACTATTTGCCACAACTTAGTCATTCTTCTATGATAGTGTTCAAAAACAAGACCACAATACGCCATAAACGTTATCCCACCTATGATATCATTAAAATAACAAGTCATAAACCATTTTATTCCATGAATGGATACATGAATGGATATCTTATTCTTGATACTTTGATTGATAATATAAAGTATAATGGTAACAAGTATTAGAAAAACATTCTTCCGTTTCACCATTAACCAATCAGGGCAAAGATTATAAGCGCAACTAATACTGCACCTACCACTCCCCAGAATGATAATCCGTTGCCACCATTTCCATTATTAGCCATACTGTTTTCCTCCTAATTTGCATATAAGTCATTCACCATATTTACAAGTTGGTTATAATGCTCTGTACAATAATACTCTGGATCTCCATCTAATCCTGTAAGTTCATGTGTACCCTCTTTTGAGCATTCCTCACATTTATGTGTAGAGTAAGAGCCACTTCCAACATCTTCTTCCATGTCATCTATAATATTTTGCATTTCATCATAATGTTCCTTGCAATAGTATTCCAAATCACCTGATAATCCCGTAACAACTTTTGTTCCCTCTTTTATACATCCACTAGCATCACAGTAATGTTTAATAGAACTTGATGAACCACTACTATACGATGAACTATAGTCGTTATCAGAATCATCATATGACGAACTGATTGATGATGAACTGACTGATGATGAATCACTATCCAAATTGTCATTGGTAGTATATGAACTATTTGACTTAGAATTATCATTACTACCGCAACCAACTAATGATAATGCTGCTACAGTAAATATTATTGCTACAATTTTTTTTTTCATAAATCTTTCTCCCCCTCTTGGTTAATAAATAATCTAGTACTAATTTCCTAGATTTTATAAAAATTATACCATTAATTGTAAGTATTTTCAATAGAAAATTTCCATGTTGCAGAAATTTATTTCACCAACATGGAATCACTAATTGATATACTATCAGTGAAAGTAGGTGATACAGTTGGTGAATATGGGAGAAAAATTACGCTC